>Ga0190304_1000119_pt1 | contig 35354 bp, 30 predicted proteins | sample 48700712_MG_FD_161670 | JGI IMG/M metagenome (GOLD analysis project Ga0190304, IMG submission 161670) | Hydrothermal vent sediment bacterial communities from Southern Trench, Guaymas Basin, Mexico - 4870-07-1--2_MG | ecosystem: Environmental > Aquatic > Marine > Hydrothermal vents > Sediment ...
AACAAATAAGGGAACGTGGGATTACCAAATTTATGCACAAAATTGGCACAGGTTACACTATGTACTTTAATAAGAAATATCAAAGGACAGGGGCTCTTTTTGAGGGGCGTTTTAAGGCCATTATGATAGAAAAAGATGAATATCTCATACATCTATCACGCTACCTCCATATGAATCCTATAGAACTTATAGAATCTAACTGGAGAGAAAAAGGCATCAGGAATTGGGAAAAGGCGGTTGAATTTTTGGAGCAGTATAGATGGTCAAGCTATTTAGATTATATTGGAAATTGCAATTTCCCTTCTGTTATCAGTAAAGGTTTTCTTTTAAAATACTTTAGGGGCAAAGAGGACTACAAACATTTTGTTATTTCATGGTTGCAGAAAGACATAGAGCAGATTGCTAATTTGCTTCTAGAGTGATTGTTAATTCCCGTTGAAAATTAACCCCCTTAGTTATTACTCGTAGCTCCCATTTTCTCCTTTGTTCTATAACTAGGGCCATTAATGGCAATAATATGACTATGAGGCAAAAGCCTGTCAAGTATCGCTGAGGCAATTACATCATCACAAAATATTTCTCCCCATTCTTCAAAAGGTTTGTTTGAGCTGATTATAATAGACCCCTTTTCATACCTCTTACTAATAAGCTGAAAAAATAGATTAGCCCCTTCCTTGTTTATGGGTAAATAACCAAGTTCATCTATTATTTAATAAGCAGTTCAAGACGACCTAAAATTTGAAATCGCATTTTACAGGACTTTTTACCGGTGATAACCTTTTATATGATTATCAGTTTTAAGTGGGAATTAATATCAGAGTTTCTCCTGCTGGTTATAATCCTTATCTACTACAACGGCCTTGTACCTTCCTTGGAATAGGTGGCCACTGCTTTGTCAGATGTATTTTGAATGTATTTTGTAGGTTTGAACTTTCCATTTAAAAAGTCAAGTAAAAAATGGAAATATTTTTTAAGCAGCCTTCTCCATTTCCTCCTTAGCATGCTCTGGGATTTTGAATAAAAATAACATCAAGTGCAGATTAGTGCAGATTAGTGCAGATTAGGTATTGCATTTTTTATTTGAAAATGATAATAACGCTAATAATGTTAATAATATTAGTTAATGTTAGTTAAATGTAATTGACGGAGGCGGAGCTATGTCCTTAGAATGGTATGCAATACACACCTCCTCCCACCATGAACAAAGGGTATATGAAAGATTGGTCAAGAAGTCTATTCATGCCTTTCTTCCCAAAATGGAGGTATGGAGTAGACGAAAGGACCGAAGAAAAAGGATACAGGTTTCCCTCTTTCCAGGTTATCTATTTGTGAATGTGGATTTAGACCCCTATGTAATTTTAGAAATCTTAAACACTCCAGGAGTGGCCTATATTTTGAGAAATAATGGAAAGTTTACTCCTATACCGGAAAACCAGATAGCCTCTATCCAGAAATTACTTAAAAACGATGTTTTAATAAAACCTTATCCCTATCTTAAGATAGGACAAAGAGTAAGGATAGTTAATGGCCCCCTCATGGGGTGTGAGGGTATCTTGCTTAAGATAAAACCAAACAAACAGAGATTGATTGTTTCTATAGACCTGCTCAAACGGTCTATATCTGCAGAGATAGATGAATTTGATGTAGAACCTATCTAATCAAAATTCAAATATCATTCTAAGGGTAATAGCAATGAATAATAATAGTAAAGATACAATCCCAGAAGCTATGAGCATCAAGAAAGTAGCAGAATATTTTGGGGTATCAATCCGTACTGTTAGAGAATGGATGGAAAAAGACAGTAAATTTCCCAGGCCTTTTAAGAAATTTGGAACACTGAGATTCCGCCGCTCAGAGATTGAGGAATACTGGAAGAAGAATATCAAGGGCTCAAATGGCTAGCGGAAAGCTACTTTCATTATTTTGCGATATAGTGCAAAGGTTTAGTCTGTTTGGCATATTTTGATGGATTTATTGTGTTAATCAAAACTAAAAAAGGAGGTAAAAGATGAAAAAGTTGATGTTTTTAATTTTGGCTATGTTTTTTGTCTTTGGTATGTCTGTTTCATTAGCCATTGCTGCTGACTGCTATCTAAAGTGGAAGGAAAGCGGTAGCTATAAAACGACAGTCACAAAAAATGTAGGTGAAACTGTTACAGTTGAACTCTGGGTTACTGATATCCTAAAAGATCCAGGTGCTTCTTCCTTTGAGGTCGGCTACACGGGCGATACGACTGTAGGTATGAAATATGACACCAATGTACTTCAGTGCAATTCCGTTACCGTGAATACCGACGACTGGCCACTATTTACATATGCAGATTGGACAACAACCCCAGGCAGAATTAATGCAGGAGGTTGTGCGCCCCTGGGTGTAGGTCACAAAGGGGATAAGAAGCTGATAACCATTGAATTTCAATGCCTTAGTGAGGGCAGTGAGAAGTTTGACTTTACTGAAGTTGAAAGATTCTACCTTGGTAAATTGGGTGAAGGTTCATTTGATGTAGATAAAGGAACCTATGCATTAACCATAAACTGCGGACATCCAGTAAAAAAACCAGAGGTAGACATCAAGGCAAATGGACAAGATGGGCCTATTACACTAAATCAGTCAGATACATTGACTGTCACTATATCCTTAAATAACAATGGCATAACAGATAATGCCGACTTTTGGCTGGCAGCAGTTACCCCATTTGGCCTTTACTTTTTTACCTTTGATGGCTGGACAGATGCCTGGGTGCCTGGATATCAAGGCCCACTTTGTTATCTAGATTCATATGATGTAATAGCAGATATGCCTATTTCAGGGCTTCCAGCAGGCCCATATACAATTTATTTTGGTGTGGATACCGTTATGGATGGGAATGTAACCTGGGATAAGGCCGTTTATGATACTGTGGATGTGAATATTACGGAGTAAATAAAAACCAAATAGTTATTTGCAGGCTGGTGCCTGCGTTATTCATAGTTATTTATAGTAAAAGTGATGAATGACTTCAAGGTTGCATAGTTTAATAAAAAAACTTAAAACTTCAAACTTAAAACTGTTTTTGGAGGATTGTTATGATATACACAAGAAGTGTCAGGGTTTCAACGCCACGCAAACTTCACAATTCGATATTCAAAAAGTATTTAGGAATGCTACTTGGTTTATTTTTGGCATTTATTAGTTTTGCTAATGCCTATACCAAAGACCAGATCATAACCCCTGAGCCAAGTTCTATATCAGTTGCCCCTGGCAGTGAATTTACCTTTTCTGTTAAATATGATGTCTCTGATGGAAATAATATGCTTACAGGGATAGGTATAAGGGTGCACTATGATTCAAGTATTTTAGAGTTTGTGGAAGTAAGTAATGTGTTTGATGAGAACCATCTAGCTGGCGCCATATATTGTGAAGATGATACTGAAGATTGGGATGACGATGATAATACTGACAAGTTTGTTCTTGCTTGCTGGTTCGACCTAGGTGGTAATTGGCCTGGCGAGGAATTACCCTTAACTTTATTTGATATTACATTCAAATTAAAAGAACCAGTTAATACCTCTATCAATTTTACTGCCTCTGATACTGCCTCAGGGTCAGGATATGGTTTTGAATCACAACCTTTAAACATAATTTCTGGGCAAAGTCAGCTTATTTACGCTAATAGCTATACCTATACCCCCTCTGGCCAACCACCACGCTATTGGGAGGTTGGGGTGACTACTAAGCCACCTCCAAGAGGAGTACACCCTGAATATGCATTAGATAGACCTGATGGTTTGCTTACAGGATGGGCCCCAGAGAAAGGTGAAATAATCCTGGGTTTTCCATCTCCTCTTAAAAATGTAGATGGTGATGACCTAATAATCTGGCACTTTGGAAAGCCAGAAGTTGCTGATGTCTATATCAGTACACAGTCAAAAGACCCATCTGACTGGCAATTGCTAGGCACTCTTTCTGAATCCCCATTTGATAATGTAAAAAAAGAGACCTTTGATTTTGGCACTTTAGATGATGTTTATTATGTAAAGATTGAAAAGTTCGCAGGTGGATATCATACAGGCCACTTTATTGATGCAGTTGCAGGATATGCTTTAGGGATTGCCACCCCAGAGGTAGACATCAAGGCAAATGGACAAGATGGGCCTATTACACTAAATCAGTCAGATACATTGACCATCACTGTATCCTTAGATAACAATGGCATAACAGATAATGCCGACTTTTGGCTGGCAGCAGATACCCCATTTGGCCTTTACTTTTTTACCTTTGATGGCTGGACAGATGCCTGGGTGCCTGGATATCAAGGCCAACTTTGTTATCTAGATCCATATGAGGTAATAGCAGATATGCCTATTTCAGGGCTTCCAGCAGGCCCATATACAATTTATTTTGGTGTGGATACCGTTATGGATGGGAATGTAACCTGGGATAAGGCCGTTTATGATACTGTGGAGGTGAATATTACCAGTGAATAGATTGAGGAATGTAGAATATCGAACACTGAATGATGAATCCCGTTAGAACGTTTACACGTTAGCACGTTTACACGTTAGCACGTTCACACGTTTACACATTGACACATTTACACGTTTACATGTAAACACGTTTACACATTTACACATTAACACGTTCACACATTTAGGTTTGACCCCAATTCCACTACATTTGGCTATTTCATTCCCTGACTATTTCACTACTCACTGATTTAATGTTTTGGCATTTAGATCCAGTTTAAATTTTTTTGCGAATTGGTGAAGTCTAGTGAAAATTAGGTATTGTAACTTTAATTTTGTTATGGTAATAGAGTCTTACATCCCTAACAAAGTCCGGCAAATGAAGATAAAACATTGAAGAAAGGGGGTGATTGAAATGAGCAGATCAAGTTTTTATCTGTGTTTACCCCGTTAAATGGTTTTGAGATAGGTTGGAAAGTGTTTTGCAACGGGATTTATTTAACGGGGTTAATCCAAAAAAATCTGTGTTTATCATAGAAAAAAGGAGGTAAATGATGGAGAAGATGTTAAAAGTTTCGTTAGGTTTGATGGTATTGGTATTAAGTGTTTTTCTGGTGGCTGGGACAGCAAGTGCGAAGTCTTGCCCCACTACCCTGACATCGGCTGATTGCGGATGCGTGGCAGATATACCAAACCAAACATATACGCTGGCTGGGGATATGATTTGCTCTACTACCTATGGGATAATTATAGGTGCCCCTGGCGTTACCATTGACGGTAAGGGCTATAAGCTTCAAGGCCCAGGCGCAGCTAATCTTGATTGCGAGGTAAAAAACTTTGAAAATGGGGAATGCCAAGGTTGCCCGTGCCGTAGTCCCCTTCCCTCAGGGATAATTAATGCAAATACTGCTACAACCAACTCATGCAATCCTGATGCAGGACCAGGCCAGGGAGGATGCGACAATGTAATCATAAAGAATCTTGAAATCACTGGCTGGTGCAATGGAATATTTATGTCAGGTGACTGCAACTATGGAAGTGAGCGTACAAACCCTGTACCTGGACAGACTGTTGGCACTGGAGAAAATAGTGAATATCGTCTTACAGGTATCATTATAGAGAACAATGTAATCCATGACAATGGAGCTGAGTGCCAGTGCACTGGTTGCGCAGGTGGATGCGACTGCGACCATCCTTACTTTAATGATGGAATATTCCTGGCTCAGGTAGGGGTTAACTCTGCGTCTTGCGAGTCAGCGGATCTTCCATGCAAGGCACCTTATGGAGACCCATGCACCAATATTATGAACCAAGATAAGCCACATGAGAAACGTAACATTGTAAGGCATAACTTGATTTATAACCAGAAAGGCTGCTGCTGCGAGTCATGCCCAGGTGGAAACTGCATAAACTTATGTTCAGGAATAGAAGCCCGGCCAGAAGACCCTTGCAAAGATGGTTGCTGGTATGCTGGCTGCAATGAGATCTCAGACAATATCTGCAACAATACTGGTTGCTCATGCATACAGTTTCACTTTGGCTCAGACAGGAACCGCATCCACAACAATATATGCATGAATAACGGCTATGCAGGGATTGGCTCAGCATGCGACTGGCTAGGTGATAACTATATTTATAGCAACGTAATAGCAAATGCTAAAGGCCCAGGTATTGGAGTGAATTCACCTGCACACATCTATAGGAATTTTTCCATACTCAATAAAAATGCTCCAGAATGCAGTACACCTTATGACTATCATGGTTGCGGAATTGGTTTTTTGGCTAATGCTGCTGGTGTCTGCATAAAGGAGAATACCTGCGTTGGGAATGAGCATGCTGATATTTACAACCCATTTAATGTTACTCATAATAAAAGTGATAATGTGTGCTACACTGCTATCAATTCTTCCCCTTGCGACTACAATGCAGGTGTAAGCTGGATCAAGACCAGGGCAGACGCGGATAAAAGCGGCAAGGTAACCTACCCAGACTTTGATATCCTCTCATGGTGGTGGAATAAGAACTGCTGCTCACTGCCAAGATAATAAACAAAATAAGAGGCAGGTGTAAACCTGCCTCTTATAAAAAAGAAAAAGGAGGTAAAGAATGAAAAAGTTGATGTTTTTAGCTCTGGTTATGCTCTTTTTCTTGGGCATGTCTGTTTCATCGGCCATTGCCCAAGATTGCTATCTTAAATGGGATGTAGATAACGACCCGACTACTTTTGAAACGGAGGTCACAGCAAATGTAGGTGATACGGTCACAGTAGACCTCTGGATTACTGATATCCCAGATCCAGGTGCCTCTTCCTTTGAGGTCGGCTACACGGGCGATAAGAGTGTAGGTATGAAACATGACACCAATGTACTTCAATGTAATTCCGTTACCGTGAATACCAACGACTGGCCACTATTTACATATGCAGATTGGACCACAGTCCCAGGCAGAATTAATGCAGGTGGTGCAGCGCCCGTAGGTGTAACTAACACAGGGGATAAGAAGCTGATAACCATTGAATTTCAATGCGTTGGTGAGGGCAGTGAGACCTTTGACTTTACTGAGAATGAAAGATTCTACCTTGGTGGAGGTTCATTTGATGTAGATAAAGAAACCTATGCACTGACCATAATTTGCAAGTCCCCAGGGCCAGTTAAAGAAGTTGATCCAGATAGTTGGGACTTTGGTAGTGTGGTAATACCTGGGGAAAAGACTAAGGAGTTTACCGTTAAAAATGCTGGTCCAGCCGGGACTACCTTATATATTTGCGATGTTTCTGTAGATACTACTCCTCCATTTTCAATCGTCTCAGAGAACTGCACAACGGATCCTGATGGCCTTGGTTCAGGAGAGACATGCACTATAGAAGTAAAATTTAATTGCCCAAATGGGTCTGAAGGTCATTATACCGGAAATTTGATCATTAAGCACGATGATGAGCCCTCATGTACTGACCCTGAGATCAACGAAGTACCACTAGAGGGTGATTGCATAGAATTTAAGGCAAAGCAGATGATAATGCCTAGGCTCTGGCCTTGCACACCTCCTTATCACTGGTGGTTTGAGAGCCCAGATGACCCGAATGAGCCTACTATGACTGCTACTCCAAATGAGGAAGTGTGCTTCTATGTAAACTATGATGCCTTCGATGATGAGGGAAAGAGAGAGACTGAGCTTTCAGGCATAGGCTTTTGGGTGGAGTATGATCCAAACTTCTTTGAAGATCCAGATACAAGTAAGGATATAAAGCATATATTCCCAAAGGGCTATATGAACTTAACTCCTCCTGAAATTATTACAGACGGTAGTAAAAAGAAATTCCTTATGGCCTGGGCAGATCCTGGTTCTCCTCCTGCATGGCCTAATGAGCCATTGCCCTTACCTCTATTTAAGGTATGCTTTGTAGTTAAGAATAGTGCTCCAATAGATGAAACAACTCAAATTTCCTTTACTGCCTCTGATACTGCTGTAGGATATGACTTTCAGGCACAGTCTATGAATGTAAAGATTGTTTCCTTTAATATTGACATAGATAAAAGTGGCGATGTGAGGCCTCTAACTGATGGCCTTTTGATTACCCGTTATCTATTTGGTTTTAGGGGAAATAATCTGGTCTCTGGTGCAGTTGACCCTACTGGTGGACGCACTGATGCCTCTGAGATTGCCGACTGGATAGAGAGAGGAAGGGTAGAGCCATCTACATGCGATGATCAGCAAAACTACGTACACCTTGATGTAGATAAAAATGGGGAGGTTACTGCCTTGACTGATGGAATAATCATTCTAAGGCATCTGTTTGGTTATACTGGCACTAATTTAACTAAGGGAGCTATTGGCCCTGGTGCTAAGCGGACTGAGACTGATGCTAATCTGATTGCAACTTATATAGACGATTGCCTTGACCCTTATAAGCCTTAAATTTGAATAGCCCTTAGGGGCCAATTGGCCCCTAAGGCTTAAAAAATAAAAAAGGAGGTTAAGATGAAAAAGGTTAGCTTGATGATGTTTTTAGGGATCTTAATAGTATTTTTTGCAAGCTATGTTCAGGCAGATAATAAGGCCCAGATTATAATGCCTGATTCAGCAGAAAAAGTTGTCTCTGCTGGTCAGGAGTTTGGTGTCAATATTATTTATGATGTATCTGATAAAAATAGCTCTTTAACAGGCCTGGGATTAAGGATTCACTATGACTCTTCTGCCTTAGAGTTTATGGGCTTTTCTAATGTGCTTTCTTTAAATAATATTGGTCAGACTGCAGTTGCCCAAGACGATGCAAAGGACTTGGATAATGATGCAAGCACTGACAAAGTTTTACTTGTCTCCTGGGTAGATATCTCTGGAAACTGGCCTGGTAGCCTTCCTTTAAATTTGGTTACTGTCAATTTTAAGGCAAAGAAGGCAGGTGAAACTTTAATCAATTTTACTGCTGATACTGCTGCAGGATATTCTCTTAAGACACAGTCTGTTAAGGTAACATCATATTAATTCTTATGGCCCGGGGGCTGCCCAGCCCTGGGGCCAAATCTCAAATTTATATCAAAATGAAAAATGAAAAATTAAAACTGGATTAGGAGATGAACACTGATGCAAGTTGCAAGAAGCAGGATAATAACTAAGTTACTCAACGGGTCAAAGCCCAAAATCCAATGACTTCAAGGTTGCATAGTTTAATAAAAAAACTTAAAACTTCAAACTTAAAACTTAAAACTGTTTTGGCATTTAGTTATTTAATTATTTGCAGGCTGGTGCCTGCGTTATTCATATATAAAAAAGTAATACAGGAGGAAAGGAGTAGAAACGTGTTAGGACTAATTAAAGAATATAAGCTATTATCTAACGGCGTAAAAAATGCAAAATTAAAATCCCAAATCCGAAATCACATGCATCTGTGTTTATCCAGAATTATCAGTGTTTATCCATATTTAACAATGCGAAATCCCAAATGCCAAATCCGCAATTCAATATTCGTTATTCAATATTCGATATTCAAGAAATATTTAGGAATGCTACTTGGCCTATTTTTGGTGGTTTTTGGTTTTACTAATGTCTATGCCCAAAATCAAATCATAACCCCTGAGCCAAGTTCTATATCAGTCGGCCCTGGCAGTGAATTTAGCTTTTCTGTTAAATATGATGTCTCTGATGGAAATAATATGCTTACAGGGATAGGTATAAGAATACATTATAATTCAGATATTTTAGAATATGTGGAATTTAGTAATGTATTTGATAAAGGCTCACCAAACATAACAGGGACTCCTCAAGATGACACTGAAAATTGGGATAACGATTATGATACTGACAAAATCCTTATCATTTTCTGGTCAGGTTCTAATTGGCCTGGTGAAGATTTACCTCTAACTCTATTTGACATTACATTTAAGGTAAAACAGGGAGTAGGACTGGGAGTTGATACCTTTATCAATTTTACTGCCCCTGATACTGCTTCAGGATATGGCTTTGAATCAACACCTATAAAAGTAAAGATAGAAGAAGGGGCCAATCATCCACCTGTAGCAGAAGACCAATCTGTAGAAACATATAAAAATACATCAGTTGATATTACTCTTAAAGCAACAGATGAAGATAATGACCTACTTACCTATAGCATTGTGGATAATCCAGACCATGGGACACTCAGCAACTTTGATTCTGATGCAGGAACTGTTACTTATACACCAGACACAGATTATACAGGAAGTGATTCATTTACATTTAAGGCAAGTGATGGAAAGGAGGATTCCAATGTAGCAACGGTAAGTATTACAGTAGTAGAAGGAGAAGGCTATCAAAGTATAACCCCTGACCCAATCAGTATAAATGCTGGACCAGGAGATGAATTTACATTTTCTGTGATGTATGATGCCTCTAGCAATGCCTTGACAGGTATAGGCTTTTATATACATTATAGCTCAAATTTTCTTGATTTTATTGAAGTCTCTAATGTATTTGAAAAGGGATTTATGGGACTAATAGGCCCTGAAGATGATATTGATGATAGGGATAATAACCCCATTACCAATAAAAGATTTTTGGTTTCCTGGGAAGATCTTACCCCTCCCCCTTCCTGGCCTGGTTCAAAGTTGCCCTTAAGTCTAATGGATATTACATTTCATGTAAAAGAGTGGATATGCCCTCCATTTGAGACCTCAATCAATTTCACTAAAAAAGATACTGCTCAAGGATACGCCTTTCTATCAACACCTATGAAATTGCATATTGTCTCTTTCCACCTGGATATAGACGATAATGGAGAAGTTGAGGCCCTAACAGATGGCCTATTGGTCATCCGTTATCTATTTGGTTTTAGGGGTGAAGATTTAATTGATGGGGCTATTGGTGCTAATGCCAATAGGTATGACCCTGATGAGATTGCAGACTGGATAGAGACAGGAATACTGGAGGAATACCTTGATATAGATGACAATGGAGCAGTTACTTCATTAACAGATGGCCTATTGGTTATCCGCTATCTATTTGGTTTTAGGGGTGAAGACTTAGTTATAGGGGCTACCGGCCCTGATGGTAAAAGGACTGAATCTAGTGAGATTGTAGAGTATATAGAAGAGAACCTTATGCCCTTTTGAGTTTACACGGTTTACACAGTTTCTTGAGTTTTTTGAGTAGGTTATCTGTGTTAATCAAAAACTATCTGTGTTCATCAGAAAAGTGTTTATCTGTGTTCATCATTAACAAAAGAGAGAGATAAAAGATGAAGAAGTTGATGTTTATATTTCTGCTTATGTTTTTTGTCTTTGGTATGTATGTTTCATCGGCCATTGGCGCTGACTGCTATCTAAAGTGGGATGTAGGTCAAGATGGTAGCTTTGATACCACGGCCACATTAAAACCAGGTGAAACTGTTACAGTAGACCTCTGGGTTACTGATATCCCAGATCCAGGTGCCTCTAGCTTTGAGGTCGGCTACACGGGCGATACGACTGTAGGTATGAAATATGACACCAATGTACTTCAGTGCACTTCCGTTACCGTGAATACCGACGACTGGCCACTATTTACATATGCAGATTGGACAACAACCCCAGGCAGAATTAATGCAGGAGGTTGTGCGCAACCAGGTGTAGGGCACAAAGGGGATAAGAAGCTGATAACCATTGAATTTCAATGCCTTAGTGAGGGCAGTGAGACCTTTGACTTTACTGAGAATGAAAGATTCTACCTTGGTATGCTGGGTGCAGGTTCATTTGATGTAGATAAAGAAACCTACGCACTTACCATAAACTGCGGAACTCCAGGGCCTAACCAGCCCCCGGTAGCTGAAGATCAATCTGTTAAAACAGATAAAAATGAATCAGTTGATATTACACTTAAGGCAACAGACCCAGATGGTAATCCACTTACATATATTATCACCTCTTTGCCTTCTAATGGAAGCCTAAAAGAAGGAGATAATGAGATTACAAGTGTCCCTTATAGCCTTTCAGGAGATACTGTAACCTATACCCCTAATACAGATTATACAGGTAGCGATTCATTTAAATTTAAGGCAAATGATGGGGAATTGGATTCTAATGAGGCAACAGTAAGTATTGAAGTAGGAAAGCCAGGGCCTAACAAGCCTCCAGTAGCTTATGACCAGTTTAAGTATACCACCAAGGATAAACCCATTGATATTACACTTGAGGCAATAGACCCAGATGGTGACCCACTTACCTATAGCATTGTAGATGAGCCAAGCCATGGCACACTGAGCAATTTTGATGCTGATGCAGGCACTGTTACCTATACCCCGAATACAGGGTATACAGGCCGTGACTCATTTACATTTAAGGCAAGTGATGGAAAAGAGGATTCTAATGAGGCTACGGTAACTATTAAGGTGGGAGAAGAAGAAGGTTATCAAAGTATAACACCTAGACCCAGCAGGATAAACCCTACACCAGGGCAGGAATTTACATTTTCTGTGATGTATGATGCCTCTGATAATGCCTTAACAGGGACAGGTTTTTATGTGCATTATAGTTCACGTTATCTTGAGTTTTTAAAAGTTTCTAATGTATTGGAAGAAGGCTATCTCTTGCCAGATAACCCTGAAGTAGAAGATGATATAGAAGACTACGATAATGACCCTTCTACTGATAAAAGATTTGTTGTTTGCTGGGCAGACCCTATCCCTCCCCCTTCCTGGCCTGGGGTAAATCTGCCTTTAAAGCTAATGGATGTTACATTCAGGGTAAAAGAAGAACCCTTAATTAATACTTTTATTAATTTCAGTGCTGATAAGGGCACTCCAATAGGATATGGGTTTGAATCACAACCTTTAGAGCTATGTGATGTAGACATTAAGGCAAATGGCCAGGATGGGCCTATTACCCTATCTCACTCAGATACCTTAACCATTAGTCTATCCTTAGATAATAATGGCAGAACAGACAATGCCGACTTTTGGCTGGCAGTAGATACCTCATTTGGGGTCTTCTTCTATATACTTGATGAGGGCTGGACAGATGCCTGGGTGCCTGGATATCAAGGCCCACTTTGTTATCTTGATTCATATAAGGTAATACGAGATATGGAACTGTTATGGATTCGAGCAGGCAAATATACCTTTTATTTTGGTGTTGATACTGTTATGGATGGGGAAATAACCTGGGATAAGGCTGTTTATGATACTGTGGAGGTGAATATTAGTAGTGAATAGATTTATCATTTAACATTTAACATTTATCATTTTTAGGCCTGGGTATGCCTTATTGACATAACTATGTTTTTCAGCTAAAAAATATTTATGAAATATATATCGTTTTTTCTTTTATTAAGTATTTTGTTTTCATGTTCTTATGCTCTGGCTGAGGAAGTTTCCTTTAACCAGCAAGATAGAGAAAGAATTATCAGGCTGGAAACAAAGGTAGGGGAAATAGATAAGCGTATTATCAGGCTGGAAACAAAGGTAGGGGAAATAGATAAGCGTTTTGAACAACGTTTCGAACAAATAGATAAGCGCCTGGAATTTATGCAACACCTTATGATAGGTATGCTGGGGGTATTTGGTGGCCTTTGTGGTATATTTGCAGGATTGCTGATTTGGGATAGGAGAACATTTAAGGAAAAGGCAAAAAATGAGGTACTAAAGGAAATAGGAGAAAAGCAGATTAAGCCCATCCTTTCCTGCTTAAGAGAATATGCAAAAGCAGAGCCCAAATTAAGAGAAGTGTTAGCCAAACATCATTTGTTATAAAATGTCAGACATTTGGATCTTTTGACATTTGGATTTTTAGACCCATATTTAAACGTTTGAGGAATCCGATGATTTTAGCAAAAAGGATGGGCGGTTCTATGACAAATGCTAAATATAAAAAATCTGTGTTCATCATGAAAAAAATGATAAACGCAGATGGGGTTGAAGATAAACACAGATTAAACCGTTTATCTGTGTTCATCTAAAAAAATGAAAAGAAATCTGTGTTCATCTAAAAAAGGGTTCACCCCGTTGGAGATAATGTTGGGAAGATGTTTTATACCTATGTATTAAGAAGCAAAAAGGATGGCGATTCTATGACAAATGCTAAATACCCAATGATAAATGATAAATGTTCAATGATAAATGCTAAATGCCCAGGGTTCACCCTCCTGGAGCTCATTATAATCCTATTTATGATGGGCCTTTTTATCACCTTGGTGTCACAGGCCTCAAGTGATAAGGTAAATGATAAGAACTATGAGCGGACTATACAGAGTATGCAAGAGATAAAAAAGGCCATTTTAGGAACTCATAGTGAGAGGGTAAGGGGAGATATAAGGTTTGCAGGCTATGTTGAGGATATGGGAGATTTACCAAAGCTTATAAACGGTCAGCCAAGGGGTTTGTGGACAAGGGATATATATAACACACCAGATAATAAAGAAGACGACCTACCGAAAAGAAACGTTTATTTTAAGATAGATGAGACAAATGGGGGGAAGAAGAAGGGCGGCAGTTGGACAAAGGGCATTTATCTTGGTTGGAATGGCCCTTATTTAAAGCCACCTGCAGGTGGGATACTTAAGGATGGATGGGGAAATCCCTTTATATTTAAAAGAATTGGCAACAATTTTATTATTGGGAGTCTTGGTGCAGATGGTAAGCAAGGAGGAACAGGTTATGATAGAGATATTGTTTTTACTATAAGAGAAAATGAATGGCTTGCGCCTGTAGCAGGTTATATATCTCCATACAGTGTATATCATTCAAGGGAAGAAATAGCTGATGTAGGCCTGAGGGACCCTAATGGTTTTGACTTAACAGTAACAGCCTACATCTATTATGGGCCAAAATCAGGCGATGAGCCACAGAAGATAACATGCCAAGTGGATCAGGATGGATATTTTTATTTTGATAAGGTGCCTATTGGGACTGAACGAATCTTGGCCATAACTCAAGACAATCTTGGGAAGCCCATTCCTAAAATTACTGTTGAGCCGGGCATAAACTGGCTTGGGAATATGGGGAGTTGTCCGTAGTATTATATTAATTCAAATATCAAAACTCACCCCGTTAGATAGCTAATAAAGACAATAAGAATCATAATTTTCTAAGAAGCAGAAACGTGTTAGGACTAATTAAAAAATATATAAGCCGTTATCTAACGGGGTAAAAACTCAAAATTAAAATGGAAGACAGATAATATCTTGATGATTAACACAGATTCCGTTCTGCCTGTCAAGGGGTCAGAGAATGTACCTGGTTATACGCGTAATTATACAAACTTTATGGAAAAAGAAATGTAAATGATAGAAAAATTAGGATTTAGAAAATGATAAATGATAAATGTACAATGATAAATGATAAATGTTCCGGTTTTGCCCTTATCACTGTAATGTTTATGCTGGTAACCCTGTCTTCTGCAGTATTTTTTTTGGCGTATATACCTATTTCTCAAAAAAGAGATATTGCAAAGGAATATCTTATTAATATGAAAGGTCTGGAGCTAAAACGTGTCGTCTTTGGCAGGCTGGCTGAACAGAGGGGAGGAAAATTCACAAGCTGCACAGGTCTCTATAGTGAGTTGGGATCTCACCATCACTATGCCCACGCAGGCTACCGCTATACTTATCGGGTTTTTAGCAAACGCATGTATCAAGGGCGTGAGCAAATAGATGACCTTGATTATAGGTATGATAGCAACTATGGCCTTTGGGCTGGTTATAGGGGAAATAGCTATTATCATATGTCCCCTTGTGATGAGTCATATTATTCTTCTGATGCAGGTTACGAGGTCTTTGGAAAAGGATTTGAAATTACCGATACCTGCCATCAAGTCCACATTATAAGATACTATTTTAATGACGGTAGGATGCGTTTTATAGGCAGGGACAGATATCTTATAAAGGTAAAAGATTATACAAAGACGGCCGGCAACAAAATCAGTTTGGAGCTTGTATCAGCAGAGACGGGAAAAACCCTCACACCTAGATGCGCTGTTAGAAGTTTGATGCCCTTTTTAAGTGATGAAAATCCACCTTATTTAGAAGATGGTTTTAACTTTGTGCCAGGTTCAGATACTATGCTTTTACCCACTAAAACAGAAGACCGCGTAGGGTATAAACTTCATTCATTTCTTTTTTGTTATGACCCAGAACAAGCCGGGCCGCGGCGGATGAGCATCACTGGATTGATTAAGGTTATTATTAGGAAAAAGGAGAATGGTAATTGGAATACAGTTTTTACTCAACCAATAGTTGTGCCAGCTCGGTATTATGACGAGATGAATGCCTATGTTGAAGAGATTGAGTATTATGGATAGATTCTCATTTAACATCTATTGCTCACCTCCTCACCAGCCCTCCTGCATGGGGTTCTCGCTAGTAGAGGTTCTGGTAGTCTTATCATTAATGGCCTTATTGGTCCTTTTTCTGGGATCGAAGATAAATAATAATGTGGATACAGATAATAGATTTTATAAGACCTGCTATATGATGGAAGAGATAAAAGAGGCCATTATAGGCAAACCAGGGCTTTATTGCAATGGAATAAGGCAATTTACAGGTTATGTATCTGATATGGGGGTTTTGCCAAGTTTATTTGATAGGGAGGGGAACAAAATTGAATTCATTGATGAAAATGGAAACAATATTATAGATGATAATACATTAAATGATATATTACAAGGAAAATTAATTGTGCAGCCAAAGGGTCTCTGGACAAGGGACATAGATGGTGATAATTTGCCTGAGTGGCAATATTATGATAACGCAAAAATCTGGGCAGGGTGGCGAGGCCCTTATATTGACCCTCCTCCTGATGGGATACTTAAAGATGCCTGGGGAAATCCCTTTGTGTTTATTATAGGCGAACTGGTAACGCACAACGGAAAGACTTACCGTTGTGTAAAGTCTCATGACGCTGGTTTAGGCAGAGATATTGATCCCAACGCTGTAGCAGAACCTCACGAACCTGGAACAGCAGATGGAGACCAGTATTGGAAAGAGTTGCCTGTAGCCATAAATGTCCCCCATACCTGGGTTCGTCCTGGTAAGGACGTACCAGACACATATGGGTACCCCCACGACCTCCCCTATGTCACTGAGCCCCATTATGCCGATGCATTAACGGTAATAAGTTACGGGAAAGATGGCAAGCCAGGTGGTGAAGGATTAAATAAAGACCTAGTACTTACTATCTACAAGCAAGAATGGACAGGCGAGGTGGCCGGACATGTGGGATATAGAGGTCATCCCTATGTAGATGTGGTTACCTTGCATTACCCAAAAGAAGGGAAAATAGAGAGTGCTTCAATTGAAATTGTAGATAATGACCATGGATATGGGATAAATTTTCGCTTTGGCACTGCCTGTGAAAGTGATGACCCAAACTGTAAAATAGATTGCGATTACTCTGAGCCTGATTATATATGTAATTATACAAATTTTAAAAAGGTAGCTATTCCCATTGGTATTAGAAGTATCACAACTGACACAGGGAAAACCTACATATTTCCGGTAGAGGCCACAGGAAACTGGATTGGAACACTTAAATAATGTAAATATCAAAATGAAAAATGTAAAAATAAAACGGAAAGATTATGAAGGGTGAAGATATTTCAGACAGGTTAGTTGAATTTTCAGTCCGTATTATTCGGTTAGCAAATTCATTACCCAAAAATGCCGTCGGGAAACATATTTCTAACCAATTGTTAAGGTCAGGAACTTCACCTGGCGCAAATTACGAAGAGGCACGTGGTGCTGAAAGCTCGGCAGACTTCACTCATAAACTAAGAGTTGTTTTGAAAGAATTGCGGGAATCACTTTATTGGTTAAAAGTATTGAAAAGGCAAAATTGTTGCCTTCAAAGAAACTAGAAAATATATCAAATGAAACAGAAGAATTAAGTAAGATAATTGCCCAATCTATAATTACAGCAAGAAAGAAACTCAAATGAGTCATGGATTCATTTTACTTTTTAATTTTGCATTTTGATATTTGATATAATGGGGAGCCATGGATACTAAAACCAAAAACAAAATAAATCTCACCACTTAAATGAATTTATCATTTATCATTGCTCATTTATCATTGAACATTGATTAATGCAAATACCAATGGGTAAGCGTAAGGATGAGGAATTAGCGGATAGATTTTTGGATTTTACTGTCCGCATTATTAAGTTAGTAGCTGCTTTACCCAAAACTGCGATAGGAAAACACGTTGGTTCTCAATTATTGGGCAGTGGAACTTCAGCCGGGGCTAATTATGAAGAAGCAAGAGGAGCGGAGTCAAATGCCGACTTTATACACAAAATGGGCATTGTACTTAAGGAACTGAAAGAATCTCGGTATTGGATCAAGGTTGTTAGAGACGTACCTTTAGTTAATCCGGAACGTACTGAAACACTCCTTGATAAGTGTGAACAATTAATCGCTATTGTTGCTAAGAGTATCTTTACAGCACGGAAAAAGAAATGATAAATGATAAATGTTCAATGACAAATGATAAATGTTCAGGGTTTACCCTGCTTGAGCTTCTTGTGGTTCTGATAATTATTGGATTTTTGGTAACCGCTATAGGGAGAACCTTCAGGAAAGTGGATAAAGATGCCCAATATGTTGCTGCACTTAGTGATATGAAGGCCATCGCTGATGCCATAGTAAAGGGCATTTATCCTGATTTAGGATACATCCCTTGCACAGGAGAAGACCCTGTGTCTGCTATCACATGTCTGTGTTTAGATTTAAAACGGTGTATGGAAGAAATCCAAGAATACACATACCAGAATACTAATCCTTATTCGGGAGAAATATGTCAGTGTATTGAATACCAAGATTTAACTCCTGAATGTAGAGAGCTATTGTTTCTTTTAGCCGGTCAACGTAGCAATGATAAAGAGTGTGGGGAAAATGGTATTTTAAAGAGCAAATTTATAAAAAATATCTGGAATAAATATTATAGCAAAGGCTATCGTGGGCCCTATATAGAATGTAATGCAACTTACTACTATAATCCAGAAGCTTCTGAGGAAGGATATTACCTCCCTGCTATTGCTACTCCCTGGGCAGATAAGTGTGAAAAGATGGCCAGGGAGGCTGAGAAAAATGGGGATGATGACCTAGCAAAAGAATATAGAAAAGGAAAATATTACCAGATATTACAACCAATAAAGAGCTGTACCACGTGGTCTGTTCGGGGGGGTAACTACCAATGCGCCAGTTATGGGTATGTAATACCCAAGAATATGGCCTGCATTGTTTGTAACGGGCCGGATTGCTTGCCCTCAGATATGCAAGCCTATCTGCAAGATTGCGCAAACCATTGCCCAGACCTAGATTGTGAGGAGTTTTGTAGACAAGAATGTGACATAGAATGTGGTTCAATAGTTGACTATTCTAGAAAACAAAAGTGCTATGAGAAATGTTTGCCGGAAAGGTATAAAAAATGTATTAATAATGACCCATGTTTTTCTGAGTGTGCCAGTAAATTAAAAGACCAAGACATAGGCGATGATATAGTGATGTTTGTGTTTAGCGGGGTAGTAAGGAGCCCACTGGAGAAATGATTGGAAGATAAACACAGATGATGGATGGGATGAACACGGATGATATCTTGATGATTAACACAGATAATATGGGATAAACACAGATGAGGAAGTGAGAATTTTATTCTGACTTCTAAAAAAGCTTTAATCTGTGTTCATCCAATATCTAATCTGTGTTCATCAAAGGAGTAAATCTGTGTTCATCTAAAACTGGAGTATAAACGGATGGTCATCTAATCCATCTGTGTCCATCTTGGGAAAATCTGTGTTAATCTAAAAAAATGAAAAAAAATCTGTGTTTATCCAAAAAGGCTTTTAGCCTAGTGGAGATGCTTGTGGTGCTCTCTATTCTGGCCATAATTGCCACCACAGTAGGGGGAGTATATATAAATATCCAGAAACAAAAGGCCTATGAAATAACCTTGCAAGTTATGGAAGAGGTCAAAAAGGCCATCCTGGGGAGCTATTATCCCAAGATTCGGGGTGTGAATATATCAGGTTATGTAGCAGATATGGGCAACCTTCCAGAACTTTATGATGAAAATGGGAAGAAAGACCCAAATGGGCAACCAAAAGCACTCTGGACGAATGACCTTGATAATGACGGGAAACCAGATTTTCCCCTCTGGAAATATTATGAGGATAAAAGGATATGGGCAGGCTGGAATGGCCCTTATATTGGCCGTCCAGGATGTAAACATGATAAGTTTTGTTCTATCATAGATGGATGGGGAAGGCTATTAAGATTTATCAAGGGTCCAAATGAAGATCATCACTTAAAAGATGGAGATATGAAGATTATAAGCTATGGGGCAGATGGAAGACCAGGTGGCTCAGGCCTGGACGAGGACATAGAGATGGTCATAAAAAAGGAACATTACATGGCCCCTGTGGGATTTCATGTGGAAAGATTTAGAGGAAGCCTGACCATTTATTATCCGGAAAATGGGGAATTAACGGAGATGATTGTGAATGTAGATGATAACGGAAATTTTATGTCCGACAAAAATCAGTTGATTCCTATTGGTTTAAGAAGTATTGATTCTCCAAGCGGTGGTAAACCTATTGTATTCTCTGTGGAGCCTACCATGAACTGGCTGGGGACATTGGAGTGAGCATTTAACATTTATCATTGATCATTTAGCATTGATCAAAAGAACAAAATTGATTAATGAAGAGATTAATAGAGACTCATAGAGATTAGCAGAGATTTAAAAATGATGGAGGTGACAAAAGCACTAAATCCTAAATCCGAAATCGGTTATGAGGAACATAGAATGTAGAATATCGAACACTGAATGATGAATCCCGTTAGAAAACTTACACGGGGTATTAGACCTGTTGGAAATATCACTTGGTTTAGCAACCGCAACAACAAGATTTCTAACGGGATGAATGTCGAAGGGGAAACTTCATGATTCGAAATTCGTTATTCGATATTCGATATTCAAAAAGTAAGAGGATTTGGTGCTTAGAATTTAGAATTTAATTTAAGCAACTTGTCTGCCGACAGCAGGTTGGTTTCTCATGGATTCAATACCTGTCTGCCGCGACAGGCAGGTCGGCAAGGAACCAATTTTATAAATTCCTATACATCAAGAAACTCAATAAACCAAGTAGACCCAAATATTTTACTTTTTAGTTTTTAATTTTGATATTTGATATGAATAAGGAGCGTATCCCTCTAACCGAACTGCCTGCTGGTAAACAGGCACAGGTAGAGATTATACAAGGTGGAAATAATCTGATTGGCAGACTGGCAGGGGTGGGGATTACACCTGGTGTGGAGGTAACCATGGTGCAAAACTTCCGCAAAAGACCTGTTATTGTTAATGTGCGTTATACCCAAATTGCATTGGGGCGCAGTGTAGCAAGCAAGATTTATGTAAAATAGATAAACACAGATGAAAAATCAGATTAACACAGATAAAGTGCAAAATCCGAAATTACGGCCTATTACCATAGCACTGGTCGGGCAGCCAAATGTTGGAAAATCCACGGTCTTCAATATGATGACCGGCATGAACCAGCATGTGGGTAATTGGCCAGGAAAGACCATAGAAAAAAAGACAGGAACTTTTAATTATAACAAAACTACCTATCATGTGGTAGATTTACCAGGCATATACAACCTGACTGCCAACTCACTAGAAGAGGTCATTGCCCGTGACTTTATTATCAAGGAAAGGCCTAATGTGGTGGTGGCCGTTGTGAATGCTGCAGCGCTGGAGCGAAACCTATACCTGGTATCAGAATTGATTCCACTAAAAGTACCTATTATCATTGCCTTGAATATGATGGATGTAGCCAAAAGGGAAGGCCACCGCATTAATCCAGAGCTACTGGAAAAGGCCATGGGCATTAAGGTAGTGCCTATGGTGGCAGCAAAAAACAAAGGCGTGGATGAATTGATGCATGCTATTGATAAATTGGCTCATAGGGTAGAAGATTATAAGCATGTACAGCCTGAAATACGGCCCGACCTTTTGGCTGTGTTAAATGATATCCAGGCCCAGATTGAGGGATTTGTTCCCTCAGATTATCCTAAGGATTGGGTAGCCCTCAAGTTATTAGAGGGGGACAAGGCAGTAACCCAAATGATGAAGGAATACCTTGAATCTAGCCGCTGGAATGCTGTGCAGGATATTTTGCGTGAACATGATGATGCCATGCTGGCACTGGTTAGCAGTCGCTATGAATGGATTGACCGTGTGGTTAAAGGTGCAGTGGAGCATCCTAAGGCAAGACAGATTAGCCGTACTGCAAAGTTGGACCGTTTTGCCACACACCCGGTTTGGGGCATATTTATCATGTTGGGCATATTGGCTACTGCTATACTTCTGGCAAAGCGGATCGGGCTTAAAACCACCTGGGATGCCCTAGACCGTTATCTTCCCATAGCAAAAACAGGCATTGCTTCATTGCTTACCAATTTCCCTTCCTGGATAAGGAGTATGGTAGTGGATGGAATTATCCCTGGCATTGGTATATTGATAGTCTTTACAGTATTTCTGACCATGTTTTTTGTAATACTGGGTATTCTGGAAGATGTGGGATATCTGGCAAGGGTGGGCTACATAATGCACCGCTTCATGCATAGAATCGGATTATACGGTAAGTCATTCCTGCCTCTTTGTATAGGCTTTGCTTGCAATGTCCCAGGTGTTATGGGGACTCGGGTAGTGGAGACCGAGCGGGCCCGATTAATGACTATATTGCTCACCCCTTTTGTACCATGTATAGCCCAGACGACTACAACTGTAATTCTGGCCCCCATTTTCTTTGGAGCACTTGCGCCTCTGGTAGTGGTAGGATTGATACTTTTTAATATAGTAGTATTGGGGCTTTCTGGAATTTTACTGAATAGGGTGTTACCAAACCGTGAGCACCTAGAGCTGATAATGGAGTTGCCATTGTATCAATGGCCAAATCCACGAACTATTGGCATTTACGTGTGGCAAAGAATGAAACACTTTCTGGCAAAGGCAGGCACTGTGATAGTGGCCGCAACAGTAGTAATCTGGGCCCTCTCCTATTTTCCACATGGCAATATAGAGACAAGCATTCTGGCATCTATAGGGAGATTTCTCACGCCACTGGGAGAATTGATGGGTTTGAACTGGAAAATGATAGTAGTGCTTTTTGCCTCCTTTGTCTCCAAAGAGAGCACCCTAGTTTCTATGGGGGTATTGGTTAAAGACCCAAACTTTGTATCGGCACTGCAAGCAATGCTGACCACCCCTGCGGCACTGGCCTTTCTAGTTACCCATATGTTATTTATCCCTTGCATAACCACCTTTGCTGTGATACTTGGGGAATCCAGGTCCTGGAAGTGGGCTATTTTGTGTGTAGCCTATCTTTTTGTGGTGGCATTTGGTATGGGCATTTTGGTCTATCAGATAGCAAGGCTGATCATATGACATTTATCATTTATCATTTATCTGTGTTTATCAGAAAAAAATCTGTGTTTATCTTTTTACTGATGTCCTTTATGTGCAGGGCTGCAGTGGCTGGTGGTCTCTTCATTTATGCCGATAGTCATAAATATACTTCAAAAAAGCAGCCTCCCAGGTACTGGATTGTAGGGAAAACAAAAAGACCTGCTCCAAAGGGTGTGCACCCAGAATACGCAGAAGGAAAACCTGATGGAAGATTGACAGGATGGGGGCCCTGCAGGGGTAGCCTAATTCTCAGTTTTCCATGCAAAAAAGGGCTCAAAAATGTAGAAGGAAAAGACCTCTTTATCTGGCATTTTGGGCGTAAGACCTTAAAGGTATATGTCAGCACAGATAAAGAAAAACCAAAAAATTGGCATCTCATAGGTACCCTTTCAGAAACTAAAGGCTCTCCAATAAAACAGGGTTTTGAATTCGGTGATTTGGATGGTGTGTTTTATATAAAGATTGTCAAGAAGTCTTTTGGTTTTGGCACAGGGCATTTTATTGATGCCGCCTGCGGTGTGGAGTGCGTAAAATAATGAATATGAAAATAGGCCTCTTTCCAGTAATACCTGGGAGGATGGTTTTTTCATCTGTGCCTTAAGGTATATCCAGCCAAGGTGATGATATGGAGCCTGTAAAGGGAAGAGACAATAAGCATATTCTAAATAGGATAGAGTCCAAGATAGATGTGACACTAAGTAGATTTTATTAAAGAGGGGGAAAATGAATATAGACAAAGTTAATGATTATTTTGAGAGGCTCGCACAGGCAACTATCAGATACAAAATCTTGGTCTTGATAGTTATATTTGCAGTATCTGGCTTTTTTGTAGCACACATACCAAAAATGAGGGTAGATACATCATTTGAATCCTTTTTTCTTGAAGAAGATAAGGCAATTGTTGATTATAATAATTTTAAAAAGGAATTTGGGAATGACAAAACGGTATATATTCTTGTTGAACCAAAGAAAGGTGAACTATTTACTTTAAAAAATATGAAAATTCTTAAAAAGATAACCGCTGATTTAGAACAAAATGTGCCATATCTGGATGAGGTAATCTCCATAACCAATGTGGAATTTATTGAAGGTAAGGAGAATACCTTAATGGTATACGACTTAATGGAGGATTTTCCTGAGACAAAAGAAGAATTGCTAGATATCAAAAGGAAGGTCCTTGACCGGGATATCTATCTAAACAGCATCATCTCCAAAGATGGGGAGAAGACTGGAATTTTAGTAAGATTAAAATTGGCAGAGGAAGACCCAGATTATGAAAAAAAGGTAGCAAAAAAGATTAGGGAGATTTTTAATAAAAATGAATATCAGCAGGCATTTAATCTATATGAGGTGGGGTCAGTGATCTTTGATACCGAATTTCAAACCAATGTCAGAAAGGAAACCAAGAAATTTTTTAGACTGACATTATTAGCCATTATTGGATTGTTATTCTTTTTCCTGAGAAGGGCCTATGCCATTTATATCCCTATCTTAGTAGTATTATTCTCTGCTGGGGCAACCTTTGGCCTATTGGCAATGACTACCTCTATGAAGATTACCTCTGTAGTAATTTTACCACTAATTGTTACTATAGGTATCTGCGATTCGGTTTATATTATCTCCATGTTTCAAAAAAATCTAATTGGTCTAAGAGATAGAAAAGAGGCCATAATAAAGACCATCAAGCATTGTGGGCTTCCCTGTTTTATGACAAGTGCTACCACTGTAGTAGGGTTTATGTCATTGGCTGTAGTCCCTATCATTCCCATCCGGGAGGCAGGTCTTTTTTGTGCATTTGGAACTGCGATGTGTTTTTTATTGACTATGACACTTGGGGTCATATTGTTATCTATAGGAAAAGGGGCTTCAAGTAAAGATTTGGTCAAGAATAAAGGGTCTAACGATTTTTATGATAAAATCATGATGAAGATTACTGATATTAATAAAAAGGGTAAATTTGTGATTTTGATTCTTGCCGGCATAATTTCAATTATTGCCATTTATGAAATCTCCAATATCGTGATTGATAATAATTTTGTAGACTACATGGGTGATAAGTTTGAGGTAAAGAAAGATACATTGTATGTTGATAACCAGATGGGTGGAAGCAGCAGCTTTGAAATAGTATTTGATACTGGAAAAAGGGATGGGATAAAAGAGCCTCAAGTATTGCATGAGATAGAAAAGGTTCAAAACTTCGTAGAACAAGAAAAACTTGTCATGACCACTTCTTCGGTGGTAGATGTAATTAAGACCATTAACAAGACATTACACAATGAAAGGCAGGAGTATTACAAATTGCCTGATTCTAAAAATGAGGTGGCCCAATACCTATTCCTCTATGAGGCCAGTGGCGGGGAAAGATTGGATAAAGTAGTCAATTTTGATTATTCAAAGGCAAGATTAGTAGTAAGGACAAAGTCAATTGGTTCAAGGGATGCCTTGAAAATATATAATCATATAAAGGACTTTACTGAAAGGCATGTGAAAAGATCAAAAGTTACCATTACTGGGGCTCAGGCCATTCACGCCAGGTGTATAAACTATATTTTGAGTGGGCAAGTTAAGAGTGTTTCTATAGCCTTTGTGGTAATCTGTATCATGATGATGCTTATCTTTGGCTCTGTTAGAGTGGGATTAATCTCTATGATACCCAACATCTTCCCCATTCTGTTTGTATTGGGGTTTATGGGTATTACTGGTAGAAACCTAGGGATGGCAAATGCCATGCTGGCATCTATAGCTATAGGAATTGCAGTTGATGACACTATCCATTTCTTCAGCCATTATCGAATGATTCGTAGAGGCCTTAAGCCTGTAGACGATGTCAAGGCACTTTATGTAACACTTTCAGAAGTGGGAAGGCCTATGTTTTTTACTACTGTGGCATTGGCCATAGGTTTTTCTATGGTTAGTCTTTCTTGTATGAAAAATGTAGCTGAGTTTGGCATACTTGCAACCATTACTATACTTGTGGCCCTTTTATCTGATTTATTCATCGGTAGCAGCTTAATATTGACCCTTAAACCATGGAAGAAATAAACTTAACAAAGGTAGAGGTGGTAGTTGAGGTTGGTGGCACAGGACTCAAGCCTGATTTAGAAGATATTCGGCAGCGTGCCTATGAAATTATGAAGGATATGGAACGCTATCCAGAATATATGGAATCTGTCAAATCCATTAAAATCTTGGAGCAAGATAAAAATAGAGTGACTACTCATTGGGAGGCAGAGCTTGATGGGGCACCAATCAATTGGGTTCAAAAGGTCTGGATGGAAGAAAAATCTTGTGAGATGACCTTTGAGGCCATAGAGGGGGATTTTGATGTCTTTAGAGGCAAATGGTGCGTATTTGAATGTGATAAAAGGGTGTACCTTAAACTATTTATTGAGTACAGGCTTGGTATCCCGGTAATTGAAGAGGTATTGGGCCCTATACTTGAGGAGAAGGTAAGGAACAATAGTAAGGCAATGCTTGAGGCAATTGTAAAACAAATGCAAATATCAACCTCGCAACAAACCACGCACAACAAACAATAGACATCTAATGCTAAAGCTAATTTAACCGGTTTTGAATATTGAATATCGAACAACGAATTTCGAATCATAAAGTTTTTGTGCCTTCGATATTCATTTTAATTTTTAATTTTTAATTTTTTTATTTGAGATGAACTGTATTAAAACAGAGATAGTCATAGTGGGAACAGGGGCTGGAGGCGCTATAGTTGCTAAGGAATTGGCCCGTGCAGATAAAGAGATAGTAATCATTGAACTGGGACCAGATACCTCTAAATATGAAGGAATGAATGAAATGGAACTAGGTCGAAGGCTTTATCAGGAAAATGGAAGGTTTCCAAGAAGTCAGGAAGGGATACCTTATTATCGAGCGCTGAATATAGGTGGGACTACAGAGATAGCTATAGGAAGTGGCGTGAGGTGCCTTGAGGATGAACTCAAGTCACTAGGGATTGATTTGAGAGAGGAATTTTTAGAAGTAGAGCATGAATTGGGAGTATCCCCTATAGTTGAGAAACATATCGGCCATAATGCAGCCTTGCTGACTGCTGCTGCAGAATCTATTGGTCTAAAGATGACACGGTGGCCCAAATTTATAGATTTTAATAAGTGTAAGCATTGTGGTAGATGTGTATTGACCTGCCCAACTGGTGCCAAATGGTCAGCAAAAAAGGTAATAGCCAAATTAAGAACTAGGGAAAATGTAAAAGTCCTGAGTGAGACAAAGGCCAAGTCCATCTTGACTTCAAAAGGGCATGCAACAGGGGTATTATGCCAGACTAAACATGGCCCTCTGACTGTTCAGGCCAAGACCATTATTGTTGCTGCCGGAGGGCTGGGTACCCCAGTAATTCTCCAAAATTCAGGAATTGAGGCAGGAGATGGGCTATTTTTAGATTTATTTAGTGTGGTTTATGGGCGTAGCCCTGATTTTTTAGCAGATCTAGAGCCCTCAATGCCTACTGTTTATACTGAAGACTATGATAAAGGGTATATCCTTGCCCCTCATGTGGACGTGGCATTGATGCTCCAGGGTATAAAAAAATGGTTTGGTGACAAGCCACCTTATGGGATAATGGTCAAGATCAGAGATAGTGGGGCTGGCAGGGTTGATAAGAATGGGCAGGTGTTTAAGCATGTAACCGAAAATGATAGGAAACGCCTTTCTTTAGGGGAAAAACTGGCAAAGAGAATTTTAATAGAAGCTGGGGTAAAACCAGACGATATTATAGTCTCTCAGCCACGAGGAGGTCATCCCGGAGGCACAGCCGCCATTGGCAAGGTGGTAAATCCCAACCTTGAATGTAAGAAGGTCAAAGGGCTTTATGTATGTGATGCCAGTGTGCTCCCTGTATCGCCAGGGCTTCCTCCTATCTTAACTATTGCCTCAATAGCAAAGTGGCTTGCCAAGGGCCTTATTTGAAAACCAAAAAATGCAAATATCAAAATGCAAAACTCAAAATTAAAACTGAATTAGGAGATAAATACAGATTTTAGTTCTTTTATTTAGCTAAGATGAATGATTCAAATTGTAAAAGGGTGGACTTTTGCTTAATAGGCCATCCTTTTAGTATAGACCATCTTTATAGGTATTTAAAATACCGTAAGCCCAATCTAAAGAAACCACGGAGGGAACTGCTCTTAAAGCTATTTGAATGGACACCCCCTTTTAATGAAAGACAGGTTGAGATAACTTCACCACATAATACTGTTTATGGAAATATCATTGTCTGTCCCTTACTTCCTGAAATGGTGCAACATAACAATCAAAGCCATTTCCGCTCCCTTTGTATTGAAAAGGTCATTGCTGCCCTTAAACTTGCTGCAGACCAGGGGGCAAGGATATCAGGGCTTGGTGGATTTACCTCCATTGCAGATGGCGACCAGGGGAAATTGGTGGCAAGCAAGGTTCCAGGGATAGCAGTTACATCAGGCAACACACTTACGGCCATGGCTGCAGTAGACGGGGTCATCTTTGCAAGCAAAATGCTTGGCCTCAAATTGTCTGAGTCAACAGTAGCGGTAATTGGGGCATCAGGTGATATCGGGACCGCTTGCTGTCGATTCCTTGTAAAAAGGGTAAGGCGTTTGGTGCTCACATCAAGACTCTCTTTTAACCTCTTAAAGATTGCTAATGAACTCAAGCAATATAAAAAAGCAGAGATTATTGTGGAAAAGGAAAACAAAAAGGCCGTGAGCCAGGCAAATATTGTTATTACGGCTGCTAGTTCAGTAGCCCCCATTTTTCATCAAAGAGACTTCAAACCAGGGACAATTGTCTGTGATGTAGGATACCCAAAAAACATTTTCATCGATTATAGGATAGAAAAATCAGATATTTTTCTCTTCTCAGGCGGTCTATTGAGATCGCCTGTCCCGGTAATCATGCCATATGATGTGGGACTACCCAATCCTAATGTGCTCTATGGCTGTTGGTGTGAGGCGATTGTCCTGGCACTTGAGAGACGCTACGAGAGCTTTTCACTGGGCAGGGGATTGATTACCCCTGAAAGGATGCAACTTATCTGGGAACTGGCCAAAAAGCATGGGTTTAGACGGGCTCCATTCTTTTTTGGGGAAGAAATATGGACAGAAGAACAGATTGATAGAATAAGGAAAGTTAAAGATAAACACAGATGATTGAGGATTAACATATCTTTTCGCATATTTGCATAGATTCTTCTTTTGTCTTTGGAGGAACTTTCTTTTTAGCCTCTTTTAAAAGGTTGTAAGCCAATCTTAACTTCTGAATAAACTAAAATAAATCACAAGTCAAAAATACCATGATGAATGATAAATGTGATGTATTGGAAGCCAAAACATTATGTGAAGTCATCCATCACCGGGCCCAATATCAGAAAAATAAGATATATTGCACCGTAATAGAACCTCATAGTGAAAAATCCATCACTTTTGGAGAACTTTTTGAGATGGCCCAGCAATATGGAAATGCCATGCTTTCATATGGATTAAGGCCAGGGGATAGAATAGCCATTATGCTTCCCACAGGCCTTGAGGTTCTCTTTTCATACTTTGGGGCCTTACTTTCAGGGCTGATTCCAGCGGTGGTTGCCCCTCCTTTTCTTCCCAGAAAGATGCGATTTTTTGCAAAAAATCTCTCTGAGTGCTTGAGAGACATTGAGGCTAGTGCCATGATTACATCAAAACAGCTCCAGAGGATTTCTGTTACCATTAAGGAGATTGTTCCTAGCATGAGGTATTTGTTAACTACTGAGGATATGAATCAGTATCGTTTTATAAAGAATTTAAATGCCAAGATTTTATCTAATCAGATAGCAATGATTCAGTTCTCATCAGGAACAAGTGGCAAGCAGAAAGCGGTTGCCTTAACCCATTACAATCTTATAACCAATCTCAAGGCCTTCAATTTGGCCATGGGCACCACACCTGAAGACGTTACAGTAAGTTGGCTCCCCTTACATCATGATATGGGCCTGATTGGCTGTGTTTGTGGGGCCCTTTTTGCAGGTTGTAAACTGGTATTGATGTCACCTATGATGTTTATATCTTCGCCTACATCCTGGCTAAGGGTCATGCACCAGAAATCTGGAACCATTAGTGTAGCCCCTAACTTTGGCTATCAATTATGTATAGAAAAATGTAAGGAGTTGAAACCAGGGCAAATTGACCTTTCTAAATGGCGAATGGCATTGAATGGCTCTGAGATGGTTATTGAAGATACAGTTGTACGTTTTTCAGAAAAGTTTGGCCATTTTGGATTCCGCAAAGAATCCTTTATGCCTGTTTACGGCCTTAGTGAGGCTACAGTGGCTGTATGTTTTACCCCTCCTCGTACTGGTGCAATAGTGGATCGGGTTAATTTGAGAATGCTTGAGACAGAAGGGATTGCCCATCCTACTAAAAATACCTCAAGAAGTACTTCGTTTGTCTCGGTAGGAAAACCCATTCCAGGTGTAGAGGTAAAGGTTGTTAATGATGAAGGAGATGAAGTAGGCGAGCGTGTTCAGGGGAGACTTTTTGTTCGCTCCCCATCTGTTATGGCAGGTTATTTCAATGATACCATAGCAACCAGTAAGGTTCTCAGAGATGGGTGGTTAGATACAGGTGATATGGCATACCGGGTAGGCGAGTATATATTCATTACTGGCCGTTCTAAGGACATTATTGTCAGGGCCGGTAGAAAATACCACCCGGAGCAGTTTGAGCAAGCGGTATGGAGCCTACCTGGGATTCGCAAGGGTTCTGTGGCAGCATTTGGGGTATTATCTACTAAAACAGGCACCGAGGATATCGTTATTATGGCTGAAACAAAAATCAGGGATAAGATAGAACGGGAGAGGTTGGTTAAGGCAGTCAAACGTGCCATCTCGGAAAGGGTTGAATTGACCCCTGATAAGGTTGTGATTGTACCACCACAGACCATTCCTAAGACGACAAGTGGAAAAGTTCAACGTTCTCTGTGTCGTAGGCTTTATATAAAAGGAAATATATTTCCGAAATCTGAAAGAAATGATAAATAATAGTTACGATGAGGTATTTAGGGCTCTAGTGAATATACTCCGTCAGGTAGCACCACTAAAGGTCACTGGACCCATCTCTCCGGAAACATCTCTGGCGGAGGATCTCAATTTTGATTCACTGGACACAGTGGATTTGTTACTTCACATCAATGAATACTTTTCTATTAACATTGATTTTGAAAAATGGATATTACAAGAATCACAAAAAGAAGGAAAGCCATATACTGTAAAGTCATTGTGTGACTTTATAATAGAAACCAGAAAAATGCAAATATCAAAATGCAAAACTCAAAATTAAAACTAGATTAGGAGATATGAAAGAAATAACTTTTGGTATTAGAAGGGATTTGCAGGCAGATGTAAGATATGAACCAAATGCCTGCAAAGGTTACGTCCTTGACCTTACTCTGGGTTGCCCACATAATTGCATATATTGTATTTTTTCGCCATTGGAAAAGAAGATTTATAAGTTATTAAATCCTAACTACAAAGGCCAGGTAATTCCCTTGAAATTGGATTTATTTTTGGCCAGAAAGGAATATCCACCAGTAGTTTATTTATCCTATTCATCTGACCCACTTGCAAAACAAGCCAGAGAATCTACAAAAATTGTATTAAAAAGGCTGTTTTCTCACAATGTATCCATATTGTTTCTTACCAAAGGGATATTTACAGACGATATCCTTGAGGTTATCAGTTTGAGACCTGAGCTAATGCACATACAGATAGGCATCACAAATTCTGATAAAAAAAGGAATAAAATCATTGAACCTGGCGCACCTTCGTATGAAGATAGACTGAATAATTTTAAAAAATTATTAAATATTAAAGGAATAGGCTCTCTTGCTGTAAGAATTGACCCATTATTTCCACTAATCGATGATACCATAGAGAATATAACTAGAATTATTGAAGATGTCAGCGCCTTAGGCGTTAAGGAGGCAGTCTTTGGTTATGTGATATTGACTGAAGGTATGAGAGAAAATTTAAAAAAGAATAAGTATTTAAAAGAATCAGTATCTGCTCTTACAGAAAAGACACCTACTATATCAAACAGAGTCCTATATTCATTCCCATTTGAAAAAAAGGTAAAGAATCTTTATTTATTTCAAGATATATGCCTTAAAAGAGGGATAACTATGGCTACATGCGGCTGCAAAGACAAGAGATTGAAAAAACTTTCCATTCCATATATCTGCCATCCGTTTTATAGAAGGCAAATGACAAATGTCAAGGCTCAAATGTCAAATCAAGCCCAAAAGTAGCAATGAGGATTATTTCCATTCTAACAATAGTCATAGTTATTATGGTCTCAACAGCCTTTGCAGAAGGGTTATCCGTGGTGGAAATTATGGAGAGAAATTATGAGGTGAATCGTACTCATGACCGTTGCAATGAACTTACTATGATAATGTATAGCAAACATGGAAAGAAACGGGTCAGGAAGCTCAAAGCTAGTGCGTTAGTCATGGAAAATGGATGTGAAAAACGTCTTATCCGCTTCCTCTATCCCCCTGATATTGAGGGGACTGGATTTTTGGTTCATGAACATAAAGGCAAGGACGATGACATGTGGCTTTATCTTCCCACACTGCGTAAGAGTAGAAGGAAGTTATCTAGCAACAAAAAAGATAGTTTTTTGGGAACAGAGTTTTCTTATGGGGACATTGTAGGCCCAAAGGTTGAGGAATATAAATATACCTTAAAGGGAGAAGAAGAGATAGAGGGGGTAAATTGTTATGTAATTGAGGCAATCCCTAAATCAAAGGATGTTTTAAAAGATTATGGTTATTCTAAAAGGATTGACTATATCAGAAAGGATAATTTTACTAGGCATAAGGCTATCTTTTATGACAAACATGGAAAACTTCTTAAGACCCTTTATTGTTCTGACCCTGTAGAAGTAGACCCAAAAAATCATAAATGGTTTGTAAGATATAGAGAAATGGTAAATCATCAAAATGGTAGAAAGACTATCCTGCTACTTGATAAGATTAAGGTTAATATTGGACTAAAAGAGGATCTGTTTACGGTTCGCTACCTGGAAAGGGGATATCGATAGTATAAATTTGGAATGCAAAATGAAAAATGCAAGATTATATTTATGGTTTTTTTCTTTTGTGGCCTTTTATTTGCGCAGGAGAACGAAGCAAAATTATGGGAATATCTGGATATGGGTGGTTACACAAGGGGTGAGGCTCATATACCAATTAGCACAACAAAAGACAAATCAGTATATTTAGCAAATACTATAGAGCTAAAGGTAAAGTCTCGTTTTGGTAAAAATATATCTAGCTTTGTTGCAATTCGCGGCAGATTTCATGAACTAAATGAGGATGCAGAAGCTGACTTTGATTGTAGGGAAGGATATCTGATGTTTAGGGGAAGATGGTTAGATATTACATTTGGTCAGCAGATTATCCCATGGGGGAAGGCCGATGGCATCAACCCTACAGATAATCTTTGTGCTAGAGACAAGACCATATTCTCTTCTGAACCTGATGATCAGAGACTTGGTTCTCTGGCCGCCAAGATAGATGCCTATTTCGGTGATTTCACAATAACAGGTGTTTGGCAACCAATTTTAAAAGATAGTAAATTTTTGATTCCACCGATGGAAGATTTTCAATATATGATTCCTGAAAATTTTCGGCCTGAGGATATAAAAATCAAAGATCCGGTTTTGCCTGCAAGAAATATCTCAAACTCGGCTCTGGCTTTAAAATGCTCCAGTTATCTCAGAGGAATAGATATGTCCTTAAGCTATTTCTACGGATATTCTACTTATCCAGATTTCATCCTTGGTAAGATTGTCTATGAACCAGAGACTGAAGTTGAGGTATTGCCAGTGTTCAATCGTATTCATGTAATAGGTGGTGACTTTTCCTTTGTTATTGATCCTTTTATAATACGTGGTGAAGGGGCCTATACCATTGTCAAGAAGCCAAAAACACTTGAAATAAGACAGTTAAGACAGTCATATCTCCATTGGATTCTCGGCCTTGAATGGGAGTGTATTGAAGATATGGTGGTTTCTCCCCAGTATAGCATGATATATATACCGGATTACAAGCCGATTGAGGAAGAGCCTGAGCATCCTTATTTAAGGGTTGCTAAGGCAAATAGAACATTACATCGACAGGATAGGCAATATACCCATATTGTGACATTAAGAGCAGATTATAGGCTTCTTCAAAAAACCCTTTTACTTCAATTCAAGGGGATATTTTTTGTAGGAAATAGAGAATACCGGATACGCCCTAAGATAGTATATGATATAAATGACCATTTTCAAGTAACTACTGCAGCTGACATCTTTTTTGGTCCCAAAAAGTCAAAATTTTGGATGTATAGCAGACACTTCAGCCGAATATTTCTGGAGCTGAAGTATAGCTTTTGATAAATGCAAATATCAAAATGCAAAATTCAAAAGTAAAATGACATACGCTGGTCAGCGAGAAGGCAAATCTGCAATCCGAAATGGGCAGACAAGGACGGTTTGATATGAATAAAAAGTTAATTCTTTTTGGCTTATTGATTATTTTCTGTGTCTTGTCTTGTAGCAAAGGAAATAATGTTGAAAAACATGATGACTCGCTGTTTGTCTTGAGTGGGGCAGGATTAAAGGTAGTTCTTGACCCTTTAGCAGAGGAATTTACTAAAAAGACTGGTATCAAAGTGAAGTATTCTTATCTATGTTCGGCAATGCTTCTTACCAATATTCAGTTAACCCGGCAAGGAGATGTGTTTGTGCCTGGTTCGCGTTATTACTTTAACCTGGCCAGGAAAAAGGGCTTAGTGGATGAAAGATATGTAGCAGATGCCGTTTATCAGGTACCATGTATTATGGTTCAGAAGGGTAATCCCAAAAATATTAAGTGCCTTGAAGACCTTTTGAAGCCTGGAATGAAGTTAGGAATAGGTAATTCAGAGGCTACGGCCGTAGGCAGAATAACTGAGGTTATGTTAAAAAGATTGGGATATT
>Ga0190304_1000120_pt1 | contig 35261 bp, 69 predicted proteins | sample 48700712_MG_FD_161670 | JGI IMG/M metagenome (GOLD analysis project Ga0190304, IMG submission 161670) | Hydrothermal vent sediment bacterial communities from Southern Trench, Guaymas Basin, Mexico - 4870-07-1--2_MG | ecosystem: Environmental > Aquatic > Marine > Hydrothermal vents > Sediment ...
AGGAGAATGCTTCATAATCCATGTCTTCCGTTGCAAGAATCACCGAATTATACTGACAGGCTATTTGAAACGCTAGCAAGCTCTTTCCACTATTCGGCGGGCCATATATTCCATAAAAATGCGGTGCAACGAGCTCTTCCCACACTTCTTTCAAGCCAGCTATATTCGTTTTCAACACCTTCATTTCGCCTTACCAATTTCTAATATCCCAGGAGATTATTGATTTATAACCTCTCTCAAAGATTATAAAATAATACCGTCCAAACCACTTCTTTACATTCACAACATGGATTTTGGTAATTACCCATCCCTGTCTTTTATATTTCTCTAAGCGAATTGGAGTAAGTGAATTAAATATTTTATGGGAGATGAGGAGAGCTATGGATTTTGTCGCTATAGTCATGCATCTCTCAAGAATAGAAATATACGCATTAGAAAGCCTACCATTTATAACAGTTCTAAATGGTGGATTCGAAATAATATGCTCACAAGTTCCGTCAAATGGCTTATATTTAAAGAAATCTCGTCCTAACGAAATTTCAGCCCAGTCCTTAGGCTCTGGCATGGCATCATAAAAAGCTCCATTTCCTCTAAATGGCTCATAAAATCTATCACCGTCTGACCACGATACTAGTCTAATTAATCTACGAGCGAGAGGTCTCGGTGTCTCAGTATCAGCTCGCAAACTATTCATTGCAATGGAATTTAAGTTTGGCATAAACATTATAAATTTTAATCAGCAACCAACCCATCATTTATTAATTGCTTGAATATTTTTCTATTCATAATTCCGCCTGCAGCCTGAGGATGACCTCCGACATTAATATCCTTAAACTTTCTTTTCAGATGATAAATTATCCAATAAGTCAGCTCACCTCTTATATTGAAGGAAAAATCCCGACGATTAACGAGTATGATTGTCTTCTGAGAATTAGCGTGCCATCGTGATGCTATTGTGCCTCCTATATTATAGTCAGAGTAATAATCTGAAAGAAGGACGCTATCTGCGATTTCTATAAATCTTAAATCTTTCTCTACTCTCTGGACTTCTTGATTGAGCAGGCGCTTTAAATCCCATCCCTCTTCGTCCTCGAATAATTCATAGGGCTCCTCGCAATTTAATAACAGATTTAATGCATCATTCGGCCTATGCACCTTACAGTATGCATTTATTATTCCAGATAGATACTTCCAAAGAGGTAGCTCTTTTATATTTCCATACCTATACGAGGCTGACACACTCCGCCTCAGCACAGGAAATTTCTCATGCACCTCAATTGGTATTAAATAATCGCTGACATCCCCTGCAAGTCCAATAGCGACATACCACCATCGTTCCGTCGGTATCTTGTCCTTATACAATTCATAAACAAGAAGGGATGCTGGCTTTATATCAGAATGTATTAATTGAAACTTCTTTTCTCTCCAGATATCTGGATGGTGGTCTATCACCAAACCTTCAAAAGAAGGCTTGTTCGGATACATATCTATCATTACTTTGGTATCCTCGGCAAACTCACCAAAGATTTCAGGAAATGCAACAGCTTCGGATTCATAATTATTTGCTAAAATATACATAGCAACGGCAGAGACACCATCCGCATCGTGGTGTGCATGTATCCTCATCTCCTCACCCCCACAAGAATATTAAAGAATATATAATTTCACTAATAACGACGGTTCCCAACACAGCAATCAATGATTTCTTATAAAGAGCCTTATAATCTGCATCAAATACTAGAGCGGAATACATTGGACAAAGATGAAGAGGTGATAACATATATCCCATCCACCAAAGCGGGTATGTCATTATCATTTCAGAGAAACTCATGGGAATTCCATAGAGAAGCGTGCAGGAGAGCTTAGAGGATCCTGTTGCCAGCCCAACCAACAAAGCTAGAATCAAGGGATTAATAGAAATACTCAGAGACTTTACAAAACCGCTTATTACTGGCTTCGCTAGTAATACGATTGTAATCAGAGACAAGGATGTAATCAAACCTTTATTAATCACAAATTTATAGTCCTTCCCGATTATAAATACTACGAGAGCAATAATTAATGGAATAATATTTTTTGTATAAAAACCTACGCCCAGCAGCGGGATGAGTGCGAAAGCAAAGAGATAATCCCATACCGATGCAACTGCCTCTGTCTCTTTTATATTCTCGGCTGGCATAAGCTTGTAGCAGATAAGAAGGAAAGGTATCACAGGAATAATTAAATACGGAAGCGCCTGGCTGAATGATAGACCGCTTAAAAGCAGGAACGTAATCAACGCAGGTGATAATGGAGATACGAAATAATAGAAATGTGAGGTTAGAAAGGTAATGGCAGCTTTATCAGATTTATTTGCACTTAGCGGATGAAGCAGGGGCGAAGCGAATATTGTTCTATTCTTAATCGGAAGTGAGCCAGCTATGGAAGAAAGAATCAGCCATTTCAGCTTAGATGGTATCTTTGATTTTGAGATAAAAGAGATGAGACCTATAATGCCATTTTTAAACCGCTGGGAATACTGCAGATGAAATAAGAAAAATAAAATTACTAATGAAATTATTGAGAAGACATCCATTTCTCAAGTGAGATTTTTTTCTGAGGCGGTTCATAATTCATCCACAGAACCTCTATAGCTCTTGATTTTGTATTACCAGAATGGTCTTTTCTCAATACACGAGACCATTTGGATACTTTTATCTCTAATTTATGCCAGCCTTCATTTGCTAATTCCTCATATATTCCTGAAGGATATGTTGAAAGACAGATTTTGCCAGACCAATTTTTTATATAATCTCTTAATTTAATGTGGTCTTCAATAGTGAATTCATGCTCATAGACATTTTTATCCTTACGAGTATCTTGTGGATACGGCGGATCAAGATACGCCAGCGTGTTCTCACTTTCATATCTATCCAGACACTCTCGCCAATCTAAATTTTCTATTACAACACCACGCAGTCTCTCTACAATCGCATTTAATTTATCAACTATATTTTTGAAAGCCGAAGCATGATTCTTCACTCGTCCGTAGGCAAAGCCACCTATGCGTCCTTTTGCATTAAAGGTCTGATTGAGGAGTATGAAATATGCCCAAGCCCTTTCTATGTCATCGGAGAATTCTGTTTTTGTTCTGATTTCCTCCAGCAACCGCCTTGAATAGGGCGTATATTTTAGTCTCCTGATTAACTCGTCCCCATTATCCCTAAGCACTCTAAAAAGATTTACAACATCTCCGTTTATATCATTATAGACTTCAACTCTACTTCTCTTTTTATTTAAAAGCAGATAACCTCCGCCTCCGAATACCTCCACATAGCAGATATGTTTTGGAATCACCTTTAATAAATAAGGAAGGAGATAGAATTTCCCACCATAATAGTGTGTTGCAACCAAGAATTTATGAGGCATTTTATTCGCTAACTCTTGGTGCTAGAAGATACATCACTTCCATATCATCATTCGCAAACGCAATTTTAATAGGCTCATCCGTGCCTAATGAGATTTCCACAGTATTTGTGTTTATAGCCTTTATCATCGGCATGAGATAATCGATTGAGAATGAGGAGCGACAATTCTCGCCTTCTAACTTCACGAGCTCGTTTTCTCCAAGAACCATTTCCATAACCTCGCTCTCGCTTACTGCCTTCACAAAGAATTTTCCATCTTCCACTGAGAATGTAACATCTCGCCATTGGCTCACCCTATCCGCAGCTCTCATTCCATTTCTTAAATCCTCTGTATATAAGACGGCCTTCGCTTTAAATGAAAGCTTTGATGGCAGCGTTGCTTTCCTAATCACATCTGGATGAAGAAGTCTAATCTCAAATCTTGTATTATTCGCAGTTGTAACCAATTTTTCCTTTGTAATCTCTATTTCAGCTATTCCGCTTGCATCCTTTAATGCATGCTCAAGATATTCATAATCAACTGCAACTGTTAGATTCCCTCGCATTTTATACTCTTTGAACGCCTCCTTCTTGAGAAAGACCTCCATCATGGCTGTGTGTGCATCATTAATAGCTAATACTTGCCATCCTAATTTATTATTTATTTGTAGTCGGAATTCATCAACAAGAGCTCTTATCGCCTTCATCCAATTTTTTAATTTACGAACCTCTATTTGTCCTTTAAACATTTCTCCGTCTTTAATTCAATTTATTATCTATTGAGAAGAAATCAAATTATTTGCTATCAACAATTCCCTTGCTTTCTTCATGGCGTCATCTCTATCAGAAGCCCATCCACGAGCCATGAGAACGTTCGCTATGCTAGGAATATCCTCTTCCCTTATGAGATTGAGAGCAATTATTAAATTTCTTGCTTCCTCTATCCATCCCGAGTTCGCATTCTGTTCTGGAGCGGAAGAAGAAGCGGTTTCCTTATTTACATTTTCTTGAGGAACGACCTCAACTACCACACCACCATTTTCATCTACAACTATATGGAAGGTTTTCCCGATAAGGTCGCCTTTAGCGGCTGCATATATTTCTGCGAGAATTCTCTCGTTCGTGAGGATGTATTTTATTTCTGGACGAGTCTTTGACTGCACTGGAATTTCAACCATACTTCCTCGCTTAACTGTATATCCGCTTTTAGTTGTTTCACCTTCAAAATAAATAACTGGATGCTCAACTACTGTAAATGTCTCCTCGGCGTCAGCGAATAAAAATCTCCGCATTCTTCGCTTTTCCATCTCTTCGTATCTCAGCTTAAAATTCTCATAATTTAATACCTGGGGCATTTCTTCCTCCTAAATTATATTCTCGTTCTTTAATCTCTTATCAAGCCTTTTCATTTTGTGAAGCAAAACCTGCCACTCGGTCTTTTCACATTTAGCGAGTGGCTCTTCCCATATCCATCTTTTTCCGCACTTCCATCTAGCTACTTTTCTACCAGTGCATTTAAATTCCCAAACCTGCCACCAATCTCCACGCTCAATACAAATTACCATACCTTTAACGAATTTAAATAATCATGATACTCTTCCCATGTCTCGTCCCTTCTTTTAGGTCTTATTTTTATTGTTCCAACCTGCTGAGAATTGATGCTCCGCCATTTATAGAATGTTCTTTTACATGCTCTACTGCAAAATTCTTTCTCCTCGCTCTCATCCAGATGTCTTCCGCAATATAGACACTGTTTAAATCTTATTTTCTCAAGCGCAACCTGGTATGATCCTAACTGCTTTGCTAATTCAAATAGATAGGGAATCGGATACTTCTTTGTCATCTGACTATCCAAGGCTTTAGACTTTGAAGATATAAATGATATTCATGCCAAGATTCTCCACTATATTTCGGACGAATATAAATCGTTCCCAGCTCCTGTGATAACTCAGTTTCTTCTTCTAGTCTTATAATCTGCTTTCGTGTGCGCTCAAAATTATCATACTGATACTTACAGGATCGTGAGCAGAACTTGCGTAGCCTCCCTCTTTTATTCCTTCTTAATTCCTTTCCACACATCAAACACCTTCTTCCAGCAAATCTCCTTAGTGCTGCCTCGGCACTTATATTATATTTTAATCTCATCCTCCATATAAATGGTTCCATATTATACATACCACCTTCTTTTTATATCCTTTTGTAAAGGAATTCGTTTATGCGGGCATTCTATTGGTCTTACCTCATTTTCGGGGCATACACCTGCGTTTTCACCACGACAGCCAAAGCGTTTAACAAAAGGAAATATACTGGATACCTCCTTCTTTATCATCCGAGCTAGTTCTTGCATTTCAGGAGCGGCTCTCGCACACAATCGCAAAGATAGGAAATGCCTTAAACTCCGCATATTCAAGGTAACGACATATTCAGTGTGGGCTGCTAGCGGAAGAATATATCTCGCTTTTTCTTTTGAAATTCCATTACTTAGCATCTCATCGTAGAGCTTCTGAACTCTCTCCATTAAGCGAAGATATTTGCTATGCGCCCACGAAGGCAGTCCTTTCGGAACATAATAATTGAAATTCCTTTCCTCATTATATCTTGTGGATCTGCCAGTATGCGATACTCCAATTCGGTGTTCAAGGAACTCTCGTGAAAGAGCTATACTTATTCCACTGATTTTCAGCGTTACAGAAATATGCTCTAACACTGAGGTATAATCGTTCTCCAATAGAAGTTCAAGGATATTTTCAAAAGTTTCTTCCTTTAAGTCATTAGCAGAAGAGACCACAGCCTCTGTTATAATTTCTTTCCAATTCCGTGTGTAATCTAATATTTCCACTCTCATCGGCTGACTTTGAAAAACTTTTCAATTTTGCAGTGATACCAAACATCACCCCATAAATGAAAGTATTCACCGATTTCCGCTTTAAATTTGTAATCCACTACTAGCTGTTTATTATTAATGACTGTGTTTATGATTTTCAAAAGAGCTGTTCTTACCTAAGATATATCATTCAGTTTTTCTTTCTGCTTTTCTAGTTCAAGAACATAAGAGGCAAGTTCATCGCCAATTAAAGGTTTTTCGCTTATATTTACTTTACCTCTTCTTTTCCACCACTCTTTATATTTTCCAAAGATCTCAAAGCTAACCGTAACTGCTGAATACATAAAATCAAAGCCAGCTCTAAAACTATAATATTTCCAAAGCTAGCTAATTCCTTTGCTATTTCTAGCCATGTATCTAACGCTCTATCTTGGTAGGCCATTCTTTTATTTATTTACTACCTTTCTCCTTTATCCTTACAGATGGCCGACTGGGCGTTTCTCCTTCGCCCTTTCCCTTTCACGATCCCCGTCCCTTTATTTTTCTCCTTCATCTATATAATTTCTACTGCAAAAATCCTATCACTGCCTCCCATCTGCCTCGTATTTCTTGGCATCTCAAATTGGCAGTTATCTGTCATCCTTTTCTCCCCGCCCTCCTCTCATATAATATATTTCTACTGCAAAATTCAAGAGACTGCCTCGTATATGTATTTGATACGAGGCATTCTATTTCATAAGGATATAGTTTCTCTATTGAGATGCTCTACCTTGAATTATGCGTTTCTGAAACTCAAAGGAAATTTCTTCTTTCCAAAAATGGAGAGCTCTGGTGCGAGATAGATAATCCTAAAGTTGAAGGCTGGCTCTCCTTCTCTCTTTTCCTTAAAGAAGAGCGGAGAGATTATATTCAAAATACGAAAACGAATTTAAACCCCATTCTTATTCTGAAAACATACATAGGAAATAGGAAACTATTTGGGGATTGCCTTTTGTTTTCAAACCGAACCCTTAATCTTAAGGAAGAGCTCGCCATTCGTTAATAGGAAGGCTCTCCTCTCTCCAATTTCCAAAATTCATGATTTCCTTTATGATGGATTTTTGCAGTAGAAATATATATTATGAAGGGAAAGAAAATAGATGGGCGGGATCGAGGAAGGCGGAAAGGAGGGAGCTGGTGTGAGATAGGGATATTCCTTAGGCCGACTAGGCGTTAGTGAGTTCCGCAGGCGGATGAGTATCTGCGGAATGATATAGGTGTCTTATCTGTTTTCTGATTGAAGATATTGCACAACACCATCTTCATTTACGACCAAAGAATGTCCGTTGAAAGTCTTATATTTTATTTTCCTTTCGTAGAGCTGAATTGGTTCGAAATCTGAATCGGGGATTACTATTGCATCTTCTTGCTCAGCCAAAAGCTCTTCTACTTCTTCTTCCACTTCACTGAGATATTGAATAAGTTTCTCAGCAAGCTGAAATATTTCACCCACAATAGCTCTTTTCCGAAGCTTATAGTTTTCCATAATTCTCTCATCTCCAACAACTCTTTTCATCGCCCCAAATATTTAGATCCAGACAGCCGAAAGTAAATCTCACCAGCCAGTAAATATATTCCAACCGTTCAGCGCCGAACAGAAACATATTTCTTATAAGGTCATTGTATGCTGGGTATTTTCTTCTAAAACTTACCGAATCGAAGCTATAATGTAAATAAAAGCTGCATGCCATCTTTATGTGTCTCTGAATGATTTCTTTTATACGCTCTCGTTTAGCGAGAACCGAGGCTCTCAAATGCGGATGATATATCTCGTAATTTGGGTATTCTATTCTTATAATTTCATCGGCCAGTTCCTCTAAATTTAAAGGCTGTCTCCTCATTTCAATCACAATCAATATCAAAATATTTTCTTATTAAATTCCGCACTATATCTAATTCCACTGAATATCCAGCTAGTTCGCTATTTTCAAAGGAAGAATATTCAGGCAGAAAAGAGTAGGAGGTTAAATCACTGATTAATTGACAGAGAGCTGCTCTCAGATGTTTCTTTAAAATCTGCTTAATTCGCTCTTTCCGTTCAGAAGCTCGCTTCAAATCTTGTAATCTTAAAATCTCCTCAGTAATACCGTCCAAATCCAGCATTTCTATCCACCTCCTCGAACCAAAAATCTTCGCCATCACTGCATATAAGACTTTCCGACCAAAGTGTTTCGCAGTCCAAAGAGCCCAAGCCGTAGCCTACTCGCCATTTGCGGATCATTTATTTCTCCAAATTTTCTACAGCTCTCTTAAACTTTTCCATATCCTCCTTTGCAAGCAGCTCAACTACCAGCATTTGATTCTGAAGAATTCCTTGCATATCTGGAAGCGGCTGCATTATCTTCTTCTTTTTATCCCACGCCAAGTATCCTTTGTCTCGCATAGTTATTATTGTATTATAGATATCGGAATCATCACGCCAAATTCCGAGATGCGTCTCCTGCTCTACCTTTCTAATAATTTTCCGTAGCTCATAGAAGCTGATACCCGGCTGTCCCTTTCGTGAAAGAATATAAGCCATACAAACCTCACGCATAAGCATCTTTCTCACCTCCATTTCTCATACTTATATAAGCATTTCTGAAAAAATGTTGAGAGCTCCTCTCGCACTCTCGCTAACCTCTCGTTGGTAAGAGAGTAAGGTAATACTATAAAAGGACGGCCGCCGTATGGCTGATACTCCACTTCTATCAACTCATTATTTGTTTGAAATTGCGAACTGAGACCTAATCTAAATTTATTTTGTCCCCACCAGCGCTCTTGCTCTATGCGAATGCTCTTTTCAGGAAAGTGTCTAAGGATTTCAATATTCTCTACTGCTCGCAGAAATCGCCTGAAATCAGCAGGCCTCATTCTGCCTATAATATCAAATTTCTCAGCTATCGTCATGCGACGAATAAGATTTCTTTTTCTGCGTGGGCCAACTACGTCCCATAACACTCGGACATCCACTGTCGGAACTGGCTTCTTAAATGCCTTGAGGAAATATGCTGCTCTGTTTCTATCCATCCGAAGCATAGTTACATAGTCTTCTAGCTCCGCTCCCTGCTCTATGTCAAGAGAGGTGAATTTTAACTCAGTGCCAGGATGCTCAAATATGTAATCTACAATTCGTCGCACTATCTCAAATGTGATTTCAAAGAACAGCGGGTCATGAATAAGAAATGCGGAAGGAGCTCTATATTCTATACCAGGATGCGCCTGCGGCACATCCCGCACTGCATCTACACTCTCGTCGTATAATCGTCCATATCCGTATAGACGGCGGATTTTATACGGCTCGTGCCTGACAAAATGTGAGCCTACAAAGTAATCAAGCAAATACGCTAGAGGTTCCACGAGGGAAGCGGGCAGAAGGTCGTCCATGAATTGATTTCTTATACAAATATGTATATGCCCGCCAAGCGGCTCGTTTTGCGAGACGCATCGCATTGTCAATCTATAATCTCTCAAACGATGAAGTATGAATTCCAAGTTCTGTCTCAGCACCTTGGGTGAAAGAGCTGGTGGAACCCGTATTTCCAACGGCCCGCCTGTTCCATCCGCTCCTACGACGCCTGTTAGAGTATTATATCTGGTGTTTCTTGCTCGCACTCTAAGATCCGAAGAGTAATGTGAAAGCTCTAGCTCAACATCCGTTCCCAATGAAACGACTATTCGTGGTTTTATAATATAGTTATCAACGATGTATTTGAAATTCTCAATGCTCGGTGTATAAACAATTCTATTGGCTGGACATACAACTCCACAAAGTTTGCCTTCAATATTATAAAATTCCCAGCATGGCGCTCCGCAGGTATTCTCCGCTGCTCTAAAGGGTTCTAGCTTTTTATTAATTTTAAATACTCGTTTTCTGCTATAATCCATAGGGAGACAGGAGGGAAGAGTGCAAGCCGACCAGCGCTCTGTAAATACAACACCAACAGCCTCGGGGGTTAGTGGAAAACCTCTTCTCAAAATCTCCACTCTTTCAGGTATCACAACTCGGACACACATAGTTCCTATCACAATTTTTCTTATAATTTTACCACTCTAAATAATCACCTACAATATATGGTCGGCATAAATGCTCGCTCATGCGTCTCGCATGCATTTCATCTAATCTTATAACTGAATAATCTCCTGATTGATTTCTATTTGAACTCTGTAATGAAATTGTGGAGTATTTAGGAGCTACTAGCCCTGCCTTCACCAAAGTGATAATCTGGTCTCCAAGCGCTTTATAATTTTTCGTTTCTTCTATCACTTCCCGCAGGCTTCGGGATAAACCAATCAAAATTACAGTGTGTCTGCTCTTTAAATGATCGGGAGTTCCTATTTGGCTATGAGGTTTACCTGTTATTTCCTTAGCGAATTGATATACGCTAGCTGGTATTAGTTTTTCGCATGAGCGAAGATTATTTCTTAATGCAAGCACATCTCCTCGTGAAGCCTTCAGTCCATAAATGTATGTCGGGACACTAATATCTAATGATTCCAGATATTCACAAGTTTCAAACTTGAATGAATTCGGATCGGCTCTCACTATATTTCTTCTGTTTCCTGTCCAGTGATATTTAATGTCTCGCATGAAATCAATGCCCAAACGAAGGCTGCGAAGTTTCCGCCCCTCTCTATATGCGCCTATTTTAGCGTAAGCCGCTAGCGTAGGCCCTCTTTTGTCAGCGGTAAATTCTTGCACCGTGAATAAGTGCGTGAAATAGTATTCAACGACTTTCTTTATTAATGAAAATACAACTTTTGTTAGGGAAGGTCTCGTAAGCCAGAGGGACGACGGCCTGCGATATTCTATTCCATTAAAGTGTGATACACGAACAGCCTGCGGAAGGCTCAGATACCCATGTTCCCTCCGTGTTTCGCAATTAATTTTATCCACTAAAAATAGTGGTTGCAAAAAGAAATCACAGAGTTTCCATAACTGCCCTGCTGCGTTCGGATACAAACGAATGGAATGCCCATCTCGTGTTGTTACCGTAATATGTATGTGGCCTCCGAGAGGCCTCCTGAACGAAGTCGTTAGATAGCCAAATCCATTATCAAGTCTGGAAATCAATTCGCTTATGTTTTGAACCATCATTGCAGGAGTTCGAACTGGATCGGGACGAATCTCAAGCTCCCGCTGAGCTCCGTCAATTCCTATCGGAGCTTCTAACAAGTCATCCGTATCAGGTGCATCATAATATTCATCTTCTGGATCTCCATATTCTACATCAAAGTAATCCGATGCCGAGATAATTGTATAATTATCGGTAACTATTGTTAATTCGGGATCGCAACCAAGCATTACCCTTACGCTTTTCGGCTCTGGATGCTGAATGTAGTTTTCCAGCATATAGTTTTCTATTGCTGCATGTATTGTGGGCGAAGGATGATCCGCTAATTTATGATACTTGCTCTCCCGCATGAAAATCACTGATTTATCCAATACATAGATGCCCTCGTCAATTTTATTGTCATTACTGAAGAAGAGCACTTCGCCCATCCAGTCAGGATAGATAATCAGTGAATTCTCTAGTTTAACATCAAATCCTCGGCTCTTTTTAATTCTTTCCTTAAGGGCTTCTTTTATATTTTCGTTTGGAAGAGCATAATCATCGGGTATCTGAATGACTTCGTCAAAGCATGCGAATATGTCTGCGATTAAAGGCTCCCAGCAGCAGGTTAATGGGTCCGTATAGGAGAATATAAATTTCATTCGTGTCTGGTTTGCAGGCAAGCCCAAATTATAGAAGCCTCCACATCTTATTCTTCTCATAGCCAATTAATCACCTCTATTCTTTTAGAAAACTTCCTAACGATACTCCAGAATTCCTCTCGGTTTTCAAATAAAAACACATATTTAAACCATTCTGGCTCCTTACCCATTCGCCAGGCTTTTCGTTTTACCTCTCTCGCATGCTTTTTCAGCAGAATTAAAAATGCGGAGGATTCCTTATTTTTTATCTTTCTTGCTCTGACTTTCTTATCTTTTATCCTTCCATGCACCTCCTTCAAATCATATTTTATATACTCGTCAAAGGATTTGAATACTGCTTTGGTGAATCCGCCCATGTCTCCAAAAAATGGTATTAAATCAAAGCGATAGAGCTCATCTTGCTTGTCGCTGTGCTCCTTTATTATAAATATTTTCCGTTTTATTTCTATTAGATGGAAGGGCATTTCTACTGTGTGCAGCTCCAGCTGAGTGGTAATAATGATATGAATGGTTCTCCTCAAAGCCTTCAGCCCGATACTTTGTAATTCCGCCTGCGTAAGGCAGTTGAATTTCTATTATCCAGCCGTTTCCAACATTATTCGGCTCGCCAGTTGAAGCGAATCTAAATGCATCTCTGTGCATGCTATAAGTTAGTGGCATGAACTCCCTAAATAAATATAATTTTCGCATCCCTTCATCGTAAAGCCAGCATGCTCCCGTAGCACAGAACTCCTCATAGGCTTTCCACACAGCTTGTTTAAAGGTTTCTCCGTTTTCTATCCTTTGTATTAGAGGAACGAATAAGCCATTAAAGCTGTCTGTCTGAATCCGCCTCCTTGACCAATCTAAAGGAGTGTATGAACAGTATCCATTATGAGCGAAATAATAGTGAGAGATTTTGAAAGGATGATTGTTTCTGTTTATAACAGGCTCGCCGAGAGTGGCTGCTCTAGTGTGCATTAGTATCCCATAGGAACTTTCTATAATGGGAGCTATTAACTTTTCAAGCTCAGCTAGAACTTCTGTTGCAGGCGAGGGAAGCTTAAAATATCGTCTCACACGCCCGTGTCTATTTAGAAGAAGGAATCCAAATGCATCCCGTCCTCGCATCTCAAGGCGGGATGCCAGGTTATAGACCTCATCAAATTTAAGTTTTCTATTCGCCAGTATTATTCCGCCTATCCCGCACATTTCTATCTACAATCTTATAATATCGCCTTTTGCTTTCAAAATCCTGCTGTTCTCTTCAGAGTGGGGAATTAGACGAAGGGAGTTTGTAATATACTTTGGAGTTACTAGCCAAATTCCCTCTAATTCAGCCACTCGCTCAGCGAAATTTACTACCATTGTTGCATCTTCACTTTGAATCTCAACCATATAGTTATTTAAATATCTCCAGCCCTGTCTCCTATCGCAACCGCCTATGATAATAAATGGTGTCTTCATTTTCTTTTTTACTTCTGGAAGTTGTTCAAGCAAATATTTAGGACTGCATGTAAGCGAGATGTCAAGACTCGGAGTAATCAATGCGAAATTCCTTATCTTTTTCAGCACCGAATTCAGCCTTGGCATACGCCGTCGCACTAGGAAGATTTCCAGATTTTCTTCATTTGTATCTCCAAATAAATTCCAGTATGAACTCCTACCTTTCTCGTAATCAGCTCCCTCATCCCATGCTAGCTCTACTATTCTGTTATCCCAATCTATGAAGATTTCGCACTCCTTTTCAAGCTTTCTAAGTATTTCAATAAGCTCTGTATAATTGAGGTCAAACATTCGCTGTAAATCAGAGAACTCAAGCTCGTGATATATTTCTAATGCTTCTATAATGTCAGCAGGTGATACTTGTCTGCTCGTTGTTTTTCTTGCAGCTTCGCTCATCGTAAGGTATCCATCCTTTGATATATAAATCTTCCCTGAATTAAAGAGCTCTGCTAGTGCGTCGTTCAGTTTAACAATATCAAATGTTTCCGATAAAATTGTCTTTAGTGTCTTTAAAGTTATTGGACGAGGGCTTTCCTCTATAAATCGTAGAATGCATTCCTTCGGCGATTTTTCTATTTTCCAACTGACACCACAATAAAGCCTGCCATCCAGAGATCTTACCGCACCATATCTTATGAGATGGCTCACATCTATGTTCATTTGACTGAGCTCCACTGCTGATATTCCCTTGTTCTTATTTATAAAATTCTCTAATAAAGAAATATAGGTAAAAGAATTCACTCACGGCATCACCTCCGTATCCCTTTATTCATTTCTCGCAGAATTTTATCTGCTTCCTTTCTAAATTGATTGTAGTCTTCTTTAAGAAGAAAAATCCAGAATGGCCCAAAGAGAGCCATCGCTAAACAGACATAACAGCTGATTGGGTCCAGCTGTCTGTGGATAGCGGTTCTCACTTTACCAGTAAGATAATAAACTTTGTCTCTCCTCTCAACCTGAATGTCCCACGCTTCCAGCTGTTCTGTTATATCAGCTCCCGCTAGAAAGCGTAGAACGAACTCGCTTATCTTTATCATTTCAGAATCTAAATAATTCAATAAAGAAATTATAGACCCAGCTGCACGGCCGAAGTAACAAGCAATCACCCGCATCCTCGTAAATTTCGTATCCATAACCATTAAAGCCAACTATGGGGACTGCCTGTGTATCTAACTTCGGATTTTTGCGCTATAATCAAACTACCTGCAAGAAATTCATTTATTTCTCTTTCCGAATAGAGAGGTAATTTCCGCTGACAGTATGGGCATCGTGTCTCATATAATTCTTGTGAATCAACTTCCTTGCTAGTCTCGTGCCATTCGCCAATATATTTTTCGCTAACAGACACTTCGTAGTGAGTGAAAGCAATCTCTTTTACAGTTACATGAACACTATTTATTTCGGCTTTACAATAGGGACAGATAGCCAAGAGAAACTCACCCCTTTCAATGGTCTTCTCCAACCATAAACTCTGGCGGACAGAGAATGAGCAAATCATCCACCTCTGCAATAATCGCATATTTCTTACCTCTGAAAGTCGCCTTAGTTCCATCAAAATATTCTAACTCTGATTTATTAATCACAATCAAATCGCCATCCAAAAACATATCTACTTCCTTTTTAGTGCAAAGGAACAACGGTTTCTGACAGAGCGGACAGCTAGTTGCCCATATACGGAATTCCTCGCCTTCGTCATTAATCTTTTTCCATTTATGATTACCATCTGCTGTTTTGAGAACTTCGTATTGTGTCAGCGCTCCTGTGCGGGCTAGAACTAATACGCTATTTATTTCAGCCTTACAATATGGGCAGACCGCCATGTATTTCACCTTCATTCCTCAATAATTAAGTCCCTATCAAAGAGAGGTAGTGATGTTTTTTCTAATGAAATCACTCGGCTATTATAGCGAAATTCTGGAGGAAGCGAAGGCGGCAGCTCATCGTAGAATAACCACATGATATATCGCTTATCATTTTCTATAAATACTATTTCAGGTGGAGCCGTCGCATAATACATTTTGTCTTTATACACCGCTACACGCAGATCGATAGTTTCCTCTTTACCTTTGGCTGCTAATGCCATCCATCCAACAGGCGTCATGGGATTAACTAACAAGGCTTTGCCTTTTAATATTCTCTTTGCATCATTAAGCGACATATACAGTTTCGTAAAGCAGTGGGGACAAAAGCAAATTTCTTGGAAAGTCCGATACTCTCCATAAAAGGTTTCTTGGCAGTCGTCAGCTGATATATACGCTCTTCTGCTTTTTATTTCAAGTATATCCTCATATATCAGTTTTTCCCATTCTCGCTTACAAATCGGGCATCTTGTCATAATACCACCTATTTTATTCTTTCTTCTGCATGTTATTCTCTTTTTTATTCTATCTTATCCGTTCCAAATTGAAATTCCGCAGATTTTGGATAACAAAGAAAAACTTCTATATCTTCTTCGGATCGGAGAGGCAATAAGCGCCTACATATCGGACACCGTATTTCTATAATTTTATCAGAGATATTAGCACTAAGGATCTTGTGCCACTCTGGAATGCAGATTTCATTACTTTCTCTTGATACCTCATAATATACTCTTTGCTTCTTGAGAGTCCCAACTAATAGCTTATCTATTTGAGAGCGGCAGTATGGACAACGAGGCATCATTCTTCTTCTATTTTCTATTTGCGATAAAAACGAAAGACACCATTTATCTCATCCTCAATACTATAAACTTCTCCATTGAACTCCGCCTCCTCATCGTTTATGATGCGAACTAAGCACTTCGGCACCAGCAAGAGGCGACCTTCAAGGAATTCTTCTATATCAATTTCGGAAAATAATGGGAGAACCTTATGGCATTTTGGGCAGAGAACATCCTCCAGCGAATCCTCTGTAACTCTGCTATCAATCGCATCCCATCTTTCTACTTCCACACCATCCTCGGTAACATACCGAATTAAATACTTCGTGATGCGTCGTTCTTCAAATTTAGCAAGGACAGCATTTATTCTCATTCTGCAAAATGGACACGCAGGCATCTTTATTCCACCTTAATGTCTTTTAGCATTTCTACTAGATTGTTTGGCAGATTTATCTTAATTGGATAGCGCTTTACGAATAGTAACATCTCTTTTATCTTGTTATGATGATGGATAACTATCCTGTATCTCTCTGGATCCGAGAAGAAGAGCGTGCCATTAACTTTAATTACAGCTAGCTTCTCCTTCCATCCCGTTTTTGTATTTACTTCTATAATTTTCATCGGAATATTCTTATCAACTAGAATTGCTTCACCTTTGAGTAAAGCTTCGGCATCATTCATGCTCATTTCAAATTCTGCATCGCAGTGCGGGCAAAAGCATCTCTCCTCTTCAGTTTCCTGCTCATCTTCATCTATTACTTCTACACCGTCCTCCATGACCCTATATGAAGTTACTGTTTGTTTAAATATCACATCACAATAAAACATATCTATTTCTTCGCCACAAATTGGGCATCTCATATTCATCACCTAATCCCAATCATATTCGCCAGCGAATTCAAATAGCAAGAAGCGATGCCACTTTCCATCTTTATAAATTTCAGCATCAGCATTGGATTGCTTGATAAATATCTTTCCATCTTTTAATACCGCTTCAACACACTCGTATTTACCATTATCTAATTCTATTTCCAGTGTTACTATCTTATCTGTGGAGGGATCCACTAAAATTGCCTCACCACGAAGAATTCGCTGAGCATCTTTAATCGCTATTTCAATCATAGCACCACATTTTGGACACTAGCATCTCTCGTCATCCAGGTTCCAGACATCTTCTATGACTTCTATGGTGTTTCTTGTTACTTTAAGAGGCTGAACAGCGTGAGTAAATCCTGCATCTGCTATAAACATATCTATTTCGTTATCGCAAACTGGGCATCTAACTCCAGACTGTCTTTCTTGCATCTTCCCGATTTTGATTTTAGTGCTTGGTTTCTGCCCCGAGAATCTTTTTATTTTCTTAATCACGCTCTTCACCTTTTATTCCTTTAAGGATATGAATTACATCAGCAATCGTAAAATCTACCTTAAACTTTATAGAGATTTCGTTATCAGGCTCGTCCAGCAAATCCTCAAGATAATGTTTTGGAAGAAATTTCTTTATTTGCTTCTTGATTTTCAAAGCTACTGACCCGCTTATTCCAGCCGCTAATGTCATTATCAACGCTTCATATTCCCGCTCGGTTAATTTCATGGCCTTTGAAAAATTTAAGTTCATTTATTAATTCTATCTAACCGTTATTGTCCTTGGTTGCTTCAGAATACGCTCTCCGCCATTCTTCCACGAACAACTCTACATAATCATCAAGTATTGGATAAAAAACTTTTGCAACCTTTAAGACCTCTACCGAGTGTTTAAGAGCCGAGATAAGAGCTATGATAATATCAGGCGCATAGATAGTATCCTTTACGATGTGAATCGTGCCGTCTTTATTATCAACCGTTAGAAGATACACAGGCTTTTCTCCTTGTTTTCTATTGTAGAAATATTCAAGCCTACCATCAATACATTTCCCTATCTCAAAGAGTTTTTCAGACCTGCCCATTTATTCTCGCCTCCCAACTACTTCAGGTAACATCTTATTAGTTCTTTGAACGGCTTAGCGAAGCGAGAATCCGAATTAGGAGCTCTATTTAGAGCAAATAGCAGAAGTGCGTATCTATACACTATATAATTTTCTTCCCTCTCGTCCAGGTGGAGCTCAGCTTCCTCTACGAGTTCATCCCAAGATTTTATTAGCTCTCTTATAAAAAATTTAAGTGCTTCTTTTCTCTTTGGCCGCACGACATCTCTTTCATTTTCTCTCTGGAAAATACATTCAAATCTTTTATGAAGCGGGCGCCAGCATATTGTATGGTAGCACTGAGCACCGCAATAAGGACAGTATGGCTCATCTGAAGGCGGATTAAATAAAAAATCCCAATCTCCGTTATTCTCACTCATTCCAAATCACACTCCTTGTGTATATTAAAACCGAGCGATTTTTAGCAGCTATGCCTCTATTTTTGATTCTACTTCCTTCAATTTCTTTCTTATGAAATCTCGTAGCTTTTCTTCATAGAAGAGTTCACTTTTCAGTCGCTCAATGTTGGCTTCCACTGAGTTGAATAAATCTTCCAGAAATCGCACTTTTGCTTCATTCGGCTTTTGTTCTAATTCCTCAAGTATGCACTTTCTTGTTCTGCTGTATAGTTCTTCATAGATTTCCCACCGGGAGAGTTCCCTAATAAATCTCTCTTCTTCTTCGGGAGTCAGCAGCGGCTTCATACGCCTTCACTACTTTTCCCTATATTTTAAAATCTGCTCAGCCATTTTAGGAATGATACTCCCGCCATAAATCCTTATTTCTTCAATTTCCATAAGAATTTGCTTCCGCTCAGGCTCTCGGCCTTCTTCCTCCAGCTGTTTCATCATCCGTTCCCAAGAGACACGAATTATCTCAGCGTATGCTCCGTATATTTTAGAGAAATCTATTATATCCATTTCTTGCTTGGTTCTAAATCTATATATCAGATTTTTTATTTTCCTAAACATTTTTATTCATTTCTTGTTGTTTTAATGCAAAGAGAATTATTGCTTGGGCAAAGACCGCTGGTGTTTCTTCGTGCTCCCCCAATTCTCGCTTGGCTTGTTCTATCAGTGAATCCCATGTTTCTCGCAGCTCCTCAATTAATCTGTTTAGTATTTTTTCTCTTATTCCGTTGCTTTCTATTTTGGAAATTTTTATTACTCTATCCAAATCTATTATGAGTGCTTTCTCTTCCTTCATAGAGGCAAGGAATTTGATGAGCTCTTCCCCATCTATATCTGTCGGCACTGGTATGCTGAATGTTTTATACGGAAGATGAATTTCCAAGCTATTCGTGGGTCTACCGTTGATTTCTATACAGTAGGCCTCCTTTATATCTATAACTTGTGGTCTTCCATTTATAGAATGCAATAATACCGCCATTTTTATCCCTCCTCAAATGGGTTTTCATTATAATAATTTACAAAGCCAGCTCTTTTAAATGCTTCAATGACTATTCGCTCCGCATTATCGGTGCCTTCGATCTCCACATCTGCATAATCTACTATAAAATCTCCGTATTTCGCTTTCAGCTTTGCTAAGACTTCTTTTTCTTCTGGTGTGAATCTATGTATAACATCGGGATCCGTTTCACGGATGATTAAGCTTTTTTCTAGCGAAGTTAATCTCTCTCTTTCGGCTAAAAGCTTCGCATTATATTTTATAAAAGTAAAGACTCTTCTCATTCTCTGGAACCACCTCGCATTCTCTATCTCAGTCTCTTATCTAGCTTATCCTTTAGTATATTATGAAGCGGTGCGAATCCGTATGGGATATAAATCAGTGTGATTATCAAGCTCGCTCTGAAGGCATCAGGCTGTTGCAGGAACGTGAGAATTGAATAAAATACCAGCCACAGCAATGCGAAGTGAGCGAGGGTTACTGTTCCAATGATAATTTCTTTAAATTCATTCTTTCTCATCAGTGGTTTTTTCAGCGCCTCCATTTTTATATCCCTCGATTACCTCTTGCGGTGTCAGGATTAAATGGTTATCATGCTTAATTTCAGCGAGAAATCTCAGCATTTTTGGTATCTCTGAGCGGTCAGGCACATCACAAATATAATATCCGATATTGTCTCGGCGGTCTTCAAAGGCTCTCAGCTCATATTCGGTCCGTCCGTATTTAAGGCATGCTTCAATCACATTCATTCTTGACAAATCAACTATTCGCTCATTTTGAATAATTATAGCCATTTCCTTCATCACCTCCTAAACACATCAATTATAAAAAATAAAAAGTTAAGAAGTCGGTGTCAAGGCTTAATCATTGAAACGATCAAAGTTGGAGATAATCGCCGAATCATCCGCCATCATGATTACGGTTACATCTTCGTCAAGCTCATATATAACTATTCGTTTTTTCTTCCAGGCTTCGTGTATTCGCCAGTCATGATCTCCAAAATACTTGCCAAGCTTTTCGGCAGCGTCTCTTTCTCCATTCTCTACTACCTCCTTATTCATACAGAGCGTAAAAGAAGAGCGCTATAATCCAGATAATCCACCACAGGAAAGCTATCATCCATCCGAAAACACCGCCAGCAGTGTTGCACATATACCACCACCATGGATTGAAATCGGTTTTATCCATTTGCCTCCGAATATCCTCAAGGCTCTCCGCATAGTCCATACTTCCTTTTGGATATTTCTGAACCTCCAGGCATCTCTGCTTCAGTGATTTGAAGACTTCGTAATCAAGAGCAGCATCGTTATGCGGATTTTTGAAAACCAGCGCATAGTGTCCATGCGTCATGCCTTTGGCCTTCATTTCATTAAGAAGGTTATCCAGCCACTCCGCCATTTGTTCGGCATCCGCTGCGGAATATGCCTGCTCATACCACCCGCACACAGGCAGGACCTGCGTGTAGGCATATACGCTATAGACTATGCCTGTTACTAGTATTACTCCACCCAAAATTATTAAAAGAGCTGCCATATCCCCTCCATCCATTTCTTTTTCACCTCCTTCTAATTCTTTAGTTATTCAGCGATCTATACTTTCAAGTCTTTTCAGCTCTGCTATAATGTTAATTATGTTCTCAACTACAGGCATAAGCTCATCAACCGATTTGTAAGCGCTCTCTTGCACCATTTCAAGGAGCAATTGCACTTGCTCCTCCAACTCGGCCTCCAAATCAAAGCTTCTCCAAAGCCATTCGCACATTTTTTCAATCACCCCTCGGCGAATAGAGCTACTCTTGTGAGTGGGTCAAAAGCGAAGCAGTGTCTGCATCCAAAATTTATTCGGTATTCAACGCTTACATTTCGCTTCGTAAAGCTACGAATCTTTTCTATTAGAGTGTGCTTCTTGCAGAAAGGGCACTCTACATCAAAGAACGACTCGTTTAGTTCTTGTGCAGTTATATACTCTACTCTCATTTAGAATTCACCTCCTTCTCCACCTCATCAACTGTGATTGAAATCTTCCTATAAACACATTGCTTGCAAGCTAACATGAGGAGTCCGCAAGGAAGCACGAGATTAACTTTACCATCAACAAAGATTATGATGAAGGGCGGCTCTTCAGCGCGAAGCATCTCTAACATGGAATTAGGTGCGTTCTTGGCTGGCTCCAACCCTATGCTTTCAAAGAAATTCGGGTATAGACTTAAATCTATCCATCCATATCCATATCCATGCCCTTTATTTTCTCGGAAGAAGTCCCAAAGAGCACCAGATACCACCGTGTATTGAAAGAAGTCCCTGGGATCGAAGCAGCCAACAATAAATATTTTTGTGAGATGTATTGCTTCGCTCAAAGTTTCAGGGCTTAAAGGTATAGGAAATGACAAGCCTTCTGATTTCGCTAATTCTAGTAGAGCTCGGGAATTTTCATTATAAATTTTTCTGTCCATTTCCATCACCTAATAGATTATAACTGCTCGCAGGCTTTCACAATAGCCTCGACTAGAATACTTTCTAATTTAAAAACGCCCCATACTGAATTTTTCGGCCGCCCGTTTTCCAGACATAAAATTTCAGGATCACAAACTGTATCCTCAGATAAAAGCTGTTTAGCTAGCTCATAGTGTTCGTCAGCGTCCAGAATCCCGTAAGCTATCTCTGATTTTTCATTATTTTTAGCTGCGGATTTAAATAATTTTTTGATGATTCTATTCCACTCGTCATTCCCAGCTATAAGTAGATAGAACCGTTTAAAACGCTTTGTGATTATATCCACCGTATCCTCTGTTATTGTTAGGAGCTTCCTCACGGGTCGTTTTTCTTCTTCTGCCTCTTTTACTTCCTCCAGGCTTTCTAAAATATCTGAATAGATAGCCCTTTTTCTTCTTATATTTTCTATCATTTTAGTTAGCTCCTCCATATCTTACACCTCCCTCTAGTTTATATGGATAAATGCGGGCTTAAAAAATTAAAACCCGCTACAATTTAAATTTTTTGATTAGTATGGCGGCTTAATCGCCGACATCCAGTCCTGCACCCAGCCCGATGAAAACAGCTCCGAGAAGTATGTGAGCAAGACTTTCATTTAAATAGCCAACTATTGTCCATACTATTCCCCAGCTGAGAAACCATCTACCGAGAACTCTTGATATTGCCATTTTTTCTCATCCTCTCTAATGCTATTTCTTCAAGCGGTATCCATGCCTCCTCCTTATCGTGCCAGATTTTATTGTGTTCATCCCACATCCAAAGAGCTAGCCAGGCTTGCTCAGCGCTCTCTGCCCAGAAGACATCCTTAAATTTCTTTAGAAAGTTGAATAGAGTTAGACAGTATGCGCCCACATCCACACTGCTTTTTATCTTTGGGTCAAAGAATTCTTGTATTTGGTCCTGGCGTGGCAGCCAGATTCTCTCTCCCATTTCAAAATAGCGAAATCGCAGTGGATCTGTTACCAGCAATCTGCATGCTTCGGGATGACATATATGTTTCGGACCCAGCCAGTAATAATCTCCAACTTGCGGCGTCCAGCGCTTCTGGAGCTCTTTTGCTTTCCAGCACATCTTTATATATTTTTCACTCAAATCCATATTTGCACCTCCTAGGTCGCTGCTAGCAGGCAGCTGAAGAAGAACAATATCAGCAGAAATACGAATTTCTCCCAGAAAGTCTCTGGATTAAGATACAATCCCAGCACAATGCTCATTACTAGCAGTAGTATATATCCGACGGGATCCATGTTTCCTCACTTAAATTTCTTGAGTTATTACTCGGAACGTGATTAAATAGAGAAATGCTGACACGATAAACCAAGCCAATCGCTGCCAGAAAGTCGCTGGCTGCAAGAAGAACCAAAGCAGAATACCTGGAATTCCTGGCACGAAGAATGCTAGCAAGTAGCACAGCACGTCCTCAGCATTCATGAGTATCACCTTTATACAACTCCTGATAGGACGATTCTGCCTTTCTCTTGCAACTCGCTCAGCATGTCTCTCCTTGGTTGTCTGCGCCTCTCTACTTTTTCCACGAATTTCAAAATCTGTTTCTTAGCGACTGGGTTATGCTTCGCTGCTTCCAGCCATTTTTCAATTAGTGCGCCCGCATCAGCACGCTTCTGTATTTCCACTACTTCTCTTCCTCTTATACGAGCTACGCAGGGCACCAATCCATCCATTATCACGGTTTTGTCATCCTCAGTTCCTACTACTAACAACCTCATTTCGGCATCACCTCCTATTTATTTATTTACCTTCCAATCTTCTACTTTCCATTTTATATCAACCACTCTTTGAAAGCCGACTAATTTAAAACGAGGCGGCTTCCCTTCTTTATCTCGCCATTCCATTTCCACGAAGGGAATTAATAATGGTATATCCCACCATGTTAGTGCAAGCCACATTACATAAGTGCTCACTGGAACCTCGGAGACCACGAAGGCTGGAAGATAATGATTTATAAGTTTGTGTGCTTCTGTAACACTATCTACTATGCCTATCCATATTCTTTTCCTCTCACCGAGGAATTTCTGCATCTCTTTCTCGGGTATTAACGGCTCTCGCTCAGAAATCCACAGCACTGGCTTCATGCGTTATCCACCGCCTCCTCTATATATCTAGCCAGCTCATGAATTTTGTCAGCGTATGCTTGAGCGATTTTGAATGCTGTCTTCTCCTCCTCTTTATTGTTCTCCGCAAATGGAAATCTAGCAATTATGTTACTTCCGCCTTGAGTGAATTCTGCGATAATGCAAAAGGTATTTCTATCACGAACCACACGAGCTTCGTTTATATATTGGAGAAATGGTTTCCAGCGTTTATAGGCCATTTTTATTCACCCTTTTCGGCTTGCTCCAGTCTTCTCAAGACTTGTGCTGTAATATCTACTATATCAACTTCTCCTATCACATCAGCTGCCAAGAGAACCACCGCATCATTTATCCTTGCATAAGCCTCCCTGTATTTCTTGCTGTCCATGAGGTCTAAGCCTTCAATTAATAATGGCAGCACTTGTTTTTCCAAAACTTCTGCTTTTTCCCTTTCCATTTATTTCACCTCCCTTGTAAGGCTTCAAGCTTAGCTATTTGATACACTATTGCTGATGCAAGCCACAGGATATAGTTTGTATCGCACTCAGCGCCTTTTCTATTAATATGGTAGATTAAGCAATCGTTGCATATTTGCTTTATTTCTGCTAGCACCGCCTCAGGCGCATCGTCCTCGCTTACCCGAATTTCTTTCTTCAGACTGTTCTTTAGTCTCTCAATTCTTGCAGCAATCTCGTTTATGCCAACAAGGCTATTCATCATCTTCTTCTTCACCTCCTCCAGTTCTTGCTGGAGTTTTACTTTTTATTTGAGAAATGAACTCTTTATTAGTATCTATTAGAATACTTATAGGCAAGCCTGCGTAAATGCCAAAAAGAGCGCTTACGCCACCATCCATGTCTAATTATATCAACTTTCCGTTTAACTAAATAGACCATGATTTTCGTCGTCTTCTACTATTTAGTGTTTTTATTATCCAATCTATATATTCTTTTGGTGGATTAAATTTGGCTGTTATCTCGGGTGTCAGTGGTGCTAATGGATGCGTGCCTGTTTCTTTTCTTCCAAGCACGCAGTAGCTCATGCCAATATCTTTCATAAAGATCTGGCACTTGCAGTAATCTACGAAGCTCTATACAAATATAAAGCCCGCATAAAAGTCGTCGCTTACCCTTTAGGCATTCGTAATGCGTGCATTCTTCACAGCACCTACCCTCGCACACTACTGTGCAATACTTTCTAGTATGCGTCCATTTCATCGTATTTTCTATTAATGCTAAAGCCTCTGAATAGGAATATTTGCTCTCACTCATTTACCTCACCGCCGTCTTCCTTATTTTTTAAATAATCTATAAAATCTATAAGCGTCTCTTCTTATTAAGAGAAGTTTCCGTTCTTGTTTCCTCAAACGAACAACATTAATCTTTCGGCGAAGAAGATACCTTATGATTAGTGGAACTCTCCGTCGGCTCAGAAGCCTTATAACTAAATCTATCCATTGTTTTTCTGGCTTGAAATTTTCACTGACGAATTCTAACGGTAATCTAGCATAATAGGGATGAATACCTATTTTTTTATTCCATTCTAACTCAAGAAAATAGCGAGCATAATAATAACGATGATGCGGTATATTTAACACTGTCTCAAGATAAGGACAGATATAAATACTACAAAATAACTTCCTATCGCCTCTGAAGCAGGCGGGATCCTTGCATTTCTTCTCCCAATCCCAGCAGCAGTGGCCCTTGCATATCTGTGTGCAATATCTTCTGATAAGTGATTTTAGCATCACACTCTCAACTAAATTAAGCGCCTCAAAATAAGAATACCTGCGATTATAAGATTTTATACTTCGTCCCTTTAGAATCGGCTTGCCGTCCTTTGTTAGCGGTATTCTCCAAGAGTTTAGAACATAACCATAGCTATCAGCTATGATCGCACGAATTCTCGTGCCCTTTGGGAAGCGAAGATTCCTGATGGAAGTTGTGATAATCGGTTCGTCTCCATTTGGCAGCAAATATTCATAGTATCTCATTCCTATCACCTAGTTATTTCTTAATGCGCTCATAGAATCGGAATGCCTGCCGACGAATCAAATCCGTTTTATTATCATACCATATATCTTTTGCTTTGATTTTTCGGAGAACTAGATACCGCATGATTATTCTAATCCTTCGTCGTCCGAGCGCTTTTAGAATTCTATCTATTTGAGCTTTCTGAGGCTTGAATTTTTCTTTGTCAGATGCTCGGACTGGAGCATAGTAGGGATGTGTTTTAATTTTCTTACGCCATTCTAGTTCAAGATCCACGATAGTTTCTCTGTAGTAAGCAGGTGTGTTTAATACCTTCAGCAATTCATCGCATACATAGATGCTACACATAAGTTTTCTTTTTCCTCTTAAGCAAGCCTTGTCTCTGCATTCTCCTAAAAGGTTAGTGCAGCAGTAACCTTTGCAAATTGTCTGGCAGTATTTCCTGATAAGTGTTTTCTGCATTAGGTTTTCTGCAAGAGCCAATGCTTCGTCGTATTCATATCTTTGTCTGCCTGACATTTCCTAAATCACCTGTTACAGGCAGCACCCCTAATGCCTCCCTCAGCAGCTCTTTCTGCTCAATTGGTAGTCCGTATTCCCAATTCGGGCTCCTTATATTGAAGCGCTTAACGAACTCCTCTCTTGTCATCAAGGGTATTGGAGTTGCTCTGGTTGTGTAACTTTTCTTTCCACGCTTGCGAACTCGCTGCCTTCTCGGCGTTATCCACAAGTCTATGCCTATTACCTCCACTCTTATATCTTTGCCTTCGTATATAACTCCTCCGAATTATTTGGTATTACTACTTTTCTCATTTTTATTCTCCTCCTCACCTCTTTCAATTCGCCATTTCCAGCCTTTCTTCTCAGCCCATGCTAATGCATCTGCCAGTGTGTCATCATCGTAATCGGGCCATTCCACATAGAATCCGAGATGAAAGCAGCGATTGCTATCTCCGTAGTCCTGGTATATTCCAAAGCGAATTCTGCCTTGCCTCACGATTAAGTTTCTGTTTATGAAAGTAATAATGTCGCCGTCTCGCACCTCAATACCGTTTATTTTCACCGAGCCATCGCTTATCTCGCATTTTGGCTTCTCTCAACTCATCCCAGCTATCCCAACTCACCATCTTTCCATCACCTCATCCTATTATTTCCACTCCAAACCAGCATCCTGCGCCTCCGCAATTGCATCCGCTAGGGTTCTCGGCCAGCACTGCTTAGGATTATCCCATTCTACAATAAAACCGATATGATGGAGGTCATAGGCGCCTTCGCCATCACTATATACACAGAATTTAATTGTGCCCGCTCTATTATCTCGCCGTCTTTTATTAGAAGAAAGACATCGCCGTTTTTGACTTCAATACCATTTATTATGGCTCTCACTTCCGTTATTTCCAATTTAGGCTCTTCATCCCAGATACTCATTTCCTACTATCACCTCCAGCATCCATGCAACAAGCACTCCTCCAAGAACACCCAACAAGCAAGCGGCTGTTATGGCATCGTTTGGGCTATGATAGAATATCCACTCTCGGTAATGTCCAGATAGAAATGCTGTCTTCCATGACGCATTCGCCAGCTCAGGATGCACCGTTATTACTGCTTTGGCTCTTATTGCTGATATTACTCCCGTTATGTATCCAAGAGCACCGCCAATAATACCTCCGAGTATTTTAAATTTCATTTTAAAACACCTCTTGGAGCCGCTGAGCTTCCTAACAGAAGGGAAGGAAATAAAAAATTCAGCACTATTATTGTCGCTTTTTTGCGAATTCACCCGAGTATTCTTTCTATTTCTTTCCGAAGCTTGGTTGTGAATGAGAGCTCAAATACTTGAGTATATCAGACATTGTTATTTCTGTGATTTTGCCTTTCCTATCTACAAAGTAAATGTTTGGCGTTACTTCGGTTTTTGCCATCCAGTAATCAGGCTCCTCAATTAGATCCACTGGATACAGTGCAAAAATAATATCTGTATTTCTAAACTCCTCGGCGAGGTGCAGAAATGCCTTTTTGGCGCTCTTGCCTATCGGATCCTGCTTATATACTAGAATCACTATATTTGTCTCTCCCTTTATGAGCTTATAAATCTCAGCATTTATGTAAATTGCTCGCTTTATTTCGCTGGGGCTCTTTTCTTCTCCAGTTCATAGGCATCATGAATCATTTGTTGGATGACCTCGGCTGTTCGTTCAAGTTTTATTCTGGCATTCACCATTTTACACCTCTTTTCTTCCCAATCTGCCATTTTCTTCACCTCCGTTATTGGCCGAGCACTGCCTTGACGACAGCGCTCTTTGACCAATAAACGAGGCTTAAAAAATAAAAATTTAAGAATTAACCAAAATATCATATATATGCCGTCCGAGAAGTTTCTCATAAACCTCTTTATGGAGCCTCAAAAATTCCTTATCATGCTCAGAAATTTTTAGTGCTGAGCGAATTTGCTGTCTCCGCTCCTCCTCTGCCTTTGCTAGCCTTCTCTTAAACTCAGCCTCAGCCTCTCTTCTCGCTTTGTTATAATTTCTTTCTGCTTCGTTCAGGAGCTGAATCACGGTATCCGTTATGCCTGCCTTCTTTAATAATTTCTTTCTGAGCTTTTTAATCTTCTTCTCATTGGCAACTGCCATGCTTCTTAATCTCTCGGGCATTTTAATCACCGTTAAATAATGGAAAAAATAGGAAAAGAGGGAGGCAGGCTTATTCGGGAAGGAGGCGAAGGACGCCGTCTATATACTCTGCATCGCCGTCGTCATGAACGATGCTATACTGGGCGGAATTGAATCGCCTCTTTGCCTCGTCCTCCGTTTCTGCCAGCCCAGCAGAAATCAACTCGTCCACTGCTTCCTCTATGCTAATCTCGCCACGCTGCTCCAGCAACCCTCTTATAAATGCCTTTATGCCTGTCTTCCGTGTTCGCCTCCTCCTTCTTGCTGTGGATGCTCCTGCCACTGCGGTTGCTCTCGTTACCTTCTTCACTGCGTTTTCAACATCATCAGCCGTGGCTTCTTCGCCCTTCTCAAGCACCACAGAAACGACCTCGTTAAACACTTTGAGCACGGTATCTGCTGGCGGGAAATTGACTACTCCGCCCTCTCTGACCTTGCTGACTTCTGCCAATATCTTTCGCTTTGCGAGCTCTCGCTTCGCAGATGCCACAATCCGCTTTATGAACTCGCCTGCTGCTCCAGCCATCTGCACCTTCTCCAAGCCAAGCAATGCCTCGTAATCGTCAGCGCTAAGTGCAGGCATCGTAAGCTTGTCATCGGTCGTTATGACCGTATTTATTTCATCAAGCACACTGTCAATGTCTATGCCAATTTTCCTTGCCTTGTTTTTCGCTTCGTTTATTTCGCCCTCCACACGCTTCAAAAGCGCCTTCCTCTCCTCCTCTATCTTCTGGTATTTCTCCAGCACCGCTCTTATTCGTGCCTGCTCCCTCTGCAGCCTCTCAAGCTCTCTAACCACAGCCTCTACATCTTCCGCCACTTCACACACCTCCTTATACCGCCTTTTTTCGGGGCGGGAGGAAAGGCATTTCGCCTTTCCTCTTTCCGCCTCCCTTTCTGCCTCGTTATGCTTTCCCCTTTCCCCTCGCATCTTCCCTCCCTCATAGAAAGGGATGAGATTATGCTTATTTTCGCCTCCTATTATGCATGGCATCTGCTTCGTGGTGGAAGGAGGCAATTTGCTCCCATCCGTTATTCCTAATAGGCGCTTCCAAATCATATTAAGGTATCTCAACTGCTTCCTCTCCACCTCTCTAATCGCCTCCATGATGCCATGCATTTTATCCATCTCTCCTCTCCTCATACATGCCTCCAAAAGGAAGATTTAATGCCATCTTCCTTGCCTCCTTTCTCTTTCTTTTCTCCTCCCTTTCCCTCGCATCTTCTTAATCATCTTCTCTCATAAATCTCCCAGAAATATACTAATTTTCGCCAAGAAAAAAGAAGATAAAAATAAAGGAAGAAAAGGCGAATAGGAGGCATTATATCTTTTTGTCAAAGAATAGCAATTGTAGGTATTCGGTGGGTATCACTTTGCCTTCTTCCTCGCTCACTTTCGCAAGGCCTCGGTCCTGCAGCTCATCCAAGACACTCATTGGCACCTCTGATATATCTAAATCTCTTGCCATCAATAGCTTGCAATATTTCTTTATATGGACTGGAATCCGTGGCTCCCTTCGCCTCTTCCAGACTTGTTGCCTGCCCGTCTTCAATATCATATCAAAGTCTTCCTTGTTGCTCGTTACTATCAACCACGCCAACTTCACATCGCCCTCAAGGAATTTCGCTACTCTTTGCACTAATGGCTGCCTTACTGTTTCCCTCCAATACATGCTTTTTGGATGCGCCCTCGCCAGCTCCATTTCCTCCAGTGCTTTTGCTCTTTCATGCTCGTTTATGATTTTGCTTAGCATGCCTTGCATCTCTGCCGATTTTGCACGCCGTATCAGCCTTTTAGCCTCTCTATACATCGCCTCGGAATGTCTCCTCGGCTCCCACCAATACAACCGCCAATACTTATGTATCGCTCTCGCTAGGCGCTCTGGATTAACGCCCATCTTTTCCAACTGCAGCCTTGCCCATTTTTGTATTACTGTCGTTTCCTCTTTCAGCTTGCTTTCCTTTTCCTTTAGTATCCGAAGCGCCTCCCTTGCCGCCTGTTCGCTCTTTGGTCTGAAATACTGGCATCCATATTCATCCTTCTGAACGAAGGCACGATTTTCGTGGCCGCACTGCTTGCCATCCCAGTGTTTGCACAGCTCACAGAATTTCACAGCCACCACCTCCTTATACTCTCTCGCACTATTTCACGCTCCTTACAAACCGCTCCACACGCCAAGCACTGGAAATAAGGCGTCCCTGGTATGCCAAGATGATTTACTTTCCTGCCACATGCAGGGCATCGCCCCATGGCTATTTCTGGCACTCTCTTAATGATTTTCACGAATACCACTTTTTCTGTGCCTCCGTCTCGCATGCTTATGTATATGAGGCTGTCGTCGGTCTCCTCTCTCCTCTCTTCTTTCTCCTCCTCATATATCTCCCTTCTCCCTTGCATTTCCAGATATATATAGGAAGGAAGAAAGGAAATCCTTTCCATGCTTTAAACACTTCTTTCGCCGTTGGTCTTCACCTGCTATATATAGAGATATAGAGAGTAGAGGTAGGAGGGGATATACATACTTAATATCTTTTAAGCAAATTTTAATAACAAGCAAATGGTGGAAGATGCCAGCTCTGTCATGGAATTCCCGTTATGCTTTTGCTGAATGCCTTTGCCTGCTAGTTGCCGTCTTCAGGACCTTTGTCGTGGAATGCTCTGTGTTTCTGTCTGCGTTATGCATTGAAGGGTTGTGAATTTCTATCTCGTGCCAAATCCTTGCTTTTGCTCGTATCTCGCCTCTCCCTCAATATCTTTTACATGTCAAATCTGGATCTCAAATTTAAACCTTAAAGTTCTTAGCAAAAGATGGGTGGGGATATATAGATGTATTTGGAGGCGGAAATCGTTTCTGGTGCGAGATCCGCCAGCTCTCACCAAACCCGCCCTTTTGAAAAATGGCGGAAGATGGCAAGAGATTGAGAAGAGATGCATGGGTCAGATTATTTCAATAGAAAGGATTTTTCAGAAGGGATGGAGTGCAGATTTCCAGAAAGAAGATGGGAAGGGAAAGATATTTGCTCGCATGATGAAGGAGATGACGAGCTCGGCGGCCTCGTGGCGGAAAGGGCGCTTCAGGTGTCTTCTTTCCGCCTCAACATGTGAATGCTTGGAAGGTGCTAAAATCCAAAATCGCCTCTGCTTCCTTCTTTTCCTTTTATCTCTTTTCTGCTTTCTTCTTTTTGCTGTTTGACAACCTTTCCGCTGAGTTTGGCGATTTATCTTTCACCAGATTTGAGTTTCAGCAAATTCTTATACTATATATATGAAGGGCCAGGCCAAGAAAGGGATCTATAAAAAAGAGGCCAGCCAGATCCAGCCAGCCAAGAAAAAAGAAAAGAAAACAAAGAGCAAAGGAAATTCCTGTGCTTGCTGAGAGGCAAAGGAAATTCCTTACCTCTAAGCCTATATAGGATCGGCCTATAAAATAAAAAAGAAAAAGGGCCTGCCATTTATATATAACCAGCAAAGGAATGTTATGAGCCAGCAAATATCTTTATAAAAAAGCAGGCCATAAATCGCTAGTTATAAAGAGAGAGAAGCAAGGCAATAATGCCTGCTTCTTCTCCACCTTTAGGTGGTAAAAGAAAAAGGATAAAAGAATGAGGAGCCGAAAAATAAATCGGCTCTGATGTGGTTATTGTTTTTGTATTTCACAGATTTCTTTAGCTCTCAGCGAAGGCGGAATATAGTCTGGCGGAAACTCAGCGGTAACTTCCATCTCTATTTCGCCGCTGCTTACCGTTAATCCGTCTATCTTTTTTGCTGTCTCATCATCTACGACATCTGGCTCCACTTCCACACATCTCTCATCGGTGTTAAGGCAGTAAACTACCGTTAATTTGAAATCAATGCCAGTTTTCGCCTTGAGCGCTTGCATCATTTTCTCCCGGCACTTATGTATATCTTCCCGCTCCTCGGGCCGTATATCACCCGTATCGGGATAAATTGATATTATGACTTCCTTTGCCATTTTTTTGCCTCACTCCATCCAAATTTTCTTTGCTTTCTCTTCACCTAATAAATCTACCATTCTTTCTTTGCCGAAAATGATTGCCTCTGCCAAAAGTATCCTTGCGTTTCTGAAGTTGCCTCGTAGGATTTCCTCCTTCGCCATATCAAGCCTCGCTTCTATTAATTTTTCTAATTCAGCAAATCCTAGCTTTGCCATTTTATCACCTCCTTATCTCATACAAATACTCCTGCCAAGACAGACTATCCAAGTCTAACACTCTTTTTCTTACCATTGTTTGCTTTGTCTTGGGGTGCCAATAGAATATCCATTGAATATTGCTTTCTTCCTTTGTTATGCCTAATTCCTCTCGCAGCCATTTATCATTTTTTATCCTTCGCCACCCTTCCTTGCTAAATTGCATTATCGCTTGCTTTACTAATTTGCCTGCTGCTATTAATTTACCTATCTGCATTGTTTTATATCACCTCCTAAAAAATAGAGGAAAGGGAGGTCTAATCCACCTCCTTCCCGCCGTATTTCATTATTATTGCTACCTCGCTGTCGGTAAGGTATCCGAGTTGCCAAGCTGCGCTTAGGATCTCCTCATAGTTTGCCAGATTTTTGAATGCTATTATTTTTCTTGCCTCGTATGCCATTCTGTTAATCACCGCCATCACATCCGCCCAATCGCTTGCTTCGTCTATCATTTCCTTAAACACTCGCTTCCGCCTCTCAAGCGCTTCTCTTTCCATCTCGGGATCCAAATTCATGCTCATCCATCCTATTGCTTTTTGCGTTTCTCTTATGCTCAGCCCTGTTATCCGCCTGTATTCGCTCAAAAACTTCTGCACTGTTCGCTGCCTTCGCCTCCTCGCCCTGCTCGCTCTTTCCCTTGCTCTTTCCAACTGTTTTTCTGCTCGCTCTGCACTCTCAAATGCCTTCTGCGCCTGCTCTACCAATTTCATTATTTTTCTTTTTGTTTCTTCTGTCTGTCTTACTGCTTCTGCTCTCCTCATTCTTTACCCACCTCCTTTAATACATATTGCCCGTTTTCAAAACACAATTCAAAGCCCGTTTCCTCTTTGAACCTCTGTAGCTTTTGGTGTGCCATGTAGTTTCTGCCCAACGAAAAGCAATGACTGCAAATGCTTCGGTCATCTTTGAACTCAAGAATGCATCGGATGCACTTATCATTGGCTAATTTTTCTGCTCGCTTAATTACCTCGCTCATTTCCATCTTTTTCACCACCTCCCACACACAATATACACCAGCCCCACACATGCCAACTCAAGCGCTAGCACTATTACTACGAACAATGCTGCTCTTCCGACCATCTCTGCACCGTTTAAGATTGCCTCTGCGGTTTGCTTGATTCTCGGCTTCCATGCTTCCATGATTTCCCTTCCCCTTCTTTCTTTTCTTCCCCACATTGCATTAATCCATTCTTTAAGAGGGTATTTAAATCCTTCTCTCATTGAAAAGGGATTTTCGCCGTGCCTCAAGAAATCAATCTACCCTGCCTGCCTCTGCCAACTTTCAGGACCGCTTTTGTTTATCCTTTGAGAGAATTCTTCCACCGTTATGCCTCGCTAATGGTTATGCAGGTGCTCTTTGCCACGAATTGCTCTCTGCCACGCAGGACCGTTATGAAATATCAAATTAATGCTCCGAGAAGGCTGCTTGATAATGCCAGGACCGTTATGCTATCTTAACACTCAAAGAAATCACTGTTGCCAAATAATGCTATCTGCTTGCTACCAAGAAATACATATCCTATAAGTTCCTATATAAATCTATATAGAAAATGACCAAAAAAATAAAAGAAAGAAAAGATTAAAAAATCTCAATTTCCCCTTTTGCTATTTTCTCATGAAATTTCCTAAATGTTTCGCTAAAAAAGGAGATGTTCGCTAATCTCTCAGCCGTCTTTTTCATGTTTTCGTTTAATATCTCTCTCAATTCTTTATTTTCTTCCATCTCTTTCCATATCTTCCTCTCAATTTCTCCCATCTCTTTTCCCCTCCTCTCTTATTTCAAAAAATAAGGAAGAGGGATTTAATATCCCTCCTCCTTTAATCGGGCCATGCCCGCTTTCGTTAATACTAGTTCCCGGCCTCCTTGTTCCCTCTTTAGATACCCTCTTGTTATCAATCCCCATCTTCTTTTGTTCAGAGTGTCGGTGTCCAAATGCAGCTCTTCCTTTCCATATCTCTTAAATTCAGTCCATGTTACTCTCCCTCCCTGTTCCTTTACAAAGCAAAGCAATTTCAAGGCTTCCTCTGACATGTTCCCCGCATGATGAATCTCTTTTTCCCCTTCCCTTGCTTCCATGTCTTCCATGTATTTTCTTGCGCTTTCTGAAAACAGTGCTATCTTCTTTATGTCTTTTATGTCCATCTTCCCTATTGTATATGTCATCTTTAGGATGTCCGCTTTCTCTTTAATGTCTTCCTTTTCTAATGCTTCCCTTCCTTCCTCGTTTATTGTTGCTATTATGTCCGCAATTATCGCTTCCCTATTGTTTATTTCCGAAAACGCTTTCTCAATGTCTCTCTCGTTCAGGCCGTATTTCCTTTCAATTTCCGCAAATATCGTTTTCCTCGCTTCCTTCTTCTTTT
>Ga0190304_1000121_pt1 | contig 35153 bp, 26 predicted proteins | sample 48700712_MG_FD_161670 | JGI IMG/M metagenome (GOLD analysis project Ga0190304, IMG submission 161670) | Hydrothermal vent sediment bacterial communities from Southern Trench, Guaymas Basin, Mexico - 4870-07-1--2_MG | ecosystem: Environmental > Aquatic > Marine > Hydrothermal vents > Sediment ...
AACTGGAGGATGGAAAGTTGAATGTACAAACCCTGTTTTTGCATATTATGAAGAAGATTCAAGTGGAGATGAAACCAATCTGCTTGGTTATAAACAGATGAGGCAGTATGTTTATCCTGAGCCAACTTATTCAATAAGTTCCAGTGAGGAAACTCCAGATACTGGAATAGCAAATCCAGGAACAGATTTTTATGGATACTTATTAATGCAAGTCTATAGAAACACAACTTCTGGATGGCAATTAGTAGATACTGTAATTAATGAAACAACCGCAAGATTATTAGAAGCCGGAGAAAACTTAAATATATCTCCCATATGGAACTCAAATCCTTGGAATACAGATAAGCAATCAGCAGGTGTTTATAAAATATATGCAGCTTTGACAGATTCTAAAGGAAATATTCTAAATTCAGAATATGGTTCGATAGAAGATTACTACTTATTTAATATTACTGCTCCATCGATACAATTAAATATCACTGAAATAAGAATTTATAACGTGACAGGAAACCCAAATGCACACATCTATACCGGTGACCTAAAAGATTCAGGTATAAACAAAACCTTTACTCTTTATAAAGGGCAAGTTTATAGAATTGAAATTCAAATAGATAATTTACCTTTAAGCCAGATATGGTATATTAATTCATCCACAATAACACATTCTGGTCTAAATTCCACATGGACAATAGATGCAACAGATGATATATGGTATTCAAATGAATCTAACAGAGCGCAGACAGATTATACAGGTGGTTGGTGGAATGGAACTCTAAAGTGGAACTCTTCTTTGGATGGTGTTGTGCAACCCGGAGGAACTGCAACCTTCTATTACATAGTTAATATAACCACTAATGAAAATGAAATATATCCTGTTGTCTTTACAATTGATGATCCTACTTTTACAAAAACAGATCATTCAGCATTTAAAATTTTAGTTCCTGAGAATGTCCCACCTTCACTTTACAATAACATTTATAATTTAACAAAAACAAAAGTGATTCGAGGAGAATCAACAACAATATATGCGAGATGGGATGAGACAATTAGAAATGCTACAGCAGAATATAACTCTACATCTTCATTCTTGGAAAATCACACAATCTCCCTGCCAGAACCTAATCCTAAAAATTGGACAAATCATACGATCTCAACAACCTTTGCTTGGCTTCTTGGTACACATGTTGCAAAAATTTATGCAGCAGATGAACAGGATAATTGGAATAATACTTTACAATACCTAAACTTTACAGTATGGGGTATGGCTGAAATAACTGATGGAATTTTAGAGCCATCAACAATTAATGTAACAAATTCAACCAAAATAAAATGTAAAGTAGCAGATACAACAACTTTAGATGATGATCCTATTGCAAATTACACAGTATATTTCTATAATTCAACAGGCTTAATGGGTACTAACACAACCAACTCTACAGGCTGGGCAGTTTTCACATATATAGACGATACACCTGGACAGGAAACAATTACTTGCAATATTACAAAAGATGAATCCTGTTTCTATGAGATAAATCAAAATAATTATAAGCAGTTTACTTTAACAACAAAAGAACTTATTGAGCCATGGTATTCCAATATATCTTCTAATGTTACATGTTCTCCGCCTGTAGTGCATAAGGGAGATTATGTTGAACTACGTACATTATGGCATGATAATTTCCAACTTGATACTGCTCTATTAAAAGTGAATGCCACTGGAGTTTGGGAAACTGCTTCTTCTTTGCAATTAAGCGGAACATTATATTGGGCAAACTTTACTTATCAGATTCCTTCTTCTATAGAACCTGGTTATCTTGGCTGGAGACAGCATGCAAATGACACTTTTAATAACCAAAACACAACACCAACTCAAACATTGGAAGTTTGGGGATGGTCAGAGATTTCAGAAGCTTACTTAACAGACGATTATATTTATGTTAATGAAACTACAACAATGAAATGTAAAGTAAGAGATGCAAATTCTTTGCAGGGAATTGCAAATTACACAGTATATTTCTATAATTCAACAGGCTTAATGGGTACCAACATAACCAACTCTATAGGATGGGCAGTTTTCACATTTAATGATACTTCAATAGGAGACGAAACAATAACCTGCAATATTACTGATAGCCCAACCTTGATGTATAATTCGACTTCCAACAATACAGGTTCAGATGTTTTGCATACCGCTCAGCCGGGAGAAGATATAACTCCTCCCAGCATAGTGGACAATACTTATGGTTTAAATGACACCTCTATTAGTAAATGGTTAAATGAAAAAATATTGGCCTATGCTTTGTGGGATGAGGCAATAGGAAATGCAACTATTGAGTATAATTCAATTTCATCAACTTTAGAAACTTATCAAATCCAGCCACCCTACACAGATAACTGGACAAATTATACAATCCAAACAAATGGTTCTTGGGTTGTTGGTGTACATTATGTTAAAATAAGAGCAGCAGATAATTATGATAACTGGAATAATTCTTTAAATTATCTGAACTTTACAGTATATGGGAGGTCGGGAGTTTATTGGCAGTCTCCAACCGGAAATGTTGATCGCGGCATTATACAATTAAAATGTGAAGTTAAAGATATAGATGGAAATTATCCTCTTGAAGGTTACACAGTGAAATTCTATAACTCAACAGACTTAATTGGAAGTAATGTTACAAACTCTAGTGGAATCGCTGTTTTAAACTGGAATGCCTCGTTGCAGGAAGTTGGACCTGAGCAGATGACTTGTACAATCTCTTCGCAGGGTTATTATTATGCTACCGAAAGTTCTGATAGCGAAACAATTACCCTATACGGAAGTTTGAATACAACAATAACCAACCCTTTAAATGAGAGTATATATCATAAAGGAGAAACAGTTATTTTAAATTCAACAACAAAAGATGAAGACGGAAATAATATTATAAGTATTAGTGCAACTTGGTATAATTCAACGATGCAGCAAATTGCAACTGGTGAGAATACAAATTGGCAAATCCCTTTAAATTATAAAACAGGACAGGATTTAATAACTCTAAATGTAACAAAATCATATTATCATAGCGATTCAGATAATGTTTCAGTAGAGATATGGGGCTGGTCTAATATATCTTGGATATCTCCAGATGGTGGAAATGCTTCTCAAGGTTCTGTTGTTCAGTTAGTATGTCAAGTTAAAGATGCAAATTCAAGCTATGGAATTCAAAATTATTCTGTTAATTTTTATTATAAAAATTCTACAGAAACGAATTTCCATTATCTTGGCTCGAGTAATACTAATTCTACTGGACACGCAACATATAGTTGGGATACTTCAGGCTTGCCGTTAGATAATTATACAACAATGTGCAATATAACAGATAGTCAATCCACTTATTATAATGCAACTTCTGCAAATGAAGCAAATACGACAATTGAATTAGTTGCTCCGGTTGGAATTTTAGAAGTGCATTTAATATTACCACCTTCAATACCGGGAAAAGGAGATGCTGAAAGCAATGCAGGTTATAAAGTTGGACAAAATAAAACTTTTATTTTAAAAGCAAATATAACCTGTAGAAACGGAAATTGCGGAACTGTTCAGGGAACCGTACGCTATAACTCATCTGGATCAGAACCAGACACAGCAATTTCTACAACCTATGACACACCTTTCTATGTAGTAAATTCCTCAAACGGAAGCGCTCAAAACTCTGTAAGTTGCGGAACTTTAAATGTAAATGAATCCTGTGTCTTGAACTGGACAATAAATTCAACAGGAACTTTACATTCTATTTGGGCTTTAGATGTATTGTTTACTGGAACTCAGGCAGCAAACAATGATACCAATAATACCAAAATAGATATTTCAATTGTTTTAATAATGTCCTTGTCTGGCTATAAACTTAATGCAACTGTGGAACCAACTTGGCCATCCTCAAATAAAGTGGCTATGAATGGAAGCCCGATTTATGTTTCAATCCATAAAAACTCGAATGATGCAGAAGGAATTTATATAAAAGGAACAAATCTTACAGGTCCTGGAAATTACTCCCTATCTGTAGAAAATATGAGTTATGCTTTGGTAAATAATCCTGTAGTAAGCACTAAGATAACAAGTATTTATGATGATACCGGTTGTTCTTCTACAGCAGGGAGTAATTGTTCAACTTATTATTGGATTTCTACACCACACGCAGTAGCGAGCGGCTATTATTATGGTTTTATTTATATTATGGCTAATGCAACTGGTTAATATGAAAGCTAAATTTTTTATAATTGGGTTGATTTTAATTTTGTTAAATCCGGTTTTTGCTTCAACAATAGGAGCAACAATTGATAAAACTTATGCTGAGATAAGTAAAGAAGATGTTGGGAAATTTAAAATTTCAGTTTTTTCTTTGGAAAATTCAACATTGGATATAGAAGTTTCATCAACTAAAGTTAATGATTTGCAAATAGATATAGTGCCAAAACATTTTAAATTGATCGGAGGATTAACTAACACACCTTCTAGAGATACTAATTGGATTATTCTTGATGGTGATAAATATGTAAGAGCATATGATGTCTATGTATATATTAGACCAAAAGAAATTACACAAAATTCTTATAGGGTTCCCATATTTATCTCCGCATTTCGAAAATCTGATAAATCTAATAAAGGAATTGTGCAGAATGTTGTTCAGTCATTACAATATACTTTACATATTTATGTACTTGGAGAGATAGTAAGAAAGGAGGAATTTGTAAACTTAACAAATACTCATTTAAATTTTTCTAACTATCCGGCTTATCAGTTACCTTCAGTTACACCAACAAATATTTATAATCCTCCTTCATCTAAAGAGCAACAAAAAATTAATGAGAAGAAAATTCCAAAAGAAGAACAGAAACAACCACCAACAGGATTTTTTTCTCTTATAGATGATAAGAAGGATAAAAGTATTAGTTTAGCAACAATTGTGATACTCATCGTTATCATTTTGCTTATTGTTTATCTGCTTAGAAAATAAAATTATGAAAAAGGAGATATTACTTTTATTATTTTTTTTATTTAATCCGGTAATTGGAGCAAATGTAACTGTTTGGAATTCTCCAGTTTATACTTATTTAGGAGAATATATTGATATTTATGCAAATATAACGGGAATAAATATAACCAATGTTTCGATAAATATTACAACACCATTTAATAATACCTCTGCCTATATGATGACAAAAATAAATAATACAACCCTTTATTATTATAACTATTCTATACCACAAAATACTTCTTATTTGGGTACTTATAGTTACTTTATCTATTTTTTTGATAATGGAACTTATCAGAATTCATCAATCAATTATTTTTTTGTTGTTCAGGAATATAATATCACAAATAAAATTAATATAACTGTGCAGGTAGTTCCAACCTGTATGGCAACAATAGCAAGATTTATACCCTTTGATACCCAAAAAAAATATTATCAAAATCAATCTTTACCTGTTTTAGTCTATTTTGAAAATACCGGCAATATTATATTAACATACAAACATTTTTACTTAAGTATTGAAAATAGTACAGATGATATAATATGGAGTGTAGATGGTGAAGGTTATCCTAAGGGAAATATTAGTGTTGGTGATATCGGCTTTTATTGGAATTATTGGGATACAGATATGAATCCTTTGGGAAATTATACTGCAATTGCAGTTGTTGAATATGCTAGTTTTTTAATCTCTCAACAAGTCCAAATAAGTTTTAGTGTATTGGAGAGCACTACAAACTGTACACAGAATGGAACTTATTGGATTTGTATAAGTTATAGGGAGTCTTGTGGAGATTATATTACTTCTGAGACATATAAAATTAATACAACGCAAATTTCAAGTACAACTTTAAGTAATCAGAAGAATGGGACCTCTGGAAAGGAAGGAATAGGAGAAATAAACAACACACAATACAGAGCTTTTTCTTTTATTTTAGATAATTGCGATGACTATTGCTATGCTTGTCTTTCAAATGATTTGGACTCTTCTACAGTAAATTTATCTGAAGAGGATTGTGCTTATGAAGGAAATGAAATACCTAACTATAATTTTTCTGTTGAAACTATAGAACCTAATGGTACTTATGTAGAATATGGAGTAAGACAGGAAAGATGCAAGAGTATAAAGATAACTTATAATTGTACTTTACTTGCAGATAACAAAACAGCTAATTGCACGCAGACAGTAGAATGTAGCGGTTATGATGAGAGAAGAGAGCCTTTTGAGATTATTAATTTTACAGGACAGACACCTTTACCAACACCAGAACCAGAACCTACACCAGAACCAAGTCCGACGCCAAAGCCAGAACCAGAACCAACCCCAACTCCTGAACCTGAGAGGGCAGAAATAGCTGTTGAGATAGAACCATGGAATAGAACAATCGAAGGCTATCAGGGAGAGTGGATACCTTCTGTATTTAATATAACTAACATAGGTAATGTAAATGTAACTAATGTGTCTTTAAAGGTGATTGTACCAGAAGATTGGGAAGCGCAGGGAGCTTTAGTTTCTTTTCTTGCTGTTAATCAAACTGTAAATAGAACTATATTTGTTAAACCTCCTTATGATGCTTTTGGTCAATATGTAATACCTGTGAAAGCAATAAAAGATAATGTTACTCTTGATATCGATTACTTTTGGCTAAATGTTTTGGAGGCAATTAATAGAACAAAACTCGAAATAATAGAAATACCAAGAGAAATTGGTGTTTATGTAGATAGTATTACCTCCTTTCCAATATTTATTAAAAATACAGGAAAGGTGCCATTGCACGACATTAAATTAAGAATAGAAAATGGAGAGCAATGCATAGAGAGTTACAATTATACAAAAATAGATACCTTGAATGTTTCTGTAACAGATTCAATAGTTGTAACTTTAAAAACAAAAAAAACACCTGCAATCTGCAACACAACAGTTATTATCTGGAGCAAAGAAAATGCATATGCTTTCTCTTTATTAACTTTATTTACGACACCTTTAATTAGAGCACCACCAATACCAACATTATTTTTAGTAGCAATTGTATTGGTATTTATAGAAATTATTTTAATTCATCATAAAAAAAGTAAAATTAGAAGAGGGGAAGAAACTAGAATAGCAGATATGTTGATTTATATATTATTTTTTGCCATAGTTGCAGTTTTTATATTTATATTGCTTCAGCATCTTGGCTATCTGTCAGAATTCTTATAACATAATTGAATTCAAATAAACATACTCCAAGAATAAATGTTCCTATTAAGATAGATAAATTGCTGAGCCCAATAAATGAAAATAATGTAGAGGTATCATTTTTAATAAACATAGATAAAGATGGATTTAAAAGAAAACCTATTCCTGACATAGAAGCTAAATGATTTTCTTTTTTTCTGCCAAGATATATAAACAAAAAACCTAGAGCAAGACTTATTGCAACACCTTCAAAAAGCAGAATTAAGCATTCCATTATGCTTGTGGGTGATAATATTCTTAATGAGCCATAAACAGGGAATAAAGAGATATCAGCAAAGTAATAATTCCCAAATATTTCGAAAGTCAGAATGTGTGATAATTCATGAATAAGCGGAGATATTACTAAACAAATTAACAACATTATTCCTATATATAGACTAATTTTCTTTTTCATATTTTTTATTATTTTTTAAATTAATATTTAAAGTAGTTTAATTTAAATTTTGTAATAGTGTTGATTTTTGGTATTTCAAAAATATTTTAAATCTATTTGTTAAATAATTTAAAAATACTCAAAATCTGGTATAATTTAATATCAGCTTATTTTTTATTTTTTATCTCAACTTTCTCAATTTTATCATATTTACTCAGTTCTTGGATTGTTTGATTTGCTAATTTAAAAGCATAATCTACAGATATATCAATTTTTTCACCTTTATAAATTTCTTCAAGTAATTTAGTAAAGAAAATTATTAATTGATTCTTTAAATTTTCATCAATTTTTCTTAATTTTAATTCTTCAATCATTTTAGAATAAGTTAGCGTATGAGATATCTTAAATTTAATTTCAAGAAATTGTCTTAAGATATAGCTTATTCCTACTATTTGTTTTCTTTCATCATGTATCTTTGTAAGTTTTTTCAAATTATTAAGAATTAATTTCTTTAATTTTTCTTTCTCATTTTCTTTCTTTCTTTTTCTAAAGAAACCAAAACCTTTTTTGTGTTCCTCAAGTTTTTTAACTTTTTCTTTTACCTCTTCTTCTAATTTAAATTTATCTTTTATACTTAGAGAAGGTATATCCAATAAAATTTCTCTTTCTACATTTGTTAAACTTTTCTCTTTTGTTTTTAACTCTGGTTCTATAGTTGCTTTGGTTTCAATTTCTAAATTTGTTTTTTCTAAATTGTTTGTATCTCTTATATTACTATTACTTAAGTACTCTATTAACCCTTCTATTAATTTATTTTGTTTTTTTTCAATGTTTATTAGTTTTTTCAGTAATTCATTGGTTTCTTTTAATTCAGATAATTTTTTTGATTTTTTAGAACCAGATTTCATAATATATATTTTTTAATATACTTAATTGTATTTTTAGGGAATTACTCTATATTTTGTTAGTTCAAGCGCCCATTCTAACAATAAAATTATGCATGCTGAAATAAGTAGATAAAATTGAATATTTATCGCCATCTCTTCTTCATAAATAACTTTTTTTATTGCATTTTTGAATTCATCAATTTCTGAAATTTTGTAATAGGCTCCATTAGTTTGATTAGCAAGCTCTATCAAAGTTTTTTCATTCAAATATGGATATTCTGCAACAGTTGCATTTAATTTAGAGAGCTCTTTTGGAATACTTATTGTTTCATTTGTTATTTCACCTAGACCAATAGAAATTACTTTTATTTTTTTCTCTTTTAATAAAGAAAAAGTTTTGTTAACATCTATACCTCGATTTGATCTGCCGTCTGTTATTAAGATTATTGTTCTATTATTGCTGCTTTCTGATAGAATACTTGATGCTGTTACCAAAGCCTCTCCAATTGCTGTACCTGCTGTTTTGTCTATACTAATATTTTTTACTGTTTCGATAAGTTTTTCTTTATCTTTTGTTAAAGTAGATTTTATGTGGGCCTCTCCAGAAAAAGTTACAATACCTATATAACTCGTAGCGTAGTTTTCTATAAAATCTAACATTGCAAATCTTGTTGCTTCTAATCTATTTGGTTTTATGTCTGGAGTTAACATACTTGAACTTGTATCTATAGCTAGAACATAATCTACATTTGAAGATGGTGAAGAGATAGTTAACGTAGGATTTGAGAGACCCAAGATAATTAATATAAGTGCAAGGACACGAATAGCAATGGGAACTATTGAATAAGATAATAAGTTTCTACCTGCAACTTTCTTTAAAATTTCGAAATTCCCAAATCTTATTGCTCTATTTTTTGAAAATTTTTTTGAAAGCAAATATAATATTATCACTGCAGAAATCAAAATTATTAATAAGTTTGTATGCTCTAAAGTGAATGAAAGCTCCATAATGATTAATATCCTTCCATAAATTGTAAGTATTTTATTATAGGCTCTGCAAATGGCTTATCTGTATAAATTTTTATAAAACTAGCACCAGCATCTAGAAATGCTTTTTCTATAAGTTGTGATTGTTTTTTTGCTTCTTCCTCAAATTTTTCTCTAATTTTATCCACATTTATTGTAATTACTTTATTTGAGAAAGGGTCTGAAAAGGAAACGTAACCTATTTCTTTTGGTAAAAATTCATCTCTTGGATCTCTAATCATTAATCCAAATACTTTATCAAATTTTCCAGCACACATTTTTATACTATCTTCTATATTGCCAACACCAATAAAATCAGAAATTATGAATAAAGCAGTTCTTTCATGCACATTATTTAAAACAAAAGATAAAGCTTCTTGAATATTGCATACTCCACCATAATTTCTCTCGTTGGCAAGCAATCTTAAAATTTGATAATATTGTGCAATGTCTTGAATAGGTTCCAAAAAATTTACTATTTTTTTGTTAAACATCGCAAATCCTATATTATCTCCAACTTCTACACCAGCGAAAGCTAATGTACCAGCAACTATTGCAGCGTACTCACTTTTTAGTTTCTCTTGTGTTCCAAAAAGCATGCTTGAAGAAGAATCAAATAAAATAAACAAATTTAAATTTCTCTCTTCTTCATATTGTTTAACATATATCTTATTTGACTTTAAACTTGCTTTCCAATCTATTTTACTTGCATCGTCTTCTCCAGGCACATATTCTTTATAACCAGCAAATTCTAAACCTATACTCCTAAATAAAATTTTATATTTCAATATGAAAGTGAAGATATCTACAAAGCCACGAACACTTTTATCTATTTCTTCAACCAATTTATCTATTTTTTTAATATTTTCTTCATCTTTTTCATAAGCATTTTTTATTAAACTCATATTACTTCAACTTTCTCCAAGATCTCATCAACAATCTCATCTATCTTTATACCTTTAGCTTTACCTTCATAATTCAAAATAATACGGTGTCTTAATACATTCTTAGCAACAGATTGCACATCCTCTGGTAAAACATAATCTCTACCATTAATTAAAGCATTAGCTTTTGCTGCTAAAGCAAGGAAAATTGTAGCTCTTGGACTCCCACCCCACCTTATATATTTACCTGTTTCAATTCCATAATTAGAAGGATGCCTTGTTGCATCAGTAATTAAAGTAATATAATCTTTTATCTCTTCAGATATGTAAATTTTTTTAACTTCTTGTTGCATTTCAATAATTTCTTTTAAGGAAATAACCTTTTTAATTTCATATTGTCTTAGACCTTTAGTTTCAAAATTTATATCTATAACTTTTAATTCAGACTCTTTGTCTGGGTAGAGAACATTCACTTTGAACAAGAATCTATCTACAGATGCGACACCAAGTGGATAAACACCTTGTTGCTCCAAAGGATTCTGAGTTGCAAGAACAAAAAAAGGCTTTGGCAAATCAAAAGTCTGTTTACCAATAGTAACTTGTCTTTCTTGCATAGCTTGTAGCATAGCACTTTGCACTTTCGGAGGCGCCCTATTAATCTCATCAGCAAGCACAAAATTAGCAAATATAGGTCCATAAACTGTAGAAAAACCTTTACCTTTCTCATAAATTTCAACACCACTAATATCACTTGGCAACAAATCAGGTGTAAATTGTATTCTTGAGAAACTTGCGCCTTTTATTGTCTCACTGAGAGACTTTATTAATAATGTTTTAGCTAAGCCAGGCACACCTTCCAACAAAGCATGAGAATTACAAATTAAACATTTTAGGACACTATCTATTGTATTTTCTTGACCAATAACAGCTTTGTGAACCTCTTTTTTTATTTCAACTACCTTATTTTTTATCTCAACCAAATACTTATCTTTTATATATTTCATATTACTTCAACTTTCTCCAAGATCTCATCAACAATCTCATCTATCTTTATACCTTTAGCTTTACCTTCATAATTCAAAATAATACGGTGTCTTAATACATTCTTAGCAACAGATTGCACATCCTCTGGTAAAACATAATCTCTACCATTAATTAAAGCATTAGCTTTTGCTGCTAAAGCAAGGAAAATTGTAGCTCTTGGACTCCCACCCCACCTTATATATTTACCTGTTTCAATTCCATAATTAGAAGGATGCCTTGTTGCATCAGTAATTAAAGTAATATAATCTTTTATCTCTTCAGATATGTAAATTTTTTTAACTTCTTGTTGCATTTCAATAATTTCTTTTAAGGAAATAACCTTTTTAATTTCATATTGTCTTAGACCTTTAGTTTCAAAATTTATATCTATAACTTTTAATTCAGACTCTTTGTCTGGGTAGAGAACATTCACTTTGAACAAGAATCTATCTACAGATGCGACACCAAGTGGATAAACACCTTGTTGCTCCAAAGGATTCTGAGTTGCAAGAACAAAAAAAGGCTTTGGCAAATCAAAAGTCTGTTTACCAATAGTAACTTGTCTTTCTTGCATAGCTTGTAGCATAGCACTTTGCACTTTCGGAGGCGCCCTATTAATCTCATCAGCAAGCACAAAATTAACGAAAATAGGGCCCTTCCAAATATAGAAACCTTTACTTTCTTCATATATTTGTACTCCCGTAATGTCACTAGGTAATAAGTCTGGAGTAAACTGTATTCTAGAAAAATTAGCACCCTTTATTGTTTCACTTAGACATCTTATTAATAAAGTTTTTGCAACTCCAGGCACACCTTCCAACAAAGCATGAGAATTACAAATTAAACATTTGAGGATACTATCAATAACTTCTTCTTGACCCATTACTCCTTTGTGAATTTCTTTTTTAATTTCAAATATTTTTTTTTGGCATAATTTTATTTTTTTATTCATAAAATAAGTAAGTTATTTAGTTAAAAAATTAAATCTATGAACGGTGTTACTTATTGGAATAATTTCTTAAATTTAATTGTGAAGATTAATAAGTAAACTTTATTATGACAAATAAAAGAATTGCCAATACATTATTGAAATATCAATACATTTATTGATAACTCTAGATGGAAAATTATATATATACTTAAAAATACCTTATTATGGTACTTTTAGATGTTGGAAGTTTATATTTTGAAAAATTTGTAAAAAATATATTGTTATCTTTAAGTATAATTATAAGTTTGATGCTGATGAGTTATCCTGCACTTGCTGCGGAAAATACAACGAGTACTATAAATATTACAATAGAAGTTGCACAAAAAACAATAGTTGTTGTAGATCCAGATTCTCTATCTTGGACCGGATCACAAGCAGTTGAGCCGGGCAGAGAAGGTGTAGTGAAGGCAATCCAAATAGAAAACATGGGTTCAACAAATATAACCTATATTTGGGCCAATACAACTTATGAAAGTTCTTCTCCTTTTGGAACAGGTAATGCAAGTTTATACGATGCCGGAAATTTTGTAGCAATTAGCAAAACTAATGAAACTGGTGATTATTTCTTTTTTGTAAACAGAGTTGATTATAATGAAACACACCCGGATATTTATTTAACTCTGCCTGCAAATACAGCAAGTTATGGAAGATTTAGAGATGGAGGTAGTGAGTATTTTTGGGCTATAGTGCCGGGGACAAATTGTACAGATGGAACTTTTTATATAGGGAAGCAACCACATACAGAAAATTCGTCAGGTAGTACAAATTTAGTGACCTGTGATGGGAATCTTACTGCAAATGAAGCAAATCCTTGCAGGAGCGGAAGTTTAACTGCAGTATCATCTGGACCTTATGCAGGTGATTGGGGTTATGCTGATCTATTTGTTGGACCAAATTCTAATTATCATAATTATACAGTTGCTGTAAGTGCGGATTGCAGTAAGGTAATGTTTTATCATTGGAATATGGATGCACCTGGAGCTCAATCGGCGAGCCATCCCGAATATTTGTATCAGTCAACATTATATCCCGGAGGTGCAATTATAAGATATGTAAAAGTTAAGGTAGCTTATGGTACTGCGGCAGGTAATATAAAGAAAGGTTATCTGACAATTATAGCGCAGTCGCAATAATTTTATAGATAAAATATCCTATAAAATTTTTCGAAACCTTTTATTACAGTGCTATAGATATATCTATTATCTTCTTTTTTTTTAGACAACGATTCTTCTGTTTCTGCTATTGGTTGAATTTTTATATTGTATCGAATCTCGAGTTTCATTAATTCTTTTTCAAAAGATTTATTTCCAACATAAAATAAAGTTATTTTGTTTTTCGGAATTATTGATATTTCAGTAATAGATATTATATCTATTAGTTTTGGATTTAAAATCTCAATATTTTTAAGACAGGATTCTAAGTTATTAATATCATCAATAAGTATTTTTTTTCTCATTTCAGATAGACTCTTCATAAATTTTTCATCTTTTAAATATGATAATAATTTGTTTCTTTTAATTATTGAATAATAAATAAATCCAAGAAAAGTTATTAGAGAATTATAATTTGGAAAAGCAACTATCGTGTTTCCATATTTCTTTAATTCAAGAATTTTTTTCTTTTTTAAAGACCATAAAGCAGAATATATCCTTTCATAGGAATATTTGCAGGTCTTTTTGATTTCACTTATTGTTTTTGTTTTTTCAGGAAATAAGTTTGAAAGTACAACTAATTCATTTTTGTCCAACATAATTATTATTGAAATATCAATATATTTATTGATTATTCTATATAGTAACTTATATATATTGAAAGAATAAATAATTATGTGTAGAATCTTTAGTAGTTTAGTGACGGTCGCACTTAGCGTACTTGGGGCAATAGTAATGTTATCAGTAACTTCTGCACCAGCATTAGCATTAACAGTTAATGATACAGAGACGGCAAATATTTCAGTGGTAATTTCAACTGTAACTATGGTAAACTTAGACCCTTATGTCTTAAGTTGGCAGGGATTACAACCGGGAGATATAGGAACAAATGCTACAGAAGTTAATAACTATTTTGCAATACAAATTGAAAACATAGGTTCACATAATATAACTCACATATGGTTCAATGCAACTTATCCAAGTAGTACTCCTTTCGGAACAGCAAACGTATCTGCTTACGATGCTGGTAATTTTGTAGTACTTGCTACTGAGCCGGGGAGTGGAGCAACAGCTAGTTCTTGTAATGCATTAGATAAATATGATGATTATAAATATCCAAATAGAGTGGAGTATCCAGAAGTAAGAAGTTTAGTATATGTCAGAGATCCTAATGGAAATATGCCGCCACAAAACTTTGATTATGGTAGATTTAGATTTGCAAATGAAGAATATTTCTGGATGATAAGTAATGATACGGATTGTAGCGGTAAAACTTTATACATAGGTAATGTATCGCATACAGAAACACACACAGGTACTGTTGATTTTAGTAGTTCTACAAATCGTGTTGAAGTAAGTTTGAATACAGCAGTCGAAGGATGGTGTTATGGTAATATAAGTGGTCATAGTGAATTGGATGATTATGGAGTTCTAGTACAAAATGGAACTTCAGGCGCTAACAGAAAAGTAATGTTGGTGTGGTGGAATAAAGATGCATTATCTACTGGTGCAGTTGGTCATTACTTCTATGAGGGAACTTTGGTTCCTGGAAATTCAACAGCAGCTTGTGTTAAAGTATATGTGCCTTATGGTGTTTACGAAGGTACAGTAAAAACAGGTATTTTGACAGTAGTTGTAAACAGTGTCTGATTTTTAGTTTTCTTTTTTATTTTATTTTTTAGAGAAAAAAGTAAAAAATTATTTAAATTTTTTACTAAGTTTTCTTAGGATACGAGTGAAATTGAGAGAGAATTGAAAATTGCAAAAGAAGATATTGATATTGGATTGCATATTCTGGCTAAGTATAGAATAAATAGAATTTTAAGAAACAGAAAGAATAACAGAAATTATAAATATTAATTATTATACTATTTAATAAATGAAGGGGATTAATTTATCCGTAAATTCTGTAATTATAATTGCCCTCGCTATTTTGGTACTGGTCTTATTATCTTATCTATTTATTACTGGAACAAGACCTCTCGTTTCGGCGAAATATGAAAATGCTCTAAATAGAGGATGTAAAATATATCTGCAGACAAATCAATCAACAGATAGCATTATGATCGGAGATATAAATGGAGATGCAAATCCAGACAGTCTGCTTACCGCCTGCCGGTTGTATTATCTAAATAAAACCATGGGAGCGGAAGAATGTGGAAAAAGATGCCGAGAAAGATTTCCTTTTAGTTGATAAAGAAAAGAAAACTTGCAAGCAATTCATTATAAAAGAGAATTAAACTGATCAAAAAATTGTCATATCCAAATATTTATGAACAATATTAGATTTTTTGTGCCAAAATATACACTTATTGTAAAATGCATATAATGGCAAAAAAAGTCAAGTTACCAAAAAAGATTAATGGCAGACCCGACTCTTCTCCATTTCGTGGCTCGGTTTCGGCAGAGCCGAGATTTCGATAATGGTGGAAAAGAGAAATTAGAGATTTCCCAAAATTTTCCGCAAGCAATTTCTTTTATCCAGGTATGTTGGATTATAAGATAAAATAAAAAAGATCTAAATTTATGAGGCTCCTATTAATTCACTCAAATAAATTGGAATATAAAATAACAAAAAAAGCATTGAAAGATGTTGAAATGCCGAAAGATAAAGAGGGAAAAATCGGAGAATGTTTGGTTGTTTTCTGGGTTGCCGAAAAGAAAGATGAAAAAAAGGATGAAAATATTGAAAAAATAGTTGAGAATTCCTTTAAAGAAATCAAAGAGGTCGCGGAGCAGATAAAGGAGAAAAAAATTGTTCTTTATCCTTATGTTCATTTGCTCTTTGGAAGCGAGCCGGCATCAAAAGAAGTTGCCCTAAAAATTGAAAAAAAACTCGAAGAAAAACTGAAATCCGAATTTGAAGTTTATAAAGCTCCATTTGGTTTTTATAAAAGTTTTAGAATTGAATGCAAAGGACATCCCTTATCGGAGTTGAGCCGGGTCGTCACCGAGAAAAAAGAAGAGGAAATCCCAGAAGCTTTAAAAAAAGAGGAAAGATTAAAGTCCAGATTTTATATTTTTGAACCGAATGGCAAAATAAATGAGATAAAACTTGAAAATGGAAAGATAAACGGATTTAATTTTTCAGAATATAAAAAACTTGAGAAACTGGTAAAATATGAAATGCAAAAAAACAGGCTTGTTGATAAAGAGCCTCCGCACATAAAACTTATGAGAAAACTCGAACTTGCAGATTACGAACCTGCAAGCGACCCAGGGAATTTCAGGTTTTATCCAAAGGGCAGATTAATAAAATCTCTGATAGAAGAATTCGTAACAATGAAAACCTTGAAGTACGGTGCAATGGAAGTGGAAACACCAATAATGTACGATTTTAACCACAAAACATTAAAGAAATATCTAAACAGATTTCCGGCAAGACAATACATACTTGAAACGCCAAATAAAAAAGTTTTTTTGAGATTTGCCGCCTGCTTTGGCCAATTTTTAATTGCTCACGATGCAAATATTTCTTACAGAAATTTGCCTCTAAGATTATACGAGATGACAAAATACAGTTTCAGAGTTGAGCAAAGGGGAGAACTTGCAGGTTTAAAAAGGTTGAGATGTTTTACAATGCCTGACTGCCATGCTCTATGTTCAGACATGGAACAAGCAAAATCAGAAATGATGATTAGATTTGAACTTTCGAAAGAAATTCAGAGAGGGCTCGGTTTGACTATCGAAAACGATTTTGAATTTGCAATTAGAATTGTAAAAGACTTCTACGAGAAAAATAAGGATTTTGTTCACAATTTTATTAAAAAGATCGGAAAACCAGTGCTTGTTGAACTCTGGGAAGACAGATTCTTTTATTTTGTGTTTAAATATGAATGGAATTTTATCGATGCTCTTGATAAAGCGGCGACTCTAACAACAGATCAGTTTGATGTAGAAAATGCCATAACTTACGACATAACTTTTATAAACAAAGATGGAAAAAAGCAACATCCGGTAATTTTACATCTCTCTCCAAGCGGAGCAATAGAGAGAGTTATATATGCTCTGCTTGAAAAAGCTTATATGGAACAGAAAAACGGAAAGAATCCAGTTTTTCCTTTATGGCTTTCTCCTGCACAAGTCAGATTATGCCCAGTTTCAGACAAGTATCTAAAATTTTCAAATGAAATTGCGGATAAATTAGAAAAAGAAAATATCAGAGTTGAAGTAGATGATAGGACGGAGAGCATCCAGAAAAAAATCAGGGATGCCGAAATTAATTGGGTTCCTTTGATTATTGTTTTGGGGGAGAAGGAATTAAATGGAGAATTGCCCGTAAGATTCAGAAATACGGGAGAAATGAAGAAAATGAAACTTCCCGAATTAATAAAATTTATCAGAGATCGAACAGAAGGAATGCCTTACAGACCTTTACCAGTCCAGAGAGAAATTTCAAAACAGATAAAATTTGTTGGATAGTAAATAACAAAAATAAAACTAAAAACAAAAAAATTATTTTTTCTTTTTTGATTTTCTTTTGGATTTTGTTGATTTAGATTTTGTTGATTTGGATGTTGTATTGCTCTTCACCTTTTTTTTCTTTGCCGCCATTTTCACACCTATATTAATTTGTTTTTTTTATATATAAATTTGTATTGTTCAATCCATCAAAATATTGATAACCCAATATATTAAATCTTTTCTAAATTATAAAATGGAGATTTCAAAAGTCAGAAAAAGGGATGGCAGGATTGTCTCCTTTAATAAAAATAAAATAAAAAATGCAATTCACAAAGCATTTCTATCTGTTGGAAAAGAAGATGAAGAAGAACTGAATAACATTGTCGAACAGATCGCAGTTGAATTAGAAAAGAAATATGATGGAAATATTTTAAATGTTGAGGAGATACAAGACACCGTTGAAGAAATCCTGATAAAAAATAATCTCGCCGACGTTGCGAAATCTTATATATTATACAGACAAAAAAGAAAAGAAATTAGAGAAGCCAAATCTGTACTTGGCGTAGAAGATGATTTGAAACTGCCAATAAATTCTTTGAAGGTGTTAAAGGCGAGATATCTGAAGAAAAATGAGAAGGGAGAAATAATAGAAACACCAAAACAACTTTTTAAAAGAGTTGCAAATGCCGTTGCAGAAGCCGATAAAAAATATGGTTACAATGAAGAAGAAATTAAAAAAACTGCGAGAAAATTTTATAATTTGATGGCTAATTTAGAGTTCATACCAAACTCCCCCACTCTGTTTAATGCGGGAGCAAATAATGATCTTTCTCTTTCGGCGTGTTTCGTGCTTCCAGTTCCAGATTCAATAGAAGGCATTTTTGATGCGGTAAAAAACATGGCCATTGTCCAGAAATCTGGGGGAGGCACTGGATTCAGTTTTTCCAGATTAAGGCCAAAAAATGATATTGTGCATTCTACTATGGGACAGGCAAGCGGCCCCATATCCTTTATGAGGGTTTTTAATATTACCACGGAAGTTATAAAACAGGGAGGAAAACGTCGCGGTGCAAACATGGGGATTCTTAGAGTTGATCATCCAGATATACTTGAATTTATATCCTGCAAAGAAAATGAAAAAGAGATAACAAACTTTAATCTCTCCGTTGGAGTAACAGACAAATTTATGGAGTGTGTTGAAAAAGGAGAAGATTATGAATTGATAAATCCAAGAACTAAAGAAGTTGCCGGAAAATTAAATGCGAGAAAAGTTTTTTCTTTGATTGCAACTTTTGCATGGAAAAATGGAGATCCCGGATTGGTTTTTCTGGATGAAATTAACAGGCATAATCCGACTCCAGAACGAGAAATGGAAGCAACCAATCCCTGCATCACCGGAGATACTTTTATTTCTACGGAGCGGGGATTTGTAAAAATGAAAGATTTAGTTGAAAAATATCCTGATGGTGGCTTAAAGATAGCGACGGATAACAGAGTTCCAATTGAGATTGCCGACAAAAGAGGAAATATTTATCTAATGCAAAGAAAGGGAGCGGGGATTTCATTTAATCAAATCTCAAGAGCCTTTTGCAGCGGGATTAAAAAAGTTTATAAGTTGATAACAGAATCTGGATATGAATTGGAAGCGACGGGAGACCATAAAATTTTGACAACAGAAGGATGGGTGGAAACAAAAAATTGTTTGAATAAGAAGATTTTAATTCAGTCCGGAGAAGGAAAATTTAATAACAATCCTTGTTTGCCTTTTTGTGTAAAAAATACAAATAATAATTTTCCAAAAATCTGGTCTAAAGAACTTGGACAAGTTTTGGGACGACTTATTGGAAACGGCTGGTTAAGAGATAAAGATAATTATTGTGTTGAATTTACTTTTTTGAGGGAAGATAAAGAAGAGAAGGACTATTTTAAAAATATTCTTGTTCAATGGTGTGGCTTTGATATACGGGAAGTAGAGGAAGAAAACGGAGTTTGTCATTTATTCCATTATTCCAGAAAGTTTGTTGAATTTTTTAAAAAATTGGGAGTTAAATCAGAGGAAGCAGATAAAAGAGAAGTTCCGAATAGTATTTTTATTGCTCCAAAAGAGGCGGTTATTGGTTTTCTGCAAGGTTTGTTTTCTGCAAATGGCTCCATTGAAATTTATGAACCCTTCAAAAATCATTGTATAGGATTGACTTCAAAATCGGAGAAATTGCTAAAAGGAGTACAACTCTTATTATTGAATTTGGGAATTAAATCGAGAATCTGTAATGGAAACGAGAAAAGCAGAAAAAATTTATTTCGTTATAATATTAAAAATGAAGAAATACGAAAAAGCAGTACGGATGATATTTTGTTTGAGTTAATTATCGGCGAAGAAGATATCCCGATATTTTTAGAAAAAGTCGGTTTTCTTTGCAAACACAAAGAAAAAATACAGAAACCAAATGGAGTGCATTATTCTGATAAATTCGAAGAAAGAGTTGCAAAAGTGGAATTTGTGGGTAAAAAGAAAGTTTATGATTTAACAGAACCTTTCTCTCATTCAATGATCTGTCAAGGAATTATAACTCATAATTGCGGAGAACAGCCTCTTTTGCCTTATGAATCCTGCAATCTCGGCTCAATAAATTTATCAAAAATGGTTAAAAAAATCAAAGAAAGATATGAAATTGACTGGAAGAAATTAAAGGAAACTGTAGAAGTGGCAGTTCATTTTTTGGATAATGTGATAGATATAAATACTTTTCCAATCAAAGAGATAGATAAAGCAACGAAGGCAAATAGAAAAATTGGACTTGGAGTTATGGGTTTTGCGGACTTATTAATTCTTCTTAGAGTGCCTTATAATTCAGAAAAGGCGGAAGAAATCGCTTCCAATATAATGAAATTTATTACAGAAACCGGAAGGAATAAATCAAGAGAACTTGGAAGGGAGAAAGGCAACTTTCCAAATTTTAAAAAATCAATATGGAGAAATGAGAAATATATGAGAAACGCAACTGTTACGACAATTGCTCCCACGGGAACAATAGGAATTATAGCTAACTGTTCTGCTGGTGTGGAACCACTCTTTGCAATTTCATACATGAGAAATGTTGCGAATTCGTTGGGAGAAAATCTCGTTGAGACAAACCAATTATTCGAGAAAATTTTAAGAGAAAGAGATTTATATAATGAAGAGATAATAAGAAAAGTTGCCGGCAAAGCATCAATCCAGAATATTAAAGAAATACCAGAAGATATAAGAAGAATATTTGTTTCCGCTCATGACATCTCTCCAGAATGGCATTTAAGGATTCAGGCAGCCTTCCAGAAATATACAGATAATGCCGTAAGCAAGACCATTAATCTGCCAAATTCGGCAACAATACAGGATGTTGAAAAAATTTATATGCTTGCATGGAAAATGAAATGCAAGGGAATAACAATTTATCGGGACGGAAGTAGAGAAGAACAGGTTATTAATTTTTATTCTGATGGCAAAAAAGAAGAGAAAGGATCAAATGATGATACCTGCCCGAATTGCGGCGCAAAAATGGTCAGAGAAGAGGGTTGTAAAATCTGCAGGAGTTGCGGATATTCTGTGTGTGGCTAAATTTTTGCTACAGCAACCATCAAAAAGGAATTTCTTCTATTAAATAATTTGGCGACAATAACCATATATTGTAATTTATAATCTCTATCAATATTTTTATTCGGATTATTTATGGAGTATTCAAAACTTGTAGAAATTTATGAAAAACTGGCAGCGACAACAAAAAAATTGGAGAAAACCGAAATTATTGCGAACTTCATAAAAAATCTCGATACAGAAAATTTACAAATCGTGATTCCATTATTGCAAGGGAAGATCTTTCTAGAAAGTGAAGACCGGGAAATAGGAATTGCAGATAAATTAATTATACAATCTCTGACAAAACTTGGTTTTTCAAAACGGGAAATTCTTGACAAATTCAAGGAAACTGGAGATTTAGGATTGGTTACAGAACAACTTGTAAAGAAGAAAAAACAAATAGCCCTGTTTAAAAGAAAATTAAGCGTTGAGCAGGTCTTTTATTCCATCAGGGAACTTGCGGAGTTAACTGGGAAAAGTTCGCAGGACAAAAAATTAGATATTATTCTGGAATTGCTAAATTCTGCCGAACCGGGAGAGGCAAGATACATAACGAGAACAATTCTCGAAGAATTAAGACTTGGAATTGCGGAGGGAATTTTGAGAGATTCCATTGCTGCGGCTTTTAATGTTGGCAAGGAAGAGGTGGAATACGCCTATAACCTAAAGACCGATTTTGGACTTGTTGCAAAAATTGCAAAGGAAGAGGGAAAAAAAGGATTAAAAAATGTTAAGCTCGAGATAGGATATCCAATAAAAGTGATGCTCGCAGAGAAAGCCGGCAGTCTGAAGGAGGCTTTAGAAAATGCGAAAGAGCCGGCGATAGAAATAAAATATGATGGAATGAGGACATTGGTGCAGAAAGATAAAGATAAAATATGGTTATTTACAAGAAGGCTGGAGAATGTTACAAAACAATTCCCTGATTTAGTTGAACTCTGCAAAAAAAATATTAAATCTGAAAAAGTTATCTTGGAGGGAGAAACTGTTGGGATAATGAATGGAAAGCCGGTCCCATTTCAGGAACTTTCGAGGAGAATACACAGAAAATACGATATTGAAGAAATGGCGAAAAAAATTCCGATACAGATAAACTTTTTTGATTGCCTTCTTGCAGATGGAAAACAACTTTTAAATGAAAAGTTTGAAGTCAGGAGAAAAAAATTGGAAGGAGTTATAAAAGAAATTAAAGGAAAATTTCAGTTGGCAGAACAGATAAGAACAAAAAATATTAAAGAGGCTGAAAAATTTTACAATAAGGCTTTGAAATCTGGACAGGAAGGGGTGATGGTAAAAAATTTATTGGCTCCCTATCAGCCGGGGAAGAGAGTTGGTTATATGTATAAAGTCAAACCCGAAGAAGAAACCTTGGATTTAGTAATTACGGGTGCGGAATGGGGACAGGGAAGAAGAGCAAACTGGCTGGCATCTTTTATTTTATCCGTTAGAGACGAAGAAACAGGAGAATTGCTGGAAATCGGAAAAATGGGTACTGGACTCACCGATGAATTATTTAAAGAGTTAACAGAGAAATTGAAATCTCTGATTGTCAGAGAAGAAGAAAACATAGTTCATATAAAGCCAAAAATTGTTGTGGAGGTTGGCTATCAGGAATTGCAGAAATCGCCGAACTATAAAAGCGGTTTTGCCCTGAGATTTCCAAAATTAATTAGGATAAGAGAAGATAAAGGAGTTGAAGAAGCGGATACCTTAGAAAGAGTAAAGAGATTATATAATAAGAAATGAATCAAAGCAATTTCTTCATCAATTGGGTTTGATAATATATTGCGATTATTGTTGAAAAATATACAAACTTTTTTGGATCCATTTCTTCAATTTTATCCGCAATTTCTTTCTTTTTAGTTAAGTCATACTCTCAACTAAATATGACTTGATTAGCATTTTCTATTTTTTAATAATTTTTTTGATTAGTTCAAAAATTTCCTTTAAGTTAATTATTTTCAAAATCAATAACAGACAAACAAATATTGAAACGGAAACTGAAAAGCAAATAAATACTTTAAGAAATAGATTTATATGCAACATATTCTTTATAAAATAAATGGAAAGAAGCGAGACAAATCCGGCAATCAGAGTTTCGCTCCACTTCAAAACGGGAATTTTTACTTTAATAAATTTTCTTAATTCAACAAACGAAAAGAAAAACATTATTATATAGGTTAACATGGTTGATACTGCAGCTCCCGTAATTCCGATTATCGGAATTAATATTATATTTCCTATAACATTTATTATCGCCCCAAGATAGATGATTTTTGTGTAGTTTTTTGGTTTTCCCATTCCATTTAAAACAACTCCATTTATTTGGACTACTGAGAAAAATATCGCCCCTATCGCGAGAATTTTTAGAACATCCGCACCGGAAGAATAAAAAGGACCAAAGAATAAATTTAAAATATCCCTTGAAAAGGAGAAAGCCATCAGAGCGAAAGGAATTATAACTATCCAGATATATTTATAAAGCAGGTATATTCCATTTGCGAGGAAATTTATGTTCTTTGTTTTTAATTCTGTAATTAGGGGAAATAAAACCGTTGTAAAAGCTCCGGCGAAAAACCATAATAATCTCGCTGTAGGCTGGGCAGTCTGGTAAATTCCAACTTCTGGCAGACCCCTGAAAAGAGTTATTAATATGGTGTCGGTATAGCCAATTATAAGTCCCGCCATGGAAGAAAACATTATTGGAAAAGCATAAAAAATTATCTTCTTTGTTAGTTTTTTGCTAAAACATATCTTCGCTTTTGGAATTAATTTCAAAGCAAAAGGCGAAAATATCAATATTATGAAAAGATAAGAAATTAAGAAACCAAGAACGGGAGAGATAACAGAAAAGTTCAATGAAATAAATAGCCAGGTTATTGTGAAATAAAATAACATCCGGCAGAAATTTACAAAAGAATAAAGTTTAATACGCTGAAAACCCTGAAGTATAGATAGAATCAGTGTATGAAATATCTGAACAAAATAAGCAATTGCCAAAAGTTTTATAACAAGAACGCCTTTCAATATATTCTCAGACAAATGAAGATAATTTATTGCAAAGAATCTTGCGGAAAAGAAAATAATTATTGAAACTATTAGAGCGGGAAATAATTGTATAAGAAAAACGGTAAAAATACTGGTTTTTAGTTTTTTAAATTTCTTCTCCGCTCTGAATTTTGAGATGTGGTAAATTAAACTGCTGTTAAGGCCAAAATCCTCAAATAAAACAAACAGACCAATTAGGGACAAACAGGAATAATAAAGACCATAATCTTCTGGAGATAGATTTGAAGTTAAAATAAATCTTAGTAAATAGCCAACGAATGCTCCCAAAACACCAAACAGAAAAACAAAAAAAGCTCCGGAGACAATCTTTCTTGAATATTGATTTTCCATAAATTTATTGTTTCAATAAGTTTATGCCTTTCAGTAAGTTTATACCCTATTTTTGAATAAATATGCAGATTTTTTAAAATCTTTGCAAACTAGTTCTTCGACAATCAACCAATGCAATTTCAATCTATAAATATTTTTTGTAGATTTAAATATATGTTTCTGTATTTTAAAAACAAATATTGCCCGGTTTGCGGAGTGAAAGGCGTTAAGATAGGCAAGTATTATAAATGCAGAAATTGTGAAACAATTTTTTCCAATTTCGGAATAGTAATAGGCCCTTTCGAGAAAAAAATTGCTCCAGAAGAATTAATCGATTTTTTTGAAGATAATTAAAAAACACCTGCAATATTGGTACCGCATTTTTTGCATTTTGAGCCATTGAAATCCACTTCGTACCCCTGCCTTCTAATAACCAAATTTTCACATTTTGGGCAATAAGTGCTCTCATATTTCCAGTCAAAAACATTTCCAAGATAAACGTGTTTTAAATTTTTCTTTGATTCCTTATATAATTTTTTTAAGATGGAGATTTTCGTCGGCTCTATATTTGTTAATTTATATGCGGGGTAAAATCTTGAAAGATGCAAAGGAGTTTCTGGACCCAAATTATTTTTTATCCAGGCAGACAAATCATCAATCCACTTCTTTGAATCATTGTAACCCGGAATTATCAAACTTGTAATTTCTATCCAGACTTTTGTTTTTTTGAATTCCAGCACGGATTCTAAGACGGGTTTCAGAGAAGCATGAGAAAGGGCGGAATAAACTTTTTCTTCTCCTTTTACATCAATATTTACCGCATCCAGATAGGGAGCAATTTTCCTTATTGGGTCTCTATTTATATACCCGTTTGAAATAAATACATTTTTTAAATTCTCTTTCTTTGCCAATTTCATTATATCCAGACAATATTCATAAAAAACAGTCGGTTCTGTGTAAGTATAGGCAATTATTTTTACTTCATACTTTTTTGCCAAATCAACAACTTTTTCTGGAGATATAAATTCTCCAAATATTTCACCTTGTGAAATCTCATAATTCTGGCAAAAACTGCAGGTTAAATTGCATCCGCATGTCGCTATTGACAGCGCCTTTGTTCCCGGCAAGAAATGAAAGAGCGGTTTCTTTTCAATTGGGTCTATTGAAACAGTGCATGGTCTGGAATGAACTAGAGAATAAAGTTTTCCTTCTATATTTTTTCTTACTCTGCAAAAACCCGTAGAATTGTTGGATATGAAACATTTTCTTGGACAGAGAAGGCATCTAACTTTTTTATTTGGCAATTTCTCATAAAAAAGAGCTTCTTTAAGTTTAAATTTTTGCGGTTCCATATTTATATATATTATAGAATACTAATTTTCAATTAGAAAATATGCCGCGAAGTATCTGCCTTTTCTTCAGCTCTTTAAATGCTCAGAGAGCATGCAAATTGATGTTTTATTTTCGTATGAAAGAACTTTTAATTGGAATCTGTCTAATGTTTTGCTTTGATAATCTGCACTTCCAATTTATCAATTAATTCTTGAACTAAATCCAGGAGACCATAACCCGTAACATTTGCACTAATTATTCTTCCTCCCGCAATAATCCTTCCATTTAGTTCATAAAGTGTTTTTCCTGTCTTCTTCAATTTTTTAAGATGAAATTTAATTTTTTCAGGTTTTATAATTTTTTGAACTTTTTTGGCAAAATTATTTAATTCTTTATAAATAACCTCTGTATATATTCCTTCTGTCAATTCAAACCCGGAAAATTCTGGTTTCATATATTCCTCAAATTTAATTAAATTTCTGAAAATTGTTTTTGGAGTTATTATTTTGTTTTTATAAACGACATATTTATTTTCTCTGAGCAATTCTATAAGTTCATCTTTGCCGATTTTTTCTTCTATTTTTACGAAGTCCTCTGCGAAATCTTTTATTTTTATTTCATCTTCTTCTATTTTATCCGGGGTGAGAATTCGATCTCTTTTTGTTGAAATAATCCTCGCCAGGGAAAAACAGTTAACTGCGCCAACAATTTCATTCTTATCCGAAACCAGAAAAACCTCCTCCTTATTCAGAATATTCCTCGCAACACCAATTGTCTCGTTCTGGTCAATAATCCTTGCCTCAATTGCGACTTTATCCAAATCTATCTTTAAATCCAAAGAAGAAAGATAATCCAATAAACTGACAACTCCAATATAGTCATTGTTAACAAAAAAAGGCAGGACATCATAATCTTTGAATCCTCTGTTTGCCAGATCATATATTTGATTTTCTCCGTCAGTCAATTTTGGCACTTTTTTTATAAAAACTCTGACTTTTGTAGAGATATCCAAATTTCTCACAACAATATCCTTAAGATAAACCATGCCTTCATAATGATCTGAGAAAACAGGCATTCCTTCCATTTTTGATTCATGCATTTTAAAAACAATTCTGCCAATATCTTCATTTATATCCACAGGACGAATTTTTTTTATTTGGAACATAATTATTCATAATAATTTTAATTATGTATCGCTACTTATTTGAGAGAGAATGTTTTAACAGGACTTTTGGAGTAAACAAAAAAATCAATTTGAAATTGCAGACAAAGATGAAGGAAATGATTGCAGATATACTGGAAATAAAATTTGAAGACGTAGAAGTCATATATTATAAAAAAAATGAAAATGGATTAGAACTAAAATTTGAAGGAACAAAAGAGATTACGAGCAATTTTATCTTTAGAGTTATAATTGAAATAACAGAAAAAGAAACGACTTTGATTTCCTTAAGAACATTTATTTCAAGAGTGGTGCCCACATATTTATCGGGACCTGTTCTTATAGAAGATTTGCTTTATAATATAATACAGGAATTCTCAAAAAAATCTTTTTATAATGATTTGATGTCGGAATATAAATTAAAATATGAGGAATTAAGTAAAAAATTGTATGAGGGGTTGGAACTTTTGTTTTCTTTCGAAGAGAATTTAGCCGGTCAGCAACAACAACCAGAAAGATCTGAAAAAGTAAACGAGAAATAAATTAAATAAAATATTTGTTATAATCCCAACATAATCCAGAACATAATTCGTTTGCGTTAATTTTCCCTTTAGGATGTACAGAGAATGTCCAAAAATAAGGATGATTAACATCAAAAGAAAAATATCAATATGTTTAAAATAGTTTATGATGATTACCTCCAGAATAGTGAGCGAAAGTCCAAACACACTTCTAATTAATTTAAATTCTTTGTTTATGACCAGTTTATCTCCCAAAAAAATATTAATCGCGGTTGTCAGAACAAATAAAATAAATATGCAAAAGGATATCGAAATTACCAACTTGTACTTTAATGCCACCAGAAATATGGCTATTGTCGAAAATTCAATTCCGTGAAAAATTTTTATTCTGCTAAAGAAGCATCTGTCAAATATTACAATCAGAGAAGCGAAAATAATTACCGGACCTCCTGCGAAATAGATGAATAGAAAAGATACGGGAATTAAAAAATAAATGAGATATTTGTTCATAGTGCCAGCAAAAATAACCAAAAAGAATGAAAAAAGTAAACAATAAACAGATTAAACAAAAATCCGATTGCAATTTCAAGATAATCCATAACAAAGTTTGCTTCCTTTAATTTACCCGCCAAATTGTGAAGTGTGTGTTTGAATATGAGAATAGTTAGCATTATCCAGAATATATCAAAGTCTTTTAGAAAATGTATGATAAATACGCAAAGAATATCAACAAGATTTCCAAAACCGATTGTCATCATCACAAAATCTTTATTTAAAACAAATTTTTCTCCTATAAAATTATTAATTATTGTGGGGATAATTAAAGGTAAAAAAATAACAAAAAGAATTCCGGTAGTCACTCCATACTTTAAAACAACCAGCAGTGTTGCCAGACTTGTAAATTCTATTCCGGGAATGACATTTATTCTGCTAAAGAAGCATTTTTCGAATATTACAATCAGAGAAGCGAAAATAATTACCGGACCTCCGGTGAAATAGATAAATAAAATTGACAGACCTAAAATTAAAAGATAATATATTTCTACTTTCATAATATTTATATGGATGAATTATATGCCTTTCTTTTTGCGGGGTTATTTATTCTGTTAATGCTGTGTGTATTTTTCGGAGTATCGTGGAATGTCCCTCATACGCACAATCAAAATATGTCTGTCGAGAAGCTCAATTGGAAAATAATAGAATTTGGAAATATTGCTCTTAAAGAGCAAAAACTGGAAAAAAAAGAAGTTTTGGAGAATAATTTTGGGATTAAGAACGGCATTTTTTTTGGAAAAGTTTCTTACAAAAGGAAGTTTGAAATAGAAGATTATATTCTGAAAAATCTGAAGAATGCAACTTTGAGCTTCAGTGTAAAGGCTACAAACAATTATGGTGACTTATATATAGTTTTAAACAATGAGACAATATTCAAAAACAGGGCTTTATTGGGAGATTATAGATTAAATATAGATCCAAGAAGAGAAAATGTCGTAGAATTTGGGACAAGTTCAAGCGGATGGAAAATCTGGGCGCCATCAGTTTATAATATATCAAATCTTTCAATTGAAATGGATTATTCATTTAAAGAAATTCCAAGATATACTTTCTTTATCCCGGAATATATTTATAAAAATTTGGATAAGTGCGAATTGCTATTTGATTTTATTTCGGCCGATGAAGAATTTAATATAACCTTGAACAATCAAACAGAATATAGCGGAATGCCGGAAACTAGGGTAAAAGTAGTTCCGCTGAAAAACATAAAGGAAGGAAAAAATTTGATTAGTTTTTCTTCAACCGGAGAAATGAAACTGGAAAATGTAAAGTTGAGATTATTCTATTATTAATAATTTTTATATTATTATTGCATGCACAAAATGCATATCCAAAAGAAAAAGTTATCAATGTATATTTTATTGTTTTATTCTTAACAATTTTTCTATTTCATCCTCATTCTTGAATCCCGAATATGGTCTTCCGTCGATTAACAAAGAAGGCACTTCCGTAATATTGAAGGTAGTTGTTAGGATATCTACCGTAGAGAGATTAAGATCTACATCTATAGGAAAGATTAAAATATCCGGATTTTCTTTTTTAATTTCATCCAAAATTATTCCCTGCTTTTTGCAATCTTTACATTTTTTGTTAGAATAAAAATAGATCAGATCGGGTATATTTTGTTTGCATTCCTTTTCCAATTTTTTTGTTAAGGTCCAATATCTAATTAAAAATAGAATGTAGTCTCTTTTAAGCTGGTAATATTCTTTCATATTATATCTTCTGCTGTCTGCCGAAGTTTCATAATAAACAACCCTGCTTCCGAGTTTTTCTATTTCTGGTACAATGGTAGTTATATAGGTTTCAAGAGCGATGCATTTTTTTTCTCCAAGAATTTCCAGCAAAAGCATATTGGTCCCCTGAAGCTCTCTTATTCTATCCAGAGATTCAATATCCAAAGTTATGCTTGTTACCTTCGCTTCATTTAATTGTATGCCTATGTAAATACCCAAAAAGAAAATTGTTGAAGTAATGAAGAATGTGATTATATAAAAACCCCAATCAATTCTGTGTTTAATTTTTCTTACCATTTTTTCTTTAACTTGAAAATCTCGCAAAATATTGCTGAAAACCAGAAAATAGAAAATAATAACGGATAAATAAAAATATAACCCGCATAATGCCATTTTCTTGTTTTCAAGTTTATTTTCTCTGAAGAAATTTTTATACCAAGGTATATTACTGATAAAGTTAGAGAAAAGAATAAAGCGAGGAAATAAATATAAAAATCTATATAAATTATATCAAAACTCATATTTAAAGTTGGCCATGTAAAACCTACCAGCGAATATCTATAAAAAAATTCATTTAAATTTATTGCAAAATTGTATATTGGCAAAAAAAACAGAATGCCCATTATAAATATCCAGATAAAATTGACAGGCAGAACGAAAAAACCCAAATTGCCATATTTCATGTTGAATATCATATGAAAATATTTTCTGTTTGTTTGCAGATATCCGCGATACCATCTGATTCTCTGCTTGAATAAATCTCTGAAAGTTTCCGGCGCTTCTGTATTTACATAAGCTTTTGGACTGTTTTCCATTCTATAGCCTTTTATATGTAATTTAAATGCTAACTCCGTATCTTCAACCAGACTTTCTTTATCCCAGCCTCCCACTTCCCTAATAATTTCTGTTTTGCAAATCGAACCGGGACCGGGAAGAACATATTGACAATCAAAAAAAGCAAAAATTTTTCTTAAATATATAGAGAAGACATACTCAACCCATTGTATTTTTTGCATTAATGTTTTTGTTTCTTTTACTTTTAGCGCTGGAGTGACGGCGGCGACATCTTTTTTATTAAAATAGGGCAGAATATTCTTTAAATAATCTTTTTCTGGATAAGAATCCGCATCCATGGAAGCGATGTATTCGGTATCTACAAAATTCAATGCATAATTTAATGAATCTGCTTTTCCTGTGTTGGGTTTATCTATAATTTTAAGTCGCGTATCTTTTATTGATTTGCAAATCTCCAAAGTTTTATCTGTTGATCCATCATTTATGCAAATAACTTTTAGTTTGTCTTTTGGATAATCTAAATTTAGAATCGAAGTCAAATACTTTTTTATATGTTTCTCCTCATTATATGCGGGAACCAAAAAGGTTATTGAAGGATATTTTTTTATCTTAATTCCGGTTTCTTTGGAAAAAAAATTCGCTCTGTTTTTAAAAAGAACCAATAGCCAGAGGAGAGTGCAATAGAGCATTACATAATAGCAAAACAACTGAACCAGATCTAAAACTCCAAGATTGAATAGCAGGACCATAATTAATACCCTTCATTTATATTTGAAGAATTTTATCCAAACATTCCGAAACTCCGCATTGATTGGAAAATCTTTTGCTCTTATCCGATTATATTTTAATTAATTGTGAATATAGTAACCGTAAATGTAATCCTTTCTAACAACATCTAAATAAACAAATCCAAATCTCTGCAACTGAATTCTTTCCTTTGGTTTCAATTTTGTTATATCTTTTTCTGCAAGACCTCTCGCAAGAGTGTTATCTGGAAGCAAAATCTTCATGTCAACTCCTTTTTCCGGGACATATTGAATTTTTGGATAAGGCAAGAGTTGTTTTCCCAAAAACTGAGCTTTTCTATCGAGTCTTATATTGTATAAACCTATCAATCTGACAATTTTTCCCCTGTAATTCAAAAAGTCTTCTTTTGAAATATAAAAGGTGCTTGAAATTTTTAGTTCTCTAAAACCTCTGTCTGGATAATCTGGGTGCAAAGGTAATTTAACTGAAGTATCTTTTGGCGGATTTATAATTTTAATCTGAACGGGGTCTCTGACAAAAAAATATCTGTTAGCCAAGGGGTCCAACAGTTTTCTGTTAAAACTGGCAATATATTCTTCAGATACGGTAACGTCTCTTATCTTTGGACCTATCTCTTTGATCATATTGATAAGAGCTTCTGGATAATATCCTCTTCTTCTGAATGATTTTATGGTTGGCAGCCTTACATCATCATATCCGGTGTAAATTCCATTTTCTATTCCTTCTCTCATCTTTGTTTTGGAAAGTTCTGCGTTTGCAACACTGAATTTACCCTGCAATTTTATTATTGGATATTTCCATCTTAAATAAGTATATAAATAGAGTTGTTTGTTTCTTGAAAGTTGCAGATCCACTCCCCTGATTATGTGAGTCACCCCCATCAAATGATCATCTATTGCTGAAGCAAAATCTAGAAGAGGCCAGACATATTTTCCCTTGACTAGAGGGTGCTTTGGTTTATCTATAATTCTTAGAGCGGGCCAGTCTCTAACAGAAACATTTTTATCTTTAAGGTCTGTTTTTATTCTTCCAACAGCTTCTCCTTCTTTGAAATTGTGATTTAACATTTTTTCAAATCTGTTTATTTGTTTCCTGATGCTTAACTCCCTGCAAGGGCAAGGTTTTGATTTTTCTCTCAATTTTTTAAATTCTTCTCTATCACAAGTACATACATAAGCTTTTCCGAGTTCTAACAATTTTCTGAAATATTTGTAATAAATATTCAATCTTTTCGAAGAATAATAAATTTTATCTGGTTTTATTTTGAGCCACTCCAGGTCTTCAAGAATCCATTTATAAGCTTCTTTCATCGGAATTTTGTTTTTTGGATCTGTATCGTCATATCTCAAAATATAAGTGCCTTTGTAAATGTTTCGATACAGCCAGTTAACAACAGCCTGCCTTGCATTTCCAAGATGTAAAGGCCCGTTTGGATTTGGAGCAAACCTGACAACAAAATCGTGTTTTACTTTGAGCAGAGGAATCATCTCCTTTTCTTCTTCATGCACTTTTTTAATCGGACCACCAAGTTGTTCCAATTCTTCTTTCTGTTCTTCTAATTTCATTTCTTCAACTTCGGAAATAATTTTTTCAAGAACTTTTCTTAATTTCTTAATTTCTTTTTTTAATTCCGGATTGTCGATAACAATTCTTCCCAGTATAGATTCTAAATTAGGCATTCCATTATATCTGGTAGAGTTGTCAAGAACATATCTTTTTAGCAATAACTTATCAAACTCCATTAAATAATATTGCATTAAAAAAATATATAATAGCATCTATTTCATTTTAAAAACAATAATGGATTTTCTGGAATTTTTTTCTGAATTCGATTACTTCTTCTCTTACGGTCTCTGGATTTTTTCCTTCTATAACAATTTTTTTCATTAACTCTGCGATATATCTCATTTCGGATTCTTTCATTCCATACCTCGTCATTTCTTGAACACCTATTCTCAGCCCGGAAGGATCATCCGAATTATTAACATCATCAAACGCGAGGATGTTTTTGTTTAAAATTATGTTCGCCTTTTCAAGAGTTGAAGCAACTTTTTTTCCGCCACCATTTTTTCTGACATCAACGAGAATTTGATGCGATTCCGTAAAATCTTTATCCGGGCAGAGAACATCAAAACCGGATTCATACATTGCTCGACCAAGAGTTTTTGCATTTTTTATTGTCTGGGTTGCATAATCCTCTCCAAATTCTTTAATTTCAAGTGTGGCAATTATCATTGAAGGTATTCTGTGCAGATGGTGGTTTGAAACCAACCCGGGAAATATTTTGGACTGGATTTTTTTGAATGTTTTTTCATCGCTGTTCGAAAGAATTATTCCTCCCTGAGGACCCGGGAAAGTTTTGTGAGTTGACGAAGAAATTATTTCTGCCCCTTCTTTTAAAGGATCCTGAAATTTTCTTCCACCAATCAATCCAAGAACATGGGCGGCATCATAAATAAGTTTTGCTCCAACTTCATCGCAAACTTTTCTTAATTCTGAAACCGGATGGGGAAAAAGAATCACCGAACCTCCAAGCACAACAATTTTTGGTTTTATTTCTCTGATTTTTTTAATTGTTGCATCTGCATCTATATTATATTCTTTTTTATCGAAAATAGCGTGTTCTGTTTTCAATCCCAATATTCCAGCGACGCCAAATTTCTCATGAGATATATGCGAACCTCCAATGACTCCGGGGCTTAGAAGGACAGATCCATAATCACCTAATGCCGAGAAAACGGCCATATTAGCCATTACTCCGGAAATTGGTCTCAAATCAACGTATTTGGCGTGGAAAACATCTTTTGCAAGTTCTACCGCTTTGCTCTCCAATTCATCTATGTAAGTTGCCCCCTGATAAAATCTTTTAAAAGGCAGACCCTCCGCATATCTGTGCATAAAATCAGAAACATAAACTTTATCATGTTCCGGGGAAGTTATATTTTCGCTTGCTATAAGATTCAGACATTCAGACCTCCATTTATTTTGTTTTTCAACAATTTTAAAAATTTCTTCTTTTTGCATCTATAAAACACCAATATTTATTTATTTTTAAACTTTAAGTTGTTATATATGGTAAGTTAACAACCTTTCTTCCAATGGCAACAGTTGCAATATTTTTCCCAATATAAGTTTTTAATTTTAAAAAATTGGTTTATATATTCTTTTATCAATTACAATTATGGCTGTTCAGGAAATTATTTGCACTTTGTTCAAATTGGGAGCAACTTGTTATTCAATGCCAATTGATAAATTATTGATTGAATATTTGCTTGTTCCATCGGTGATTTTGATTATTTT
>Ga0190304_1000122_pt1 | contig 35003 bp, 43 predicted proteins | sample 48700712_MG_FD_161670 | JGI IMG/M metagenome (GOLD analysis project Ga0190304, IMG submission 161670) | Hydrothermal vent sediment bacterial communities from Southern Trench, Guaymas Basin, Mexico - 4870-07-1--2_MG | ecosystem: Environmental > Aquatic > Marine > Hydrothermal vents > Sediment ...
ACACCGCTTCTTTAAAATACACTTTGCCATCAGAAATCCTGGAACCACGGGATGAAGGGATAGGCCTATATTCAAGTATTACTGATCTTAATGGCCGGGTTGTTGATGGATCTAAATTGTCTACAGGGAAGACGTATGTACAAAAGATCATAGTATCCAGTGCAAAGGACAGGGAGTATCTTTCTTTAAGAGTTCCCCTTCCTTCCGGTGCGAGAATACTGGATGCTTCATTTGACAGCAGTGCCAGTTATTCTGAGTATGAAACTGATAAAGATAATTACTGGCACAATCCTCCCGGAAAGGAAATTATGGATAATGAAGTAAGATATTTTTTTGACAGTTTTGCAAAAGGTAAAAAAGAGATTAAATTCTATTTTAGAGCTCAACTCAGTGGTATTTATCCTACACCTCCCATTCAGGCAGAGTGTATGTATCAGCCTGAAATATTTGGAAGAACAGCCGGGAAACTGATTACCATTAATGAAAAATAGGTTCACTATCAGAGAATTCAGGATTTAGACATTTTTTATAAAGTTTTTCATATTGTGTTGCAGAATCTTCCCAGAGGAATTCCTTCAGCATTCCTGTCTTTCGAATTCTTTCTATTATGTTTTTATTGTTTCGCCATAGATCAAGTACATTTCGAACGGTTTCAACTATAGATCCGGAATTCATTCCCGGAATATGAAATCCTGTTCCTGTATTCTCATTTTTAAAATAGTCTATTACAGTGTCTTTTAAACCTCCTGTTGCTCTAACAATAGGAACAGAGCCATATTTTAAAGAGTATATCTGGTTGAGTCCACATGGTTCATATTTGCTTGGCATTAAAAAGAAATCAGTTCCAGCTTCTATAAGATGAGCCAGTCCATTGTCAAATTCAAGAAATACTTTTAAGTTTGGGAGTTTATTACTAAGTTTTTTAAGTTCTTCCTCGATCCATTTTTCTCCGGTTCCCAGAATTATCATCTGAACATCAGAGTTATTGCAAATTTGCTCAATAGCTGTTGTGTTATTATTATTTATTTTACATAATTCACTAAAACCTTTCTGATCAGCCAATCTTCCTACCATACCGATTAAAGCAGTTTTTGAATTAACGGGAAGTTGTGACTTATTTTGCAGTAATTCTTTTAATTTCCATTTATTTTTTAAATTTTTATACGAAAAATTTAAATCCAGAAATGAATCATGTTCTGGATCCCATTCTGTATAATCAACACCATTAAGTATTCCTAAAAAATACTCATTCTTATTAATAAGAATTTGTTCAAGTCCGTGTCCTTTTCCAGGAATTTTAATTTCATCTGCATAACTGGGGCTAACAGTAGTAACTGCTTTACTGTTAACTATTCCTGATTGGAGAAAATTTATTTCATCAATATATTTTGCTTTTTTACTACTCACTCCATTCCAGGATAGCCCTGTAGGGAGAATGTCATATTTTGAAAAATTGCCCTGATAACCTGTATTGTGAATAGTAAAAATAGATTCTGTTTGATTAAAGAGGTTTTTAGTTTTAAAATTATTTAAATAAGCCGGCACTAAACCTGCAGGCCAGTCATGGGAATGAATAATATCCGGTATCCAGTTTTCTGCATGAGAATATGAAAATGCTGAAGCAGAAAAAAGTGCAAACCGATAATAATTATCCCTGTAAGAATGGCTCCCGTGTTCACCATAAATACCAGTTCTATTTGTAAATACTGAGTGTCCTACAAATACAACTTTTAATTTGGAACCAGGTAGATTTGTTTCAGAAATTTTAACAGTTTCATCTTTAATTCCCATTGGAACTATAAGTTTTTCTACTGTAATTTTTGTTTCTTCGAGATTTAGAAATGAATATTCAGGTAATATTATTCTTACATCATGACCCATGCTGCTCAGTTGTCTTGAAAGAGCAGCTACAACATCTGCAAGACCTCCTGATTTTGCAAAGGGTACACATTCACTGGAGATCATTAATATTCTCATGAAGTAATTAGATCAAAAAGAAACAAAAAAATCAAGGTTGAGGTTTTTGTTTTTTTTTGCCAGGTTGGAGTTACTGTAATGGAGAAGAACTATTTTTAAATATAAAATGAGACACAGCGCAAAAAGCTTAAGGTTTTACATAATGTGCACTATAATTGTCTATAATTTCGAATCCTAAATTTTTGTAGAGGGTAAGTGCAGGGATATTTCCTTTTTTAACATAGAGAACAGCATTCTTTCCTGAAAAATAGATATTATTTAAAAGATGTTTCATTAAATATGTGGAAATTCCCATATTTCGGAACTGAGGTTTTGTGTATACACCTCCAATTTGATTAAAAAAGAGTCCTTTAGCATTTGTATTTACTTTTGCAATTACTTCTTTACCATAGACTGCATAAAAAACATTTTGTGTATTAAGTGTTTTTTTTAAATTAAGTAGAGCTGCGTGTTTATTTATAGAAGAAGCTTCAACCATAACCTCTTCCAGAAGATAAGCTTCCTCAAGGGGAAACAGTAACAAAGAATCTTTATTTTTTCCATTTTTAATGGTTAAAACGTTTTTTTTAATATTAAAAGCAGTTTCCAGTTTTTTTACCAGCAAAGTATAATTGATAGAAAAACAACTGCTATAATAAAGAACATTTTTTATTAGTTCTGCATCTTTAGAAACCCCAAGTATGCAAAATATTTTTTTATTATAGTGAAGTATTTTCTTTAACATCTCTATTAAAATAGGTTCTTCAGGAGGAATCTCAGAAAATAATGGAAGTATTATACCTCCTGATGTTATCATTATAGAATTTTTAATGGTATAGCTTTCAGAACTTGTGGTTTGGCAAAAAATTTTAGCTGTTTTTTTTTGTGGAATAAATAATTTATCTTTACTGTACATTCTGGAAATGAATGAGATAGATTTATATTCATAGAGTTTTGCAAAGTTGAAAAATTGTTTTAGCTGTTCATATCCAAGTTCAATTACTGCCATTATTATTCTTTTCCATTAGACCGCCAAAAGGAACAACCCCTGTTGGAGTGTATACTCCTAAAACGGCATTAAAGCCAGCCATAAAAGATTCATACCCTGTACCATATACTGCAACTGCCGATTTAACCCAGGATGTATTTTCCAGGTAAACAGGTGTTAAAGTAGAAATAACTGTAACATTTGTATCCATATTTTTTAGAGTTTTCAGCATCTCAAGTCCAAATCTATTTGCAAGACAAAAAATAACTGTGTCATAGTCCCTGGCTGTAGTTTTAAAATCCCTGATATATCTTTTTTCTGTTTCCTTATTAGGTGAAAAAGGAAAGTAATAAGTGGATGCATTACCAATCTGCTTTTTACCTTCAGCCAAAAAGGCTTTGTAAGGTCCGGCAAGGAGCACAGAACTTTCTGAATCTATCTTAACAGGTAAGTTCTCTCCTTTTATTAAACTTACACTCCTAAATGCCTGATCAAAGAAGAACTTACTACCGTTAATACTTGGAATATTTTTAATTATTTTATCAGGATCAGGGTATAGACTTACAGCATCTTCCCTTTTAAAATAGCTGAGCTTAGTTTTAAGTATTCGTTTAACTGCATTTATAACCATTGTTCTAAAATCTTCATTGTTATGGAGTTTCTGAAAAAGATATTCCCAGACTTTTTGATAGTCTGCCGTTTTTCTTGATATCATAATTATATCATTTCCGGCAAGTATTGCAGCATAACATGCTTCTGCCAAGTTTTTTTCACCTATCAAAGCCCCTGTCATAACCATATCATCAGTAATAATTATACCCTTAAACCCCATTTTATTTCTTAATAATTCAGTAATGAAATATTCGGACTCGGATGCTGCAATCTTATCTCCTGTTATTTTCGGAAATGCAAGATGTCCACTCATTATAGCGGGAATACCACGTTTGATCAGGTATCGATATGGCAGCAATTCTCTCTCCCAAATGGTATCAAAATCAGCATCTACCAGGGGAAGCATACCATGGGAGTCTCCCTCTGCCGCCCCGTGGCCTGGAAAATGTTTTGCAGTACTTATTACACCTGTACTGTCCTGTCCCTGAAAAAAGGAAGTTGAAAGAGCTGCTGTAATTTTAGGGTCTGAAGAAAATGATCGTGGACCAATTACATCAGCATTCTGATTTGTATATATGTCAACTGTTGGTGCAAAGTTTAAATTTATACCAAGAGTTTTTAATTCCTGTCCAATATAAACACCGGTTTTATATGCATCTTCAGGCAAAGAAGTTGCTCCAATACTCATATTCCCAGGGGTTATTGATGTCTTGCCTTTTATATGCCTGACCCATCCTCCTTCCTGGTCTGTAGCAATAAAAAGAGGTATAGCCAGAGGATTTTCTGAGGCTTTCTTCTGCATTGTTTCAATGCTTTTTCCCAGACGTTCCAGATTGGAAACATTCCAGCCAAATATTTTTATTCCCCCGATTCTTTTGTCACCAATCCATTCTATTATTTCATCTGAAGGATCAAGGCCATAGTAACCAAGAAGCATCAGCTGACCAAGAAGGTCTGTGTCAGTCATATTTGCTATTAATTCATTTATTAAAGAGCCATCTTCTTTGTTGTCAAAAAAAACCGGGAGAGCAGTGATAAAAGAAGGAAATATGAGGATCAAAATAACAAGTAATGTTTTTATTTTTTTCAACCCATCCCCATCATATCCGTAGAGACGCACGGCCGTGAGTCTCTACGGATGATCATATTTATATCATGAATGTTACACGTATCGCATACCTTTTATATCATCGATATGCTGAGTAGCACAATGGGTGGCTATTGCGCCTTCTCCTGCAGCTACAATAACCTGTCTGAATGGAGTCGCCCGAAGATCCCCCACAACAAATAATCCGGGAGTTTCTGTTTCCATCCTTTGATTGGTAATTACAAATCCGCCTTCATCTGTTTTTTCATCAGGAATTAAAGAAGTTTGAGGAAGGGAGCCTATGAAAATAAATACAGCATCCACTTTTTCTTCCTTAACTTTGCCGGTTAATGTATTTTCCAGAATGACACTTCCAACCTTAAAATCGCCCTTAATCTCTTTTAAAACAGTGTTGAATTTAACCTTTATTTTTTTATTTTTCATAACCCTGTCAGCTAAAGATTTTTGGGCTCTAAATCTATCTTTTCTATGAATTATTGTAATTTTAGAACTTAAATTGGATAAAAAAGAAGCCTCATCACAGGCTGCATCGCCACCACCAACTACAAGAATTTTTTTATCCTTAAAAAAGGGCCCATCGCAGGTTGCACAATAAGATACTCCCCGACCGGAATATTCTTTTTCCCCTTTTACTCCAAGGAGGCGTGGTTTAGCCCCTGTAGACATTATTACAGCCAGAGATGTGAACTCCCCGTTGGAGGTTGTTACAGTAAAGATATCTCCATTTTTGGTTAATTTTGTTGCAGAAGCTGTTAGAAACTCTGCTCCAAATGTTTCAGCCTGTTTTTCCATATTTTGTGAAAACTCAAACCCTGAAACTGGTTCCGGAATACCCGGATAATTTTCAAGATCACTTATATTTAGTGCCTGACCACCAGGAGCCAACTCCTCAATAACTAAAACTTTCAGGTTTGCTCTTGCTCCATACTGCGCTGCAGCCATACCCCCAGGTCCGGCACCTATAATAATCAGGTCTTTATCTGTTTTCATATATTTCTCCTTTGTTAAGTTCAACATATTATGAGTAATCAGAATATAAGAAAAAACATATATAGAGTCAATGCTTGCAGTGAACAGTGTAGAACTGATAACTGCGTTATTATCCCAGAAACTGGAACACAGACATCATAGTAGCCATTACTACGAACCCGATAGGTAGTATGGGATAAATTTAGTTTTTACTTCAGAGTATTTAATACAAGTCATGGAGTTTCTTTCAATAAGGTTTAGATTTGGATTTTTTTCTTCTTCCGGAACTATAGGTAATATTGGAAATGATTCACTTTTATATCTGCAGATTATGTTTCTGAGGAAAAAGAAGGGCTTCACCCATCTTTAAGAGATATGCCACCCCTTCGGGGCTAAGATGTATTGAAATTTTAGATTTTAGGGATATAATGCATGTATATTTAAAATACGGAGATACTAGTGATATTAAAAAAAATATTTGCTGCTTTGGTTGTAATAACTATATTGACTATACCTGTAATTGCTGATCAATCCAAACCCCGAATTGCTGTAATGCCCTTTAATAATATAGGTGTATCCAAAAACGATGCCAGGGTAGTTACAGGCCTTTTTGAAACAGGCCTTGTTAAAACCAATAGTTATAATGTAATTGAGCAGGAGCAGATGAAAGATAGGGACGGAGGAACAAAAAATATAAATAATTCTATATTTTAAAAGCAAAATTATAGAGAGTTTTCAGCAGCTTTTAGCTACTTTCAGGTATATCTGTAACAATCCTGTAAAAGCAGAAATGATAGATAGTCCTGAAGAATATCTATATGGAGCCTTGTGGTATATCCGTCACAAATTATATGATGTAGTTGAACCTCCAGATCTTTCCATACAAATGGCATTAACTGATCTGTAAGCAGATATTTAGAAACTGTAAAATACCCTCTTAACTATCCTCAGCCCCGAAGGGGTGACATATATCTTAAAGAGGTGGTGAAGCCCCTCTTTCCGCTCCGAAAACAGAAACTATTTTTAGAATTTACAGATAACTTTTCCCTAATCCGGGGGACAGAAAAATCTTCTAAAAACACCACCTTAACTTTCCCCAGCTCCTCGTTCTCCATGCAAACAAACCCTAACCCATCATCCTATAATCCTAAAATCCCACGAATCCTAATACTGACAAGGTGTAAACAAACAGCCCTCCAACAACCAACACAACACCCCTCCCAACAAAACAACCCTTATCCCCCCCTGAAGTAACAGGCCATTTTCTCCCATCCTAAGGGTTAAGAGAAAAAAATGTGTGTAGAAGAAGCCTGTTGAAGTAAAGTCTCTCCGGCAAAGAGAATGGGCATCCTTCAACCATTGTCTGAATTAGGATTTATGGGATGGAAGGATTTATAGGATTTTAGATAGGGGGAGTGGCGGTGGAAGAAAATAAGTGGAAAATTTAATGGCAACATGTTATTTTTTCGTGTATTTTATTGTTAGATAAAAATTTAAAAAAGGGACGGAGGAACAAAAAGCTGAATCATAAAGTTTACATTAGCAGTACAACCTTTCAGAGTATGAAAATTAACATTGTTTTAATTACATAATTTTGTTATTATTTACTTATGGATACAATAACAATACGACAGCAACTTCATGAAACTATTGAGAATGTTGATGATCCGGATCTTTTAGGTTTAGTAAAAGATATTCTTGATCATAAGTATCATTCTGATTCTTTTGTCAAAATATCTGAGCATCAAAAAAACAGAATTAGTGCTTCGATAAACAGTATCGAATCTGGTGATTTTTTATCAGAAGATCAAGCTGATAATTTGGTAAAGAATTGGTTAAATCAATAAAATGGTCTCCTGAGGCTGTAGCCGATAGAATACAAATACTCAATTATTGGAATATAAAGACAGGTAGTAAGAGCTACAGCATATATTTAGATAACACCTTTAAGGATATAGTATCCAGTATTAAGAAATTTTCTAAAATTGGAAGGCCGTACGATTTCATACCAGAGGGAAATATCAGATATTTAGTAAAAGATTATTATCAGATTTTTTATCGTGAAACATCTGATTCGATTGATATTCTCCATATTTGGGATACAAGAAGAAATCCTGAAAATTTATCCTTTAAGGAATAGAGGGACGGAGGAACCTTAACTAATCTTTTAACTATCCCCAGCCCCAAAGTGGCTGGTCGGAAGCAAGCTTGCCTGGTCGTTCGTAAACTCACTACTCGGCTATGCATCCAAACCTGCTCGCCCATGCACCCTCGGGCGCCATATTTCCCAAAGAGGTGGTGAAGCCCCTCTTTCCCTTCTGTAAATAGAAACTATTTTTAAGATTTACATATATAAAAACAGGGAAGGAGGAAGAAAATAATTGAAAAATTTATTGGTAAAATGTGATTTTTTCGTGTATCTTATGTTTAGATAAAATATAAAAATTGAAGGGGTGAAAATATGGTATCAGAAGCTACTATAACAATTGCAAAGATGCTTGAAACACTACCTGAGCAACTGGAAGATAAAGTAGTAGAACATTTAAGAGAATATATTGAAGATCTTAGAGATGAAGCCCAGTGGACAGAATCATTTTCTAGAACACAAAATTCTCTTGTTGCAGCAGCTACTCAGGCACGTGAGGATATTTCAGATGGTAAAGCAATAGCTCTAACTATCGAACAACTATGAAATCAAATACAGTCCCATCCTTCTGGAAGAATTACATGAAATTAGAGAAGGATATTAGATTAAGAGCGAAGAAATCTTATAAACTATGGATAGATGATCCATTCCATCCTTCTTTAAGATTTAAGTGTATTAATCAGAGTGAGAATATATGGGCTGTTAGGGTGACTCTGGGATATAGAGCACTTGGAGTTCTTGATTCAGATACTATTACATGGTTCTGGGTTGGTAGTCATGATAAATATGAAAAATTCTTTGGTTAAAAGTAAAATATACCAGAAATATTTTCCAAAATAAATTCTATATAATCCTCCAGTTCCGCGGTCATTTGGAAAACAAACCCTAACCCGAACCTTCCAAACAACCCTTTAACTATCCCCAGCCCCGAAGGGGTGCTCATATCTCCCAAAGAGGAGGAAAAGTCCCTCTTCCTCCTGCAGAAACATAATTTTTTTATAAATTTAGTTTATCTATTTCTAATTTAAATTTTTCAAATACATCTAAACTGCCGGACACAAGTGGTTCGAGTCGTTGTGGTTCTAAATCCAAGGCATAGGCATGAGAGAAAAAATGTCTGAATGCGAGATATTCTTTAAGCTCATCAGCTAAATCCTTTGAAATAAACTGATTTTTTACTGCCTCAAGTAATAAACTTTGATGCCAGGATGATCCCTTTGGTGTTTGAATAGATTTTGCCTGAAAGATTTGTTTAAAAATATTTTCAATTCCGTTATAGAAATTATGTATCAAAGAAGCGACACCAGCAAGTTCCAGTTCTGATAATTGAAATAGCTCTCTATTCGGAAGTGTAGAAAGAGTTTTTTCAATAGCTTCGTATTCTGCTTCAATACGCTAGCCATAAAGGAGAACACCTTCCTTTTGAATTAATTCAACAAATTTCGATGTTCCTGATAAATCAATAACATCAACAGGTTTTGAAAGTTTAAGCATCAGTTCTCCATAATATTTATAAAATTTCTTATGAGCAACACCTTCTACTGCGATATCGATATCATTGCTTTCTTTTTTGGGGTTTAACCCGGAACCAAAAAGCATCACCTTATTTACATTGTATTCTTCAGAGACTTCCTGTATTATTTTAATATCCTGCTTACTTATCATGATAAAACTATAACATTTATTTTCATTTTTATCTAATTATTTTTATAGAAAATATGGGAATGGAGGAACCCTCTAAACCACCCCTTAACTATCCCCAGCCCCGAAGGGGCTGGTCGGAAGCAAGCTTGCCTGGTCGTTCGTAAACTCACTACTCGGCTATGCATCCAAACCTGCTCGCCCATGCAACCCAGGGTGCCATATCTCCCAAAGGGGTTCAGAGTATTTAATTTTTAGATAGCTAAACTCCCATTTTTATAAGCCGATCATAGAGTTAAGGGGAGTGTGTCTGAATGATGGAATCACTGGAAAATAGTAAGCAGCTAATAGATATTCTTGAAAAAGAGATAGATTTTGTAAATAAATTTACTGAAATTGAAAAATCCATCCTGAACTCTGTAATCGCAAATAATTGGGATACCCTGGAAAAATCAATAACTCAATCTGATGATATTTCGCATGTAATTGAACGCCTTGATAACCAGAGAGATATTTGTGTAGAAACATTAAGAGATCAGATGGGTGAAGATGAGAGTACCCATTTTTATAGATTAACAAGCAATTTGGAACCAGAATATAAAAACAAAATAAACGATCTGTATCGAGTTCTAAAACTTTCTGTTTTAAATCTTCAGAATATGAACTGGAGAATTGATACATATGTAGGCACAGTAACAGGAATAATGAAACAAACTCTTAATGAGATATATCCTAATAGAAGGGGTTCTTTATACTCCAGATCAGGAATTATAAGAGAAGCAGATCATAACCCAATGGTGTTAAATAAGAAATTATAGGGTTTTTCGGAAACGAGAAGGAAGGTTATATGCAATCTACTTTTGCAGGTATAGAAATAGGAAAGAGGAGCCTCATTGCCCAGACCCAGGGTCTTACTACAATTGGACACAATCTAAGTAATGCCTCGGTGGAGGGTTACAGCAGACAGAGGATACAGTTAGGAGCTTTTGATCCCATTTATGTACCGGGACTAAATAGAGAAGCAACTCCAGGGCAGATAGGACAGGGTGTTTCTGTTTCAAGTGTTGAAAGAGTTCATGATCAAATATTGCAGGGAAGGATTGTAAGCCAGGCTAACGGTCAGGGATACTGGGAAGCCCGGGATAAATACCTGCTTATGGTTGAACAGGTTTATAATGAGCCTAAAGAAACTTCCGTTCGCTCTCATATGGATAAATTCTGGGAAGCCTGGCAGGACCTTTCATTAAGACCCGAAGCAACTGCAAGTCGGCAGGCTGTTTTGGAGCGGGGGAAAACATTAGTAGGCAGTATTCAAAATCAGTATCGTGGTCTTAAAGACATAAGGGATTCACTTGAACTGGAAGTTACAGCAACCGTGGGCAGAGTAAACGGTTTACTGACTGATATAAGCAGCTTAAACGAACAGATAGTAAAGGTTAAAGCCATGGGAGACAATCCCAATGATCTTCTTGACCGAAGGGATCTGTTAACCAAAGAACTGTCAGGTTTAATGGATATAACAATAGATAACAGGGATCCTGATGAATTTACTATAACAACCGGTGGTTTACATTTGCTTCAGGGAAGGGTTGTCTCTCCACTTATTGCAGAATCTGATCCTTTGAATGAAGGTTACTCTACTGTAAAATGGGCAGGGAATAAAGACGCTGTAAACTTACTGGGTGGTAAACTTGCATCCTATGTAGAACTTAGAGATCAGGATCTGCGATCTGAAATTCAGAATTTAGACATGATGGCTATTAATTTTGTTGATTTGGTAAATCAAAATCATAAAGCAGGGTTTGGGCTTAATGGTAAAACAGGTTTGGAATTTTTTAATGAATACCCCTTTGTAAATAATGTGGCAGGTAATTATGACAGCACCGGAGACGGTGCATTTGATTCAACTTATTTATTCAGTATGACAGGTGGTAATGAACTTGATGGTAGTGAACAGATTGGCCTGCAGGGAACAATGCAGCTTTCAGGACCTACTGGAAATATTTCAATAGATTATTTCCCGACAGATACAGTCAATGATATTGTTAAAAGGATAAATTTATCAGGATCTGAAGTTGTAGCCAGACTGGATAGAAATGGGCATCTTCAATTAAAAGCATCTCCTTCTGCACTAAAAGAAAATCCTGATTTTGTTATTAGGCATGTAGAGGATAATGGACAGTTTCTTTCCGGATATTCAGGAATTCTGATAGCTTCCGGAGCTGCTGGTGCCTATGATTCAGGACAATCTGATGCAGTAACATTATTGAAGGGAAATGGCCTTTCCTATGCTGTTGCACCGGTTCCTCATCCTTCAGGATGGCTTGAAGTTAATAAGACATTAATTAATGATCCCGGTTCACTTGCTGCAGGATTTGGAGTAAACGGGCATATTTCAAATCCTGGTGACGGGTCAGCTGCTGTCTCAATTGCTGCTTTACGCAATAATGATGTAATGGTGGGTAGAATGCGAAGTTTTGATGATTACTTTTCTTCAACAGTTGCCAATGCGGGATTAAAAGGGGAGGCTGCTGAGAGAACCCTTGAAACCCAGGATCAGATAATGAAAGATCTTGAATCCATGAGAGAGTCAATATCCGGAGTAAATATAGATGAGGAGCTTTCTCAAATGATAAAGTTTCAGCATGGTTATTCTGCTGCTTCAAGATATATAACAGAAGTAACTAAAATGCTGGATACTCTTATAAATAGAATGGGAGTTTAGATAAATGACCAGAGTTAGTACAAATATGAGCAATGATGATATGCAGTATTATTTGCAGCTTCGTAATTCAGATATGAATAAACTACAAAATCAGATGGCGGAACAGACCAAAATTAAAGATTTAAGGGACGATCCTGTTAGTGCTGCAAATTCAGTAAAGTATCTGTCGAAAATTAATAGGTTAAACCGATTTTCCAAAAATGTTGATGATATAATGAGTGAGAACAGTATTGCTGAAGGTTATATGGTAAGTGCAAACAATATTCTTCATCGTATAAGAGAATTGGCTATTCAGGGTGCAAATGATACAAATACCAAATCCGAAAAAAATATAATGGGAGAAGAAGTAAATCAATTATTAAATGAGTTGGTATCAATTGCCAATGCAAAAACTTCAGATGGAACCAGTATGTTTGCAGGAGATAAAACAGAGAGCAATGCTTATAGGGTACTGTCAAGCAGGGTTCCCGGATCGGATAGCAAAGTTATTACAGATGTTCAATATTCCGGTTCCATAAACCCTGTTCAGGCAGAAATTTCAGAATCAAACTATATCGACGCTGGTTTTTCCGGTAACAAAGTATTTTGGGCAGAACATCAACAGATTATATCCAATAGAGATACCCGGAATTTTGTGGCAACTGTTGATTCCAAATTTAGAATTGATAATGAATATATAAATATAAAAGCCGGTGATAATATTTACACAGTTATTGCACGGATAAACAGTTCCGGTTCTGCTGTTAAGGCTGCCCTGGATCCGGTTCAGAATTCTATTGTACTTGAGAGTACAACTCCACATCAAATTTGGTTGGAAGATAGTGGAAACAGTAGAATTTTGAAAGATTTGGGATTAATATCTGAAACCGGTAATCCTCCTTACAATATCGCAAAAGATGCTGAAATAGGCGGGGGATCATTATTTGATATGGTTATAAATTTAAGAGATCAATTATATGCCGGGAATACAATAAATATTGGTGGATCAAGCTTAAAGGGTTTAACCATGGGGCAGGATAACCTGATTTCATCTATAGCCTCATTGGGATCTCATGATGAAAGGCTTCAGACTGTTAAGGATCGATTAAACTCCGAGATTCCCCAAACTATTGCCATGAACTCAAATGAAGTGGATCTCGATATGACTAAGGCTATTACAGATTTAAAAATGCTTGAATATACCCAGAAAGCTGCTATGCAGGTTGCAGGTAGAATACTGCAACCAACTCTGCTGGACTTTCTAAGGTAAGCAAGGTATAAAAAGGAAAGATCAGGATATTACTAAGGTAGGATATATGCAGGTACTAACTAAACCATATGGTAAGATAGATGTTGATGAAAGACAGAAAATTTATTTTCCCGGAGGAATTCTCGGGTTTGAAAAGTTAAAAGATTTTTTGCTTCTTGATGCTGCGCAGCAACCCTTTTATTGGCTTCAGTCTCTGGACGTTCCGGAAATAGCTTTTGTATTGATAAATCCTAAGATATTCAGACCGGATTATCTTCCGGAGGTGTCCATTTCAGAATTGGAAGAAATAGAGCTTAGTGCGGAAAAAACTGAAAATATGCTTGTCTTTACTATTGTTACAATTCCTGAAGAACATTCCAGAATGACAGCTAATCTTCAGGGGCCGATAATAATCAACAGAGAAAAGAGATATGGAAGACAATGTATTTCTACCAGTAATATTTATAAAACTCAGCATTATATTCTGGAAGAACTGGCAGCTGTAAAGGACAATGTATGTTGATTTTGGCCAGAAAAAAAGATGAACGCATTATTATTGATGACAAGATAGAGATTTCAATTATTGAAATTAAAGGGGATCAGGTTAAAATTGGAATAAATGCTCCAAGGTCTGTAAAAATATTCAGACATGAAGTCTATTTGGCAATACAGGAAGCAAATAAAGCAGCTGTAAATTCCAGTACGGAATTGCCTGATCTGGATATTTTTAAGAATCAATAAGCTTTTTGTATGCAGTTTCAAAGTCACTGTTTATTGAAATAAATATTTTAACCAGTTCAGGATCAAAATGAGTTCCTGAATCTTTTTTTATAATATCCATTGCCTTCGAATGAGAAAATGGTTCCTTATAGCTCCTTCTCATTCTTAGTGCATCATATACATCTGCAATTGCAACTATTCTGGCTGCCAGGGGAATATCTTTTCCACTTATTCCATAGGGGTATCCATTGCCATCCCATTTTTCATGATGAAAGGTTGAAATTTGTGTTGCCATAGGGTCAGGATAAGCTCTTAGTATATATGCACCATTAATAGTATGTTCTTTCATAATTTTCCATTCAGATTCATTCAATGCTCCCTGTTTTGTTAAAATGTAATCCGGTGTTCCAATTTTACCAACATCATGCATTGGTGCAAGAAAATATATATTTTTAATAAATTCACTATTTATTTCAGAATAATCAGGATTTTTAAACATAGTTTGAGCCATTGCTCTGGAATATTCTCCAACTCTTTTAATATGGTTTCCAGTATCGTTATCTTTTAACTTTGAAGCTTCAAGTAAGCTTAAAAATGTTTTTTCCAGTAGAAATTTATTCCCTTCTGAAATATCATCAAATATACCAATAAAATATTGTGGTACTGTCCTACTCCCAATACTTATATATTTATCTGTAAAGGGATTAATAATTAGATTTGCTGTAATATCTAACCGGTCCCTGTGTTTTGATATTATATTTCCTTTGTAGGAATAGCCTCCTTCTTTATCAATAAGGTTTCTGTAAATATTTCCAATAATTTTAGTAGTAATAAAAGGAGAAAAATCATTTACAATATTTACGGGTAATTCCCTGGGGTGACTAAGGAATAAAGACTGATAAGAAATATTTTCCCAAAGGATGTTTAATTTGATATCTAAAATTACTGTAGGTATTCGGCTATATTTTAGACTCTCCATTACTTTTACATTTCTAAAGGTGACAGATGCTTTCGATAATAAACCACTGGATAATGAACTTTTTTTACTGACTGTATGAGAGGAATTTATATCTATATCTTCAAGTTCTAATATTTCATCAGCATCAGTATTCATTTAATTATATTTAAGGCTTTCTTGTAATACCAATTTCTGCCTCACTCCTTCTTAAATACAGTGGACCTTCATTATCAGGCGATGCTCCGGACTTTTCAAACTTTTTCATCCCCAGCTCAATAAGATTAGCAGCCCAAGGTTTTTTATTAACCTTATCAAAAATAATATTATTAGGGGAATCCATTAAGATCCTAAATTCCTCAACATCCGACCCTGTTATAAGAACTCTCCGGTAATTCTTGATTTTATTAAAAATATCAGAAGGAGTCAAATCAAGATTTTCTGATATTTTTTTGTTCTTATTAAAAAGGGCAGTATAAAAACGTTTCTTCCTTGCATCTATGACTGGCATAACTATCCCATCAAAAAAATCAAGACCATACGCCATCATATCCAATGTATCTATTGTAACCATTGGTACTCCCGAACCCATACTCAAGCCTTTGGCTGTAGACATACCAATCCTTAGGCCTGTAAAAGAACCGGGACCTTTTGAACAAACAATTAAATCAAGTTCAGATAAAGATATTTCTGCTCTTTTTAAAAAATTTTCTATTTCCCCAACAAGTAGTTCGGAATGTTTAAATCCAAGGGAACAGGAAAATTCAAAGTGACTATCCTCAGTGTCCAGAGCTATACTTAAAATTTTTGTTGAGGTATCAAATCCAAGTACATTCATCATAAACCTTCTATCTCAATTTTTCTTGTCTTATCCGGTAGTATGGTTATATTTACATTTATTATGCTATCTGGAAGAAGTTCAGATATTTTTTCACTCCATTCTATTATAGTTAGATTATCAGCATACATAAATTCATCTGTACCAAGCATTTCAAATTCTTCAATAGAATCAATTCTATAAAGATCCATATGAATCAAATTTATTCTTCCTTTGTATTCGGAAATAATTGTATAAGTCGGGCTTGTTATTTCATCTGAAATATCAAGTCCTAAAGCTAATCCTTTGACAAAAGTTGTTTTTCCAGCACCCAGAGTTCCCTGGAGTGCAATTATGTTACCCGGTATTAAAAATTTTGCAAGATTTTTGCCAATGTTTATAGTTGAAGTTGCTGAATTTGATGTTAAAGAGTTCAGCGGAGTTTACCTTCCATTTCTAATTTAAGGATATATTCTTTTAGTGGTTTAATAGCAGGAAGTACCGGAAAATCCGGCGCAATAGGAAATTTTACTTCAACTTGTTTTGTTCCAAAAGGAGTCCTTTCAAGAGAAAACTCCATTTTTATCTTATTTTCTTCCAGCTTTCTGTTTCGGAGTACTGCAGAGCCTGTAAATTCTTCCCGATAGTGGAGTGGAATATCTTTTCTTCGAATATTAATAATGTTTACTACATTCATTTTCTCATTTTATCGGAAATAGCAGCAATCGTCAATAAGAACTGATTTTAATGTCGATGTTTACCTGATAAATCGTAAATAAAAGAATTTATGCTATTAATATTTTTCTGTGATACTTTTGTAAACATAATATGCATAACACCACCCATTGGTCTAACTCTTTTAATGGATTTTATTTTTCCGAAAGCAGTAATTTTTTCTCCATCAAAAGTTTCAAACTCCATTTTAAGTAATTCTCCTACACCAAGAGGGTATGATGCACGCATTGAACATCCTCCTGCTGAAATTTCTATTATAGTACCTAAAATACCTGATTTTGTATCAACAACAGCTTTTCTTTTCTGATTTTTGCCGTAACCACTGGTTATAATTCTTATAGGATAAAAATATGCAGGTCTCTCCATTGGCTTTCTTCGGAACTTTCTTTGTTGTGCCTGCTGGATACTTTTTGAGTGTTGTAAAAAAAGGCCTGGTACACCTCTTATATTATTATAACCCGAGACTTTACTTGAAAAAGAATACCCCTGTCCATTTTTTTTCCAAAAAAAAACAAGTACCTTAGTCCATTTTTTCCATCTTATCTGATTCCCATGATCATCTCTTGGTATCTGAACTCCAAGATAATCCTTTAAATTTGAAGATACTTTGGATTCGTATCGTGTTCCTCCCGGGGTTGATAAATGGAGTTTCTGACCGGGATTTAACTGTTTTGTACCAGTCATCAATTGTTTTTTTTCACTGTTTCTCTCGATTTTTTGCTTTATCCTATAAAGAATAAGTTTCTGCCCCTCTTTTATATTTTCCGGTGTTATATCATCTTCCAGTCTGTCTAAAGCTTTCTTTAATGTAGTATTAAGGGTTGTGGAGTTTTTTAGCAGATTATAAGGATCGCTAATTTTGTATGTTTTAATAAGATATCCAAGTGTTCTTATTTCAGCTTTACTGAGTCCTAAATTTGCTGCTTTCTTACCAAATTGCCGTTTATTGTATTTTCCTTTTTTTTTCCCTGAAGAGCTTCTTGAATATGAACTAGTGGAGCCGGAATTTCTTCCTGATATTACTAATAACATTATAAAAACAACAAAAACAATAAGACCAATAATGACTGAGGTATTACTTTGTTTTTTTAATGTCATTATTGCTTCCTGCAGCAGTATATACTCCAATTTTTACTCCTTTTGGCTAATACGAACCCCTGAGACATCCATCTCACCCGTATTATCTTCTTTTACTTTTTCAACTAATTTTAAATATTCTAAAAGCTTCTCAATTCCCGGAGCAATTTCATATTCCATTAAATCACCTATTAGTATTGAATCATTAATATTAAAAGCTTCTACCAATTCTATTAAAATATCATTCAAATCTTTATAGAAATTGTTAAAATTATCATCCTCTATAAATTGTTCTCTTATATCAGTATATCCCTGTTCTACCAGAAATGGAAATATTCTAATTAGTTTTTCTGAAAGATCAATAAATTGGAGAACTGAATCCATAGCCTTTTTATCATTTCCTGTTTGCAGCATTAAAGCTACATCTGTAATTATTGGAATTAAGCTTTTTAATTTTTTAGTTGTATCCTGAAGTTCAGGATAAGGTGAAGTTACTTCTTTAATTCTTGATTTTAGTATTAAAGTAAGATTATTCAAATATTCCAGTAACATATTTTTTTTAGCTGATTCTCTTTTTCCACTATTTGTGTAAGCATTGATCAGATTTATCATTTTTTCTTTTCCAAAATCCGAAATATCTTTTTTTGATAAGAATATATCCAGGACACCGGTAATATAAGGTAATTCACTTAAGAGGTCATCAATAAGAGGGAAATTATCTTTATCAACAGCATTTAAAAGAAGAGATATTGATTGGTAGATTACCTGTAGATCGTCAATGTATCTTGCAGATCCGGGAATTGTTATTATATCCAGATTATTTATAGAATTTAAAAGGTTATCTTGCCATTCATCATTATATAACTCCAGCTTTTCTCCATCCTGTATTAATTCTGTTATTTCATAACCTGTTTGATTTAACCATTCTGATATGCCTGAAAACAGTTCTCCCAAATTTTTTTCATCTTCTAAAGTTACATCAAAGGGCTTACTATTTAGGGTTATTTCCATTATCCACTCCTGCTTGTTGCTATCAGTTATTACTGTTACTGAAATTATCTATTGTTTTGGTATTTTGTTCCATTGTCTTTAATGCACTTTCCATTCTGCCAAATTTAATTCGCAGTTGAGTCTCTTTATCATCAAGTTGTCTATCCATATTTGTAATGTCTGTTTCAGTACTGCTTATCTGACTTGAAAGACCTGCAATCCTGGTAGCAACAAGTCCTCCGACTTGTGTATATGATGATATATACTTATCCATTTCATATGCTGCTCCGGAGTCTACTATTAAATCGCCATCAGTATCTGCACCGAATAATTCCCTAATTTTACTGACATCCTGTTTAAGTGCTTCATCCAGTATTCCTTCGTTTATTTCCAGGTATCCTCTAAGTTTTGCTTTATTTATTCCTCCTCCAAAGCCGCTTGAATTAGTGGATATACCAATTTGAGACAGTAAGTTTAGGTTGTTACCTGAAGGAGTGGTATACGATTTCATTGCCAACTGTTGAAGTCTGTTTTTTAACTGTGAAAAAGTCATATCGCCCTGAAATAATCCCAGATTTTTTTTTGCTGCTTTCTTTTCATCATCTGAAAGATAGTCAAGCTCACTTATAACAGCAGGATCTCTACTGGTAAGTATGTGTATATTTTGTAAAATTTGATTATAGTTACCGACAAACTCAATTATTTTGTTTTTAATAGATTCACGGTCAGGTTTAATATCAATTTTAACTTCTTTATCACTGGTAGAGTTTAGATTCAGGGTAACACCTTGTATTAAGTCATCTATAGAATTTGATTCTCTCGTTACTGGAATACCGTCAATAGTAAGTTTTGCATCAAGTGCACTTGAAACAGGATTAAGAGCTTCGTAACCGTTTCTTGAATCCTGATTTATAACTTTTATATCACTTATAATAATTTGACGATTTGTATTAATATTGTCAATATCAATACTTTTAAGAGAATTCCCTATAGTAGAGTAGGGTATAGAGAATTGCTGAACAGTATCAAGATCTTTAAGAGTTGGGAGGGGCTTATTACCGTTTATGGACATTATATCTAAAGAATTGATGAATTTTGGTTTTGGTGGTGGAGTCCACTCAGGAAGTTTTACCCTGCTGGGGGAATTATCTATGGTAATCCCTTCAAAGCTGATGCTTCCTGGTGATTCTATTTGAGGCCCCTTTGGTTTTGTTTCCGGTTTATATTCTTCTTTTGGTAAATTTATTATTTGAATTTTATATTGAAGTAATAAATTTGATTTCATATCTACCGGGGGGGTGAATGGTATTTTTATCTTTGATTCAGCAGCCAGTTTTACTTTATCCTGATTAATTGAAAATATTTCTTTTTCCCCGTTATTTTGCAATGTTTGGGTACTGACAGAATTTAAATCTGCAGTATTGTTTGTATCGTCAACTGTTTTTATAATTCCTGTTTTCAGACCCAATTCTATAGAGTCCGATTGTAATAATAATTTATTTGAACTACCTGTTTTTGTTGCTTCCAGCAAAAGTACAACAGTGTCTGCCGTATCATTTAGTAATTTTGCTTTCATTAGACCCTTTGATCTTTTGTTGACTGCTTCGACAAAGGTTTGTATTCTATTTTCGTTAAATTTAAAAGATATTTCACTATCTCCTACCTTGAAGCTGTAGATCCCTTTGGGAACTCTAAAATCAGATGGTAGTGATTTTGACAGCAATCTATCATTACCGGCAAGCTGATTAACTTTTACCTTTATAATTTCATTTGTAGAATCTCTATCAGCTGTAGCGCTTAGAATAGATTCATCTGAGGAATCAGCTATATGTTCTTTAAAAGGGTTTTCAAAGCCATATAACAGTTTTGAACTGTCCCTGAAGCTTTTTAGGGTTGTATTTAAACTTTGCCAGACCGTTTTTTGATCATCATAAGTTTGCTTCTGATCTTCCAGTCTTTTTAGAGGTATTCTTTCGGCATCCATAAGACCTTTTATCATCTTGTCGGTCCCGTATTTACTATTTACACCAGGAATGCTTATGTCAGACATTTTAAATCCTAAAACCCGGAAAATATATGTAAGTTATATTTCCTCATCAAAAATTAAGCCAATTACCTCTTTCATCCTGGAATGCAGTTTAAGGAGTGATTCCGAGGGTATAACTCTAATTACTTTATCGGTTTTGCTGTCTATCACCTTTACTACTACTTGATTCAGTTCTTTATTGACAGAATAACTTAGCCTTCTATTTGATATATCCCCAATATCAAGAACTTCTTTAAAATACTGTTCTGTAGCAGCTCTGGATTTTTCCTTTCGTCGTCTCTCTTTCTCAAGAGCAATATTTTTTTTATTTTGCTGACCAGACTTCCTTTTCTGTTCAAGCTTAATCTGCTCTTTTTGCAACTCTACTGAAACTTCAGTTTTGGCTGGAGAATTATCAGAAAGTTTTTGAACCTCAATATCCATAATATTCACCATAATAAAACGGGAGAGGGGCGCGACCCCCCCCGATAGCATTAGTGATAAGATAACGTCCAGAAATCTTATCAACTCCGTTGAACGGTTTGATACTACAGTAACTGCAGTACTGACTGAGTACTGGCATTCGCCTGTGCAAGCATTGCTGTATTTGCCTGAACAAGAATTTGATTTTTTGTGTAGTCAACCATTTCACTGGCCATATCAACATCTCTAATTCTTGATTCTGCTGCCTGAAGGTTTTCAGATGCAATTGAAACACCCTTTGATGCCATTTCGAATCTATTTTGGTAAGCTCCTAAATCAGCTCTCTGCTGAGAAACAATTTTTAATGCTGAATCCACCATTCCGATTGCCATATTGGAATCTTCGGGTGTTGAAATATTGATTGTTTCGGAACTTCCCTGAGCTCCCTGAATACCAAGCGCCTGTGCTGTCATTGTACCAATGTAGACTCTTTCACTCTGATCCATATTAGCTCCAACCTGAAACTTCATAGCAGTTTCTGAATCTCTGGAAAAATTACCAGTAAGCATATTCATCCCGTTAAACTGGGCATGAGAAGCAATCCTGTTGACTTCATCAACTAGCTGGGATACTTCTACCTGAATTTGCATTCGATCTTCGCTTGTATAAACACCATTTGCAGATTGCACTGAAAGTTCACGCAGTCTATGAAGAATATCCTGTGTTTCATTTAGGTAGCCTTCTGTTGTCTGAATAAATGATACACCATTCTGAATATTCTTATCTGCCTGGTTAAGCCCACGTATCTGGCTTCTCAATTTTTCTGAAACAGCCAAACCTGATGCATCGTCTCCACCCTTGTTAATTCGCATACCGGAACTAAGTTTTTCAATGTTATTTTCAACATCTCTTCCTCTGTTTGCGAGTGTTCTGTTTGCATACATTGCGCTCATGTTGTGATTTATTATCATGTAACCCTCCTTGATAGGTTAAAAGAGGCATCCTTTGCCTCTTGCTTTATGCATAGTCAGGAAGGAAACAAAAGATCATATTGCGCCTCTTTTGCCCCGTTCATTCCTTCCATAAATACGAGGAGATTTATCTGATCCACACTGTTAATAACAACAGGCGGATCAGAAACTCCCTTCGTACAACCACACCCTTTATAATAAGGAGAGTATTATTTCAAAGAACATCGGTTTACTTATAATATTACACTATAAACTTCTATCTAAATAACTGCAATACTGATTGTGTAGATGAATTAGCCTGGGCTAGCATTGCTGTTCCAGCTTGAACAAGAATCTGGTTCTTTGAAAAATCTACCATTTCCTGTGCCATATCAACGTCTCTAATACGTGATTCAGCTGCCTGAAGATTTTCTGCACCAATATCTATGCCATTAATTGCCATAGAAAGCCTGTTTTGATAGGCACCAAGATCCGCTCTCTGTTTGTTAACTGTTTTTAATGCCATATCGATGGTTCCAATTGACATATTTGCATCTTCAGGTGATCTGATTGAAATAAAATCTCCTGTTCCTACATTGGTAATACCTAAACCCTGGGATGTCATTGTACCAATAAAGACTCTTTCTCTTTGATCCATATTAGCACCGATATGCAGCCACATTGAAGCTGTCACTGTATTTTCACCGGTTTCTCTGGCAAAACGTCCGGTCAGCATGTTCATACCGTTAAATTGAGCATGGGATGCAATCCTGTCTATTTCATCAACAAGCTGACTGACTTCAACCTGGATCTGCATTCTGTCTTCTTCAGAATAAATACCATTAGCTGCCTGTACTGAAAGTTCTCTCATTCTATGAAGAATATCCTGTGTCTCCTGCATATACCCTTCTGTAGTCTGGATAAATGAAACACCATTTGCAGCATTTCGTGATGCCTGGTGAAGTCCACGAATCTGAGCCCTCATTTTTTCAGATACAGCAAGCCCTGAGGCATCATCTCCTGCTCTGTTAATTCTTAAGCCTGAAGATAGTTTCTCCATATTACCTGAAACTTTACTGTTTGTTCGGGCTAGTTGATTTTGTGCAAAAACTGCACTCATGTTGTGATTAATTATCATTTGTTTCCTCCATGAAAACATTTTACAGAAGCATCCTTGCTCCTTTTTTTTTTGCCTGTCATAAAAAAATATATAAAAAGACATATTTTCTATTAAGGCATCTCGGATTTCTCCGATACTGTTACTATATGGGGGAAGAATGTATTTCTCCAGGTACCATGGATACAACTTCCCTCATTGAAGACCATCGGTAGTGTAAGTTAATATCTTTAGGGATTAATTTAAAAAAAATAAATATTTATTGTTTTAGTAGAAATTCAACATATTTTTGGGCTATATCGTCATCAGGTTCTATCTCCAGAACCGTTTTAAAGAAACCCAGGGCTTCCTCTTGTTTGTTTTCTTTTAAAGCAAGTATTCCGAAGTTTGAAATAATTTTAATATTATCTCCATCAAGTCTGAGAGCCTGGGATAATTTTTTTCGACATTCAGCATAATCACCCAGTTCCAGATAGCAAATAGATAATTCGTTATAGGTATCAATATTTTCATTGTTCAAATTTAAACATTTTAGTAAAGCTTCTTTTCCATTCCGATAGTCGCCAATTCGACGATATGCCCACCCTAATAGAAACCATGCATTCCAAACATTCTCATTTGATTTAATAAATTGTTTAATTTTAGTAATACCTGATTCTTCTCTACCTATTTTTATAAGTTCATATGCTTCACTAAATACCGTATCCTCAGTGGAAAGATTATCAATTTTTTTTAAAATTTCTTTGACATGGTTTTGTTTTTTACTATCTTTTGAGATTGATAGATAATGTTTAAGTAAATTTTTAGCTTTATCCAGATTTCCATTTTTTAAATAAAAATTTCCGGCATTAAATATTGCAGTTTCAGAATTTGGATGGATTTTTAGCACTTTTTTATAAATTTCAAAAGCATCCTCAATTTTTTTTTCAGCTAAATCAAAATTTTTAAGGTTTTCATATAAATCTGCCTGTTCTTCAAAAAGAAGTGCAAGATTTGTCAGATTTTGTTCAATATCCGGATGGTAATTTGCAAGAGCCCTAAATATTTCCTCTGCAATTTCAAAGTCTTTATTATTAACTTTAATTATTCCTGTTTTAGTCAGCTCTTCATTTATTTCAGGTTTAACAGCATCTATAAAATTTCTATAGTATTCAATATACTTGTGGTTAGAATCCCAGGCCAAAATTTTCAACATTCCTGCAATAATCATTTCCCATGAAAGATCCTGCATTTGCCAGTTGGTCTCCTCTATAGGTATTCCAATAGGTATTTCAACTGGTAAAAGTATTGAAGTATCAATTTTAAAACCATCAATGTCCTGTTCCGAATTTTCCGGAATCGAAACATAAACTATTCTTTCAAGTTTTGGGTGATTTTTATTTTCCATATAATATTATCTTAGATCCCTAGTGTTTATTTCTGACTGTTTCCCATATTTCTTTTTACTGTAAGATACGAATTTATCATTTTTTTATAGTCCATAGAAACAGTATCATCATTAAATTTGATTGCAAGTACAGCAATATCTTTCCTGTCTGCAACAGTTTCAACTCTTACAACTTTTCCCTTTAATGTAAATATTTTATCATCCCTGGCAACAATACCAAGTACACATTCTTTATCATTAAGGAATTTTGCTATACCGGGAAGAATTACTTTTGCTCCCGAAAAGCTTAAATCTCTTACAATGCAGTTTCTTGGTATTCCCTCCAAAGATATTTTTGCATTTTTTGATACTAGACCCAGTATACGCAAGCTATCTGCTGTAATACTAATTCTTTCGTCGGTTCTTTTTTTTGAGTTTACATTAATTTCGAGCATTTGCCCCAGGATAGCGATTAAATCATCCGGTGGTCGTTTAGTATAAACCAGATTAACAAAATTCAGGTTTGGATTGTCCTTACTATATGGATTAAATCCGGAAACCTTTGCAGATACAAAGAATAAAAGCTTGTTTTTTTTATCTTCAATGCTGAATGCGAATCTAAGGGCAACAAGATTATTTGCTTTTCTAATAAGCTCAAAAGCTTCTTTTCCCATATTAACTATTATTTTAGCACTTGTCATTGAAGTTGAATAAATTATACCTGGCCATTGTGTGCCCAGGCACTTAAGATATACATGCTTAGGTAGAAGATTTAGATTTTGTGTAACTTCCTTTGTAAATGTTACATCTATATCTTTAAAGTTTTCATAGTATCTGTTTATTTGTTGACTTGTTAATACTGCCATAGTTGGTTTAGATATTATTATCTGCTCAGTTTATTGTCAACATATTCAATTAAAATTTTGTGCTGTATCTAGGCAAGGTATCAATAACCGGCGCAGAATATTTAAAAAAAACCCGCAGTGCCGCTTGGTGAAATATCTCTTGAACTTGTATGTTCAAGTGGGCGAACTCTTATCGGAATCCTGTACGATTCATAGAACCACGCAACTCAACCAATAAATTTGTATCCCCAATCTAAATTTTTGACCCAAGAGATCTCGATCACCTCCCGAACACTGCAGGAAAAATTTAATTTAACGTTCTATCTATTAAACTGATGATCTCAAGTGTCATCTGCTCAGCTTTTGCAGCATCTCCTTCATTTTGGATTTGCAATTTACTGTCTTTTTCTTTTAATAGATCATCCTGCAATAGTATACAGGATAACAATGCAATACGCAAAGGATCCTTTACATGCATTTCTTCTTCTATTTGAGAAAATTTCACTTCAATCTGTTTAATTATTTTTTTAAAATATTCGGGATCTTCATCAATCTTGAGAGAAAAAGAAGACCCCAGTAGATTTATTTTCTGAAAATTACTCATAATGAAGAAATTAGAATATATCCAGTTCTATATCGGAATTTCCCTTGTTCTCACCAGGTTCATCGTTGTTATCAGGATTAGTTTCTGAAATAACATCATTATTTTTCCGTAAGTTATCAGGTTTTTCATCTGATATAACCTTTACGTCGACTTGGTCATTACCCTCTTTTTCAGAATCCAAATCAGGAGTTTTACTATCATCATCAATAATTTCAAGTTGATTTAAAGCTTCTATAATTCCATTCTCAATTTCACTTTGATCTTCCTTGAAGGAATCTATCAGAATTTCCAGTTCTTCAATTCTTAGCTGATAATCATCAAGTTTATTCTTGAGCATTTTATTTTCATTAGTAAGAGAGTTTATTTTATCAATTGCTTTTCGAACCTTGGTATCCAGCTGTTTAATTTGATCAAGAGTAATCATAGACTTACACTCCTAAAGCTTTTTTAGCCTTTTTTACAACATCACTGAAGGCTTCTTTGTCTTCAATAGCCAGATTTGAAAGAGCCTTTCTGTTAAGTTCTATCCCCGCTAATTTTAACCCATTGATAAACCTTGAGTAAGTAATTTCTTCGGTTCTGCATGCTGCAGATATTCTTGTGATCCATAATCGTCGGAAGTCTCTTTTTTTTCTTCTTCTGTCACGGTAAGCATATTGTCCCGCTTTAGTTACTGCATCCTTTGCTGCTCTAAAATTAGTGCTTCGCCTTCCAAAATAACCTTTGGCACTCTTTAATATTTTTTTTCTTCGATTTTTTCTTCTTGTTCCGTCAACTGCTCTTGGCATCTCTTTTTCGCTCCTTTAAAAACTGTAGGGTAACATTATTTTGGCTTTTTTTGTCTCCGGAGCACTTAATACTCCTGCATGACGTAGATTCCTCTTTCTTTTTGTAGTCTTCTTCGTCAGAATATGACCTGTACCCTGCTTTTTGTATTTCACTTTACCTGAAGCGGTAACGCGGTACCTTTTTGCAGCTGCTCTTCTTGTTTTCATTTTTGGCATTGCTTTTCCTTTATTTTTTTATTTCCAGCCACGACTAAGGAACAAGACCCCATTAGTGTTGCTTATATAAGATTAGAAACCTTATTTTCTGTTTTTTGGACTTAATATCATAGACATAAATCTTCCTTCCATTTTTGGAGGATTATCAACATTAAACCCTACTTCCTGCTCTGTAAGAAGATCGATCGCTTTAATTAGAACATCCTTTCCTAATTCGGTATGAGCAAGCTCTCTTCCTCTGAATCTTATTGTAACCTTAACTTTATTACCTTCTTCAAGGAATTCTATTATATGTTTGGTCTTAAAAGCGAGATCATGTTTTTCAATTCTCGGCTGCATACGAATTTCTTTAAGTTTAACTAATTTTTGTCTTTTTTTAGATTCTTTTAATCTTTTTTCCTGTTCAAATTTATACTTCCCATAATCCATTATCCTGCATACAGGCGGATTAGCCTGGGGTGCAATTTCTACGAGATCCAAACCTGCCTGCGTTGCCTGTTCTATGGCATTTTCTATTAAAACAACATCCTGATCACTATTATCTGAAATTAACCTAACTTCTTTGACACGAATAGCCTGATTTATTCGTAATTCTTTTGCAGCCAATATTTCTCCTTTTGCGAAAATTTAACTTCACAACAATAAAATTACCGATACTATAACATTAGTGCTGCAAAGAGTCAAAGGGCAGGGTTTGTTGTTTTTTAATAATTTCTCTAAAAATGAGTATTAAAGTGTTTTCATTATTAAAGATTGTATTTCTATATCCTTGAAATATATTATGATTGACTGTATGATTAACCTATGGGAAAAATGACAATAAGTAATTTGCTGAAAAGATTCGTAACCTGGCCTGAGATAACAGCAAAATTTTATGCAAATTTTAAAAAGACAAATACTGATGTATCTTTTGGACGTTTGCTCAATACCCTAATAGATCAAAAGGATCAGTATTCAGAATATTTTAAAGAAAATATTGATAAACTTAATCCTGATCTTGATTTTGGTCCAAATTTAAATGAATTAATAGAGTTTGAAACACTGGATGAGAACTTGTCTTCATCTGAAAATTTATCAAAACTTGATTTTCTAAAAAAAGCAATCCATTTCCATGAAATATCAATAACAAATTGTCGTATTCTGGGTAGTATGGCCAATACAGATTCCTGCCGTCAGATATTTAAGGAACTTTCCGATGAAGAGTATCGTTATATGATGATACTTAAAGATCGACTTGAACTGGAAGGGTTGTATTAGTTATGTTATTATCCTTTTTTATCAGCCTTTTCCCTGTTTTTTTTCTGTTTATTTTTACATTGCTCATGATTAGCTGTTTTTTTAAGCGGGATATTATAACCGTTAGATTTAAAAAACTCTTTTTTATTGGAATGCTGAATTTTATTATTACGAAATTTGTAGTATTGTTTATTCATTTTTTCTATAAAATAAATTTTGATAAAATCCCTTTGTTTTTCTATTTATGGATATCTGAAATTTTAGTTTTCACTGTATTTATCTTATTCACTTATAAATTATTGATTCGATGGGGTCTTTTACGTCCTGACAGTTACAGAGAATATCCCTATATTTTTTCTTATACATCCGGTTTTTTTGTGTTAACAGGGTTGACAAAGGTAGTAGGCAGTCAACTTAAATTAGATTCCTACATTCTATTTATTTATCCTCTGGTTTCTTTGATTTTATTGATTCTTTATTCTATAATATTGTTGGAAGCAGGTACAAGGAGGGATTATAAATCCTACTTGTTATATTCTGTACTGTTACCTCTATCACTTTTGCTGGCACTTATCCCCTGGCTTTATTATATAAACTATATTAAAGCTTCTATTGGACTTGCTGGAATTATATTAATTGGTTCTTTTGTTGTTTTTTTTCTGTTAAAAAAAGACTACATAAGATCCTGATTCTAAATGAAAAAATATTTTTTAATAGTATCCTTAATGGTTGTTATCCTCTCGTCATGTACAAAAGTTACTGTTATTACTGATCCCTACTGGGTGGATCTCGTCACTGCTTTTCATGGAAATGCTTTTAATTTAAAAATGCAATCATTCTTAAACGGATATATTTTAAAGCTATGTGTAAGTGACACAAAAGGGCTTCTTCCTGATTTCTCTGAAATAATTAATGACAATCATAAAAATATCGTAATATTGAGTCCCTTTATGAGTGCGAGACTCGGTCTTTTCCAGCAAAATAAAAACAGTATTATTTATTATTTTCCCAATAATCCTGTAAAAGATGTAAATGCCGGTCTCAATACTGAAATTATTATAAGAGACAGAAGAACTGCTTTTTTTGATACCGGGAGTCTTTTGGGAACAAAGCTGAGTAGTCATTCAGTTCTTCCCATAATATACAGTCAGGATAATAATTTAGTAAATAGCGAAACTGAAAGTTTTAAGGATGGAATAAAAGCTGAAGGAAAGGATGTTTCCTTTATCTGTTTTAAAGTTAATAAAGATACCTGTGAAGAAGATATTAGAAAATTTTATAATCAAATCGGTAAAACAACTGCAAAATATATTGTTGTCTTCTCTTCAAAATTTAAATATCTAACTTATAATTTAGCTGAAAAAGATGGGATAAAGATTATTACATCCGACTCCTGGTTTAGTATTAACCATAGAAACTCTATTCTCTATAGTATTGAAGATGACATAAAGGGATTGTTAAAAAAGGTCTATTCCCATGCAAAAACAGGAAAACATAGGGAAATTCTCCTGGATGGCGTTATTCGTAAGTGATATTTTGATGATTTATAGAAAAAGATTTGACAAACAAATGCCTAAGAAATATAATTCTAAATACTTATAACATTGTATATGTGTAATTTATGAAGGAGTACAGAATGAGAAAGGGCAGCATTCTTATCATATGCCTTGCAGTGCTTTTTTTACTTGTCCTGCCAACAGTAACGGCAGATACAGCTACAGAAAACCTGGAATCCAGAATTCTTGAAAGTTTTGATACTGATAACAGGACAACTGACTGGCTTGTAGTTGGGAGTAAATTTACTACTGAGGGCTTTCCAAAGCAAACCTATACCAAAGCATGGCCGGAAGCAGTTTATGGTTCCAATCCGGAGGGCAAGGACTTGCAGGTTCTTGGGATTAATACAAAATGGGATAGAAAGGGTTATAATAATATTGAAATAATTCCTGTTAAAAAAGACGCAGACGGTAATACAGTTCCTAATCCTCTACAAATACCCGGCAGAGTAAAAACACTGGATATGTGGGTATGGTGTTCGGATTTTGATTACTATTTTGAAGTTCACTTAAGAGATACCAGGGGTGTTGTGCATGTTCTTAATATGGGTAGTCTTCAGAAGATAGGATGGAATAACTTTTATACAAATATTCCCAGTTATATTCCACAAACAGGTCAATATGTTCCGTATTTGAAGAGCCTTGAACTTGTTAAAATAGTCGTATGGACAAAACCCTCAGAGAAAGTTAATAATTTCTTTATTTATTTTGATCAAATTAAAGTTTTGACGGATACCTTTATTACAAGATTTGATGGTGATGATCTTGCAACTCAGGGAAATTCTGCAAAAATATGGGGAGAGGAGTAGGAAATGAATAATAGTAATAAAATATTAATTTTTGTATTAGCTCTTCTTCTGGTTGGGTCTTTGATATTTGGACAGTCTATGGCTGCAGCAAATGGTCCTGATCCTGCTGAAATTGGTGTAGATACGGCACAGCAGAAACTTAAGGAAGTTTCTATATCCAAGTTTGAAGATGCGGGATTCTGGTCTGTCTCTATGGGACGGGATCAGGGTGTTGCCACCTTGCGCCGACTCCCGGGAGGTTCTATTGATAAAGAACCTATTCCTGATGAAGCACAGATTGGTCTTAAAGATTCTGATAAATATGTATTAGGTGTAAGGGTTGATTATTATAAAAGAGGGTTTAATCAGTTTACCATAACTCCAGCCAGACCTCTGCCTGTTGAAGGTATTGTAAAAACAGTATCTCTTTGGGTTGTAGGGAGAAATAGCCCGCATACTCTAAAAATGCTGATATCAGATCAATTTGGTAATAAAGCAGAAATAACAATGGGCAAACTTAATTTTACAGGTTGGAAAAAACTAACAGTGGCAGTGCCGACTACCATAAAACAGCTTGATTACCATTATGCTAATAAGATGGGAATTAAAGTTGACGGCTTTAGAGTTGATTGTGATCCGGAAGAAACCAGAGGGACATATTTTTTCTATCTTGATGATCTTAGAGCTGTTACTGATCTTTTTGCAGAAGAAAGTCGTGATGTTGATGATATGATGGATAATTGGTAGAAAATATTTGCTATATTATTAAAAAACCCTCTTTTAAAGAGGGTTTTTTTGTTAAAAAAAGTTATAAGGTTTGTATTTTGGGAAAGTTGTGTTTTAGTAATATAAAAACTATTTTTATATTTAATTTTTTTATAGTTATAATGCTACTCTTTTCTTCACAATTATATTCACAGGAGATCATTACCCTTGATTTAGGTGATAAATATCGTATTACTGAACGTCAAAATTTACGTGTCAGGATAAATGGAAGTTATAAAGGATTCCTTTACCGGGAATATAGGGGTTTTCTTAGAAGACAGACTGGAAATGATAAGCACTACAAAGGTGAGTACTATATTCTTGAGGACTTGAAAAGGAATTCACAACTAATTGCCAGGGGTGTGGATGAAGTTTATAAAACAGATTTTTTACTGAATAATTCCGGTTATATTTCAATTGATAGAAAATTTTCAGTGCCCCTGCATAGAAGCTTTCCTGCTTTATCCTTCGACCCTGTATCTCCCGGGGATTCCTGGCTAGCTTCAGGAACAGATTTAATTTATGACAGTATGGGGAAGTTTGTTGAAATTCCCTTTCTTTGCAGATATATATATCGTGATAATGAGATCTATCAGGGAAGACCTGTAAAAGTTATAGATGCCCAGTATGCATTACGGTATAAGAAAGATTCCTATGATGATAATGATACTGAAATATTGGGTATACAGGGGACTCATAAAGCAGTGATAATGCTCTATACGGATGTATCTGGTGGGATATTCATACGAACTGATATTAAACAGGAGATAAAATATAAAAATAGTGATAATGAATCTACAACTGGTTTTATTTTAACATGGTATGATGGAATTTCAACTTCGACTATAGAATCAACTAAAGATAAAATTATTACCAGGTTTGAAAATAATAAACCTGAAAATATTGTTCTTGAAAAAAAGGATAACGGTTTGATGCTTCAGATGCAGAATATCCATTTTTTACCTGATAGTCCTGTAATACTTCCAGAAGAAAATACCAGGCTGGATGAACTTGCAATGCTGCTGCAGGAGGCTTCCGGGCATACATTTCTTGTAGTAGGTCATACTGCAGATATTGGAAGCAGGAGAAGTCAATATGATCTTTCTATTAAAAGAGCGAAAACCATTGTAGATGAAATGGTAGCAAGAGGAATACCTTCCAGGCAGTTTCTTTACAGAGGTGAGGGTGGTGATAACCCAGTTGCAAGCAATTTAAGTGATGAAGGCCGGGCAAAAAATCGTAGGGTGGAGATAACTATTCTGGACTAAATAGTGAAATAAAATTATTTTTTATACTATTTATAAATTCCTCCAGGGGAAGGTTTTTGCAATCAGCCACAGTTTCATAGGTATAACCAATATGCCCGGGATGGTTGGTTTTCCCCCGTACCTGCTGCGGACCAAGATACGGACTGTCTGTTTCTATTAAAATTGATTCTACTGGTATTTTGGAAGCAACTTCCCTAAGGACAGAGTTCTTTTTGTAGGAGACATTTCCGGCAAAAGAGATAAAAAGCCCCAAATCAATTAGTTTAACAGCTGTTTTATAATCAGAAGAAAAACAATGCAGTATACCTCCAAATTTCGGGGTATTTTGTTTGATTATATCTATAATATCTTTATCTGCTTCTCTGTCGTGGATAATAACAGGAAGTTTGTATTTATTTGCAAGTTGCATCTGTGCTTCAAAAAGTTCCATCTGCTGCTTTTTTGTTCCATAGTTCCAGTGCCAGTCCAGACCAATTTCACCAACAGCAGAAATAGGTTTAAAATTTTCAGGCAAATTTTTTTTAGCAATTATTTTTTCGAGAGTATCAACAAGATAGTTTGTATTGTTTTTTTCCACTTCAGAAGGATAATTTCCTGCTGCCAAAAGAATTTTATCAAATTCCGAAAGAAGTTCCTGCCTTTTTTCTACATCATCCAGTTCAGTTCCAATATCTACAGCATAGTCCAGGCCGGCTTTAAAAGTTTCTGTCAGCACCTTTTTTGTATCTATTCCTTTATTTTCCATTATCAGACCATGAAAGTGAGTATCTACCATTCCCTTTTTCAGATTAAATTGCATTTCAAAACTCCTGTAAAAATATTACCAGCTTATGTTGACCAAGTTAAAAATCAACGATACTATAGTAACACAATTCGCCGGAGTGGTGGAATTGGTAGACACAGAGGACTTAAAATCCTCCGGCCTTAACAGCTGTACCGGTTCAAGTCCGGTCTCCGGTAGAGAAAAGCAAGAGTGATGGTTATAAACTGTCACTCTTTTTTATGGTATTGACAAATTTGAAAAAGAATTAGTATTCAATGTGTATTAAAAACTGCTAGATCTCCCAATCTTCTTTTTTCAATGATATAATCCTGGAAAATTCTTTCTTATTGTGAGTGATTAGAGTCAGATTAGTATATATAGCTGTTGCCGCTATAATTATATCATAGGGACCAATGGGAGTTCCTTTCTGTGCTAAATCAGCTCTTAGCCTTCCTGCAATCTCAGCAATACTATCATTAAATTCTATGGTTTCAAAAGAATTTAAAAATCGATTTAGAGTATTGGTGGTTTTTGTTGGTATTGTACTTTTATATGCTCCATAATACAATTCAAATCTAACTATTGATGGTATCAGTATTTCATTATTTTTTATTGTTTCGATTTTATTTAGAATATTCTTGTTACTGCCGTTTAAAATCTTTATGCAGACATTTGTATCAAGAAGATATTTCATAAATTTTCCCGTTCCTCATATTCTCCTTGAGGAAATCTTTCAGGAAAATCTGGAATAGATCCAAAAAAATCCTTTAGATTTTTCTCAGATTTTAATTGTGAAGGTTCGTCCATCATTATAATAATTTCTCCTTTTTGATGAATAAACTCTTTAGGTATTGAAATTGTTTCAGGTATATCAGTATATGATTGTTTTACAGCATTCATAGATTTCCTCCCTATTTTTAGTACTAACTTCCAATTTATTGACAAGCATAAATGAAATATTTCTTTTAAAAAAACAACTGTGGTAAAAAGTATCATTCCTTGGTTGATTGGAGCCGTCTCAATTGTTAATACTAGTATCCTATCATCTATTTTAAATGTCAAACATGAATTTATTATATTAAGCACAAAAAATCATAAAATTGAATTTAGTATTATGACCGAGCCGAGACTTTAAATCCTCCGGTAAACACAACACAGAGTGATGGTTTTGGCGCTATCACTCTTTTTAAAATTTTAAAACTAAAGACAATTCCTAATAAAAAAAGCAAGTAACCACAGGCTGCTATACCAGATCCTTAGGAGTTAATACGGGAATTTCAGTTATTTTCTTCCAGGCTTTTTCATTTGTAATTATATAATCCGCACCACATATTATTGCAGTTGCTATTTGAATTGCATCAGGAGTTTTAAAATGGTAATGGGCTCTTATTTCAGCCACCTTTTCTGATACCATTAAATTAAGAGGATAAATGCTTAAATTTTCTGAATTAGTAAAGTAATCTCTGTATTTTGCAACTATATCATCTCTTCCAAGCTGTTTAGGTTTTGTTATCAGTTCTATATAGGTGATATAAGAACTTACGAAGGAACTATTATTTTTATAAATTGAAGATAATAGTTGATTAATTAACTGCCCGTAATCGGGATTATCTTCAAAATAATAG
>Ga0190304_1000127_pt1 | contig 34529 bp, 28 predicted proteins | sample 48700712_MG_FD_161670 | JGI IMG/M metagenome (GOLD analysis project Ga0190304, IMG submission 161670) | Hydrothermal vent sediment bacterial communities from Southern Trench, Guaymas Basin, Mexico - 4870-07-1--2_MG | ecosystem: Environmental > Aquatic > Marine > Hydrothermal vents > Sediment ...
TCGATGGCGAACACCAAAAATTCTACAAACCGATAGTTGTTGGTACGCCACTGAAATGAAGCACCAAAACTTAATCTCAATCGGGATAATACTGCCTGGCATGCTATTTGGGATGTTTGACCAGTACTCCTTAAGTGCACGTGTAGCTGGTTGTGGTGATGCATTCGTTGCAATAGGGGATGCGCCATCAACCTTATTTTATAACCCAGCAGGGCTGTCACTCATAAGTGGTACCCGTATAGAAGCGAATTATGAACACCTATTCAGTATCGTGAATAGAGCCAACTTCATATTGGCACGATCGATCCACCAATATACGGTCGCTGTAGGTGTACATTTGTTAAACGTAGGAGATAATGTATCACTGTACGAAGAACGTATAGTGGCTGCTGGTATTGGATTACCGATAGCGGGCGACCTTTACTTTGGGGTATCAACTTCTTACTATTCGCTATCTATGCAGAGGTTTGGTAGCTCACATGTCATTGGTGTAGATATGGGGTTAATCGGTTACGTATATGATAGGTGGTGTTTGGGTGCAGTAATACATCCGTTGAACAACCCCAGTATAGGTAAGCTTTCACGTCATTATATACCACGTAGCTTAACAGTGGGTATGTCATACGTACCGTTTGCAGGTGCTGTCACCATGATGGAGTTGGAGCGTACCCATGTAGGTGTCAACCGTATGCGGATAGGTGGTGAATTCCAGATACATCCTCACCTAACGGTTCGTACGGGTATGGAGACACCACCCGTTGTCCTAACGTGGGGGGTGAGCTTCAAAGTAAAGCAACTTACATTGGATTGCGCATTTAAATACCATGCTTATCTGCCGATAACTTGGACGGTCGGCATACGATGGTAATCCTGCTATCCATACTGATTGTTATCGATCTAAACACCGATAGTTTGTATAAGCTTAAGCAACTACCTCTGAGTGAGCCCGAAATCCAAGCAATATACCTATACAGGCTTAAACATGGGTACTTTCGTAGCTTCTACGAGCTTACGAAGATATTACCTATTGAGTCAGTAAACAAGATACGTTACCTGGTGAAGTTGACCCCACCACCTTATAGACGTGAAACCAGCGATTATTATGAATACCTGCAGGAGCGGCTCACCCGTGAGGAAGGGCCACGTGCAGGTGCTGTAGAAGAGTGGCTCTGGTATCTTGGACATCCGCTCAACATAAATCGTGCAGCTGTTAAGGATATTGCAATGTTTGATGGTGTCAGCTTGGTGGATGCCGCCAGCATTGTAAGATACCGTCAGCTATATGGTAAGATATCGTATCAACGTGCACTCCGCGATATACCGGGGTTATCGTACTGGGGATATAGGAATCTCAGAAACTTTGTAACCTTTGAAGACAAACCCCTACATGGGACAGAAGGTTACCTAAAGATCAGCTGGCGTACTATTTATTACATAAGGGGCGATATATTGGGTGACCTTTATGGTAGGCCTACCTATCTTAAATACAGGGAGGAAGACCTAATAGCAGCTGGATGGACCAAAGATGAGATCGTGCACCTCATATCACGACTATATCGTGAGAAGGAAGATTACCTACGTGAGGGTACATATCGGGGATGGGACTGGCGGTTACGGATGGGTATAACCCCACATGTATATCTAGGGATTAGGAAATTCAACAAAGGTTATATCGAGCTACGATCGATAGGCCCATTACGTAAAATGTACATCGGTACGTACAGGGTAACATGGGGACAGGGTATATTACTTGATAACAGTGACGAGATACGTGCAAGATTACACACGCGTCCGGAGGGGTTATTCGGTGACCTCACGTATTACGAACATTTCTATCTACAAGGGGTAGCAGCTGAACTCACATTCAACCGCATACATCCTACCATACTGTGGTCGTATGCACCAAGGAATGCAATACTTAACCCTGACAGTTCGGTGAACCACCTGATACATATCTACCCGGTGCTACCCGCATTCCGTCATAACGTGAAGGAACGAATGATCGGAGTTAACCTCACCGTAGATATGGGCGGTCTATACAATCTACCTGTAGGTACATACGTAGGGGTTAGTCTACTCGATTTACTTTACTCGAGGCCATTCAACCCGGATCCCAAATACCTGGATATACCCTGGGATAAGGAAGTGATCGATGACCCTAACTACCTATTATCAAGTTGTGGCCAGTATCGTAGCTTCGTAGGTACACATCTCTCTACGGTGGTGAACAATATGAGCTTAGAATTTGACTACGCAAAGCAACAGCATGCCGGTCATGCATACATTATGAAGCTACACTTACAGTATGAAACACTATATGGGATCTTGGTTTTACGGCACTACGATGTGGATTATGATAACCCATACTCACGTGGGTTTGCCGAACGTAGGCGGTTTGGTGAAGGCATATGGCAACGTTCGTATCGGTTGATAGATCCACTTTATGTCTATATTTCCGAATATCCTGTACCGAGGGCAGAGGAGGGTATATATCTTGAGTTTAGATACCAACCATCACATAGGTTGATAATATCACGTTTTTACATGGATGTATGGAAGGACCTTGCGTATGGGTTACCTAACTGGCGTACACAGGTGACATTACAATATCGGCCAGCTTTCCCGTTACGTATATATCTGAGGCAAAAGCTGCAGGCTAAATCACACAAACGGTTAGCTACCACTACAATATCGCATCTATGGGAGACATCGCTTACAATCGAATATAGGTTAAGCAACTACAACAACCTACGTGCTGAATTACGTTATGCGAGGGTATCGTTTCCTTCGTTACCAAGATATGAGACAGCCAACACAATAACGGGAGGGTTTCTCGCGCTCACCTATCGGTATAATTTATCACCACATATGTCGATACTGGGTGGATATGCGATATGGCAGACACAGGGGTTATCGCAGTGGATATTCGAAGACACGGGTATAGACTTTCTTGAGGGTAGGGGCTGGAAATATTACTTAGTGCTATCAGATAGGCTGTCACATAACTTATTATTTAGGTTAAAATTTAGGTATAAATTAAGCGAGTTCCCGCATACTGGGATGTTGGGTGCACATTCAGAGGATGGTATACCAATTTACGAGTTTATCGATACCAGGCGTGAGTTTGGTGGTAACTTACTTTTGATAATATGGTGGTAGGAGGCTATATGAGTAAATTTGTGTACATCTTCAGTTTCGCAGTAATCCCTCTGTATGGATATACATTACATGAGATAGCAACTGGTGGCTATCCATTATCTATGTTCGATGGCAAGAATGTTGGGTTAGGCTACACATCTATAGTGGTGACGGATGCAGACAACCCCGCGTGTTATGATTCGATCTCTGCGGTTGTCATCAACCTACAGCTTCATCAGATTACCGAGGAACGTAAGGTTAAGGTATACAATGAGTTCGAAGACTATGTAGGTGAAGCTACACGTGCGATACGTGACGAGTTACATACCGTTCCTATGCCATTAGGTATAAATCTCTATAAACACGGTGTGTCGTTCGACTTTAAAGTATCCCCTAAATATGTGTTCGACTATGAGTTTAAGCTCCCGATGTACGATGACTACTATCTCATAAGGGGGTGGCAGATCGAATCCTCAACCGGTATGGTTATATCGTATTCAACAATGTTGGGTGTACGAGTATGGCCCACCTTATACGTGGGTGTAGGTGGTAGTTATTTAAAAGGGGATTGGCAACATGCAAAGATGTGGCGTCCCTCATATGAAGGTAGTGAACCGTGGGATACATCGATAAGTGGTAAACTTCAAGGTATAAACTTTACGTTTGGTATATGTATCAAACCTTCTTTTAGGTGGACCATCGGCGGTATATGGAAGATATCCACACTTAAAGATACACTGTTCGATTATCCTCAATCCACGTATGGAGTAGGTATCGGATATCGGCCAGCAAACATTTTACCTGCATATTTTGTAGCCGAGGTGTTAACCCATCAAGGCAAACATCGTGAATGGGAATACCACATGGGTGTGGAGCACGAGCTTATGCCTTCATTTCTGTTACGAGCGGGCTTCGCATGGCTATCAGCGGCTAAGGATGAACGTCTATCAAAAGGGATCTACACTGCAGGTATCGGCTATAGTAGCGCATTTTGTGAGATCGACATTGGGATAAGCTTCTGGTGTCGCAAATACAGTGCATACCTTGTGGATGTGGAGGGGTTTGACAAAATCGACGAAAGTATGTTCAGTGTTATCTTTACGATCAAGAAGGAGTTACCATGAAACGCATATTTGTAGCATCTATTGTTATAGTAGCGAGTGTGGCGGTTGGCTTACCTGCAGATGAGGTTGAAGTTACATTCAATCGCGACTACGTGAGACGGTTGATCGAGGAGGTATACAATGCAGATAGTGTTGTACATGTGATAATGTTTAGTGCAGGTTATTACCCACAATATCCGCGTGGGCTAAATGATTCGCTGTATGATGCGCTTGCGTATATAAATAGACAGGGTGTGGAGGTGAAGCTCATACTCGATCAGTCAGATTGGAACCCCAGTGTTACACGTAAAAATGTGCAGGTGGCCAAACATCTTCATGAACTCGGTATAACCGAAGTGTATTTCGATCCGCCCGATGTCACCACACATTGTAAGGTTGTTATAATCGATGGCAAAATAGTGTTTGTGGGTTCACATAACTGGACGTATTACGCACTGCAGAGGAATAATGAAGCTACGGTGATGATCGTATCACGTGAGGTTGCAACAATGTTCGAACAGTACTTTGACCAGCTTCTGAGAGTGTCGACCAAAACACTTCCTGCAGTGAGATGACAATAGTGATAGTGGGGTTGATTTTTGTTACTGAGAAGCTCGTCATCCTATATACCAATGATATAGCGGAGGTTACATATCCACGTCCTGCTACATGGATAAATCCAAACTTTCCACCTGAACTTGGTGGCTTACCGTCACTGAAATACCTGCTATCGGTAGAACGTCAGAAGGCATACAGGGAGGGCTACCCGTTGTTGCTTTTAGATGCAGGTAACTTCAGTGCACCCGGTAGGTATGGTGAACCACCACATATGATGTTGAAGATGTTCGGTGAGCTTAACTACGATGTTGTAAATATTGGAGTATATGACCTACCATGGGTACCATATTTACCGGATAGCCCTACATTTATATCAGCGAATATCGAAGGTTACAACAAACCATATGTGATTTTGAAAAAGGATGGCATCACTATAGGTGTGATAGGTGTAGTAACTCAGTACTTGGTACCCGCATTAGCTTGGGAGTATGCAACCAAGATTAAAGTACATAACCCCATAGAGAGTGTAAGCCATGTAGTGGCACACATACGTGATAGTGTCGATGTGCTCATTGTACTGTCATCACTTGGGTTTGATAACGATGTGAAGCTGGTCGAACAGGTAAGAGGTATCGATATACTTGTAGGTGGCTACGAAGGGCGTGGCTTACGTGAGCCGCTCGAAGATAGTTTATCACATACAATTATAGTACGTACATATGGGGAATTGTCAGAGGTCGGCAAATTAGTGATATATTTTGACGAAGCTCACAATATCATGGGGTATGATGGTACAACACTTACCCTATTTCGTGAGGCCTATCCAGGAGCTGAATGATCATGTACCCCATTCCCATGAACTGAGGTACTGTTGCTGTTCGGGGGTTAGCTTGTCGATCTCAACCCCCATCACTTTAAGTTTACGTATCGCTATATCGCGGTCGATCTCGTCCGGCAGCTTGTATACCTTATTCTCTAACTTATCGCCATGTTTCAGAAGATATTCGACTGCACGCGCTTGGTTGGCAAAACTCATATCCATAACCTCAGCGGGATGACCCTCGGCAGCTGAAAGATTCACCAGCCTACCTTCAGCCAACAAGTATATCCTTTTATCACCCAAATGGTAGCAATCAACCATGGGTTTGACATTCTCTACTTTATCTGCCAGTTCATGCAACTTCTGTATGTTGATTTCGACATCAAAGTGTCCTGCATTCGCAAGTATTACACCATCCTTGGCAGATTTGAGATGCTCAACATCTATAACGTTGATATCACCCGTAGCGGTTACAACGATATCGGCTACCTTTATTGCATCACGCATAGGCATAACCGTAAAGCCATCCATCACAGCTTCAAGTGCACGTATGGGGTTGGTTTCAGTAACTATCACATGGCTACCCATACCTCTTGCACGCCAGGCGATACCTCTACCACACCATCCATAACCAGCAACCACAAACGTCTTACCTGCCAATAGTATGTTTGTTGCACGCATGATGGCATCTATCGTGCTTTGCCCCGTACCGTAACGGTTGTCGAACAAATATTTAGTATATGAGTCATTAACCGCAATGACGGGATAACTAAGTACACCTTTGGTAGCCATCTGTTTCAATCTCACCACACCGGTGGTCGTCTCCTCAGTACCTCCTACGACGTTAGAGATAAGATCTTGTCGCTCTCTATGTAGTGTGGATATGAGGTCGGCACCATCGTCCATGGTTATGTGTGGCTTAATGTCAAGTGCCTGGTTTATGTGTTTGTAATAGGTTTCACGATCTTCACCTTTAATCGCGAACACGGGTATACCGTACTCGGCAACAAGTGCAGCTGCTACATCGTCCTGAGTAGATAAGGGGTTAGATGCAGTAAGTCGTATCTCGGCACCACCCTCTTTCAAGGTTAGGATGAGGTTAGCGGTTTCCGTTGTCACATGTAAGCAGGCAGCTATCTTTACCCCTCTAAGTGGATGTGATTTGGCTAACTCCTTGCGAATAGTATTCAATACTGGCATACGGGTGGCTGCCCACATAATACGTTTTATGCCACGCTCGCTTAACCCAATGTCACGTATGTCGTATTCCATCGTGCTACTAACTCGTCATGGTACGAAAATTTTACCGGTTGCACGTATGTAGGCAAAACTGTCAATCTTACGAGGTCCGTAGTACCAGATTGTATCGGCAAGCATATCACTACGTTTGGTCCAACCATCTGTTACGGGCTTTTCGAGTATAACCCAAAAGAACGGATACTGGTAGGTTGCTTCAGCACCTGCTTGACTGTAATCGAGCACTGATGGCCATGGGTTCGGCTGATAGAAAGGGTTACCACTCTCTATATTGTGTACATAATAAGGATCATATGAGATTAAAGGGTTTGTTGGACAATATATTACGTTGCTCGGATCGTACTTATTGAATTTACCCGCAAGGCATGCATAGTGGTATGCTTCTACACCGCTACGGATGTTACTTACAGTGGCATCAAAAGAAGCCCGTAACGCTTGCTTGTGTAATGCAAAGTAACGTGGCATAAGCACAGCTGCAAATATACCTATCGCGAGGACAACCATAAGCAACTCCACTAATGTAAACCCTTCTCTGCTACGGAGTGGCCACATTTGGTCTATGAAATTAAAATGCACAAAAATAAATAACGTCAACCTATTATAGTAATGGATGTGATTCGTAAGATTGGTGTAGTTAGTATTGATTTTGATGGATTTCGAATATTTTAGGATTATAAGGAGGTATAATGTATCGGGTGATGCTGATAGTTGGTGGTTTTATCATAATGGGGTGTGCTACAAGGTTGCCAAATTACTTACCATTGTTGAAGACGATCACTACCGAAGAGTATAGTGATGCCAATGCTGTTGTGGTATTCGATACGATCAAATATCATGTTGAACGTGATGGCAAATATCGATCTTATCAGCATAGATTGATTAAAATATTCACCGTTACAGGTAAAAGTAAGTTTGCCGAACCTGTCTTCCATTATTATGAAACCTATAGCAAGCTACAGGTTAAACTTGCAAGAGTGATAAAAGCCGACGGCCGTATAGTGAAGGTACCGAAAGAAAACATTAAAGAGTTTCCGATGCCAGCATGGGAGGGGTCGAAATTCTTCTTACCCAACGTATATGTGGTGAAAATCATATATCCAGCACTTGAAACCGGTGACGCTATCGAGTATATTGTCGAAGAGAACGTATACAATCCGCCAATGGATTCGAATTTCGACATGCTCTGTGTATTCGAGGAGGACGAACCCATCCACGAGAAAGTGGTGATCATCGACTTACCAATAGATATGCCGATCAGGTGGAAGGTTAAAAACGGTAAACTTGAAATTGATAGCCTTGTAAAGCAGAATAGGGTAACTTATGTGTTTCGTAAAGAGGATATACCTAAGATTGTAAGCGAACCCCTTATGCCACCGATACCAGAGATAGCGTTGAAGTTGCTGGTCACCACGGTACCATCATTTGAGGTATGGTCCAGCTGGTACTATAAGCTGGCAAGTAAAAGTTTTGTGGTGGATAGCAGTTTAATGGCGAAAATACATGAACTTACGGATACGTTAGAGAGTTTGGATGCGAAGATACGTGCACTGTTTATGTTCGTAAGCAATAACATACGGTATGTGGAGACTAAGCTAACCGGTAAGAAGGGTGGTTACGAACCTGCACCTGCCACGGTTACGTTTAACCGCAAATATGGAGTATGTCGTGACAAGGCGGCGTTGTTAGTTACTATGTTACGTGAGATAGGTGTCGATGCCTATATAGTGCTGTGTAACCCAACGATGCACATTGACCAAGATATTGCAGTAGATGAGTTCAACCACGCAGTAGTCGCCATTAAAAGGGATGGCAGATACGAATTCCTCGACCCTACTGTGGAGAATACCACAGAGTACCTCTTAGCTTATGAAGAAGGTAAGCAGATGCTGGTGTGTGACAAAGATGGTGAGCCATTACGTACGATACCGTACTCAAAACCTGACAAACATGCGTTGAAGGTGACCCTCGAAATGGAGATAGATACATCATGCTTCGTGACAGGTAGGCTTCACATCAGTGCGAAAGGATTTTACGATTGGGTCTTCCGTAATATGTTTAAAAAAATGCCGGTTGAGTTTAGGCGTCAGCTGTTTCAACAGATGGTGGCAGGGTTTGGCCCAAATGCGGTACTTGATAGCTTCTCGATGATGGAACTGGATAACTTTGACGAAAATGTGTGGTTCACATTGTACTATCACATGAGTGAATTCGGTATAAAATATGGTGATGAGTATAGGTTTAAGCTCGGCAGCGGGGGTGGATTCCAACTCAGTGGCAACCCATTTGCACTCGAGGAACGCCGTTACCCATTGTTCATGCATGCAGTGATGCAGACAGAAAGTAACACGATAATTAAACTACCCGAAGGGTATAGAGTCAAACATCTACCCGAGGATATGCGGCTGGATAGTGACCAGCTTGAGGGTTACGTAAAATACGAGGTTGTTGGTGATACAATCTTTGTAACCAGCTATTCATGTGTGAAAGATCCACTTATACCGGTTGAGGTATACCCCGAAATTAAGCATAAATTTGACAAACTGCAACAATTAGCGGAACAGGAGATAGTTTTGGAGAGGGCAAAATTTTAACACTTGTTGAAGATTGGGTTTAAAATAAGGAGGTGACATGTGGATGTGGCTGATACTTCTGGTGACAGCTGATGCAAAGATACTATTGGATAGCACGTATGTTAGGTTGGATAGAAATGGATTACGGACGTATCGACACTATAAAGTTGAGATACTAACCGAACGTGGTCGTGACACATATGGTGACGTGAAAGTACGTTACAACAACGACAAGTATGAGTTCAATATCATACGAGCGGTAACAATATTGCCCGACGGTAGGGAAGTGGAACCTGAACCAAAAGCGATCGCCGATGTGAGTCCACCCGAAGTGTATGATGCGCCAATGTATGCGAATTTAAGGATGAAGGTGGTCACCTTTCCAGCACTCAAACCTGGTGCAATAATCGACTACGAATACGAGATTGTACCTAAGAAGCGACCCAAGGAGCGGCCTAAACTCTACGGTGATGTGGTATTTAGTGAGTACGAACCTATCAAGAAGAAGGTCTTTGTGCTGGAGATACCAAAAGATATAACATTGTATTATAACCTGAAACCCAATCTGTATGAGGACGGTGACTATACAGTTTATGTGTGGGGATACGAAAACATTCGTAAGATAAAGCGTGAACCCTATAGCCCATCATTAAGAGAGATAGGCCCTACACTGTATTATAGTGAATTCAGTAGCTGGAAAGAATTGGGTGATTGGCTACGTGACCAGTTTAAAACCAAGGGTAAGCCACCCCAATTGAATTACAATAACATTGATGAGCTTGTGAAGTATATGAAAACTGACATCCGAACAGTACCTATAAGTTTGGAATGGACGGGATTCAAACCCAACCCCGCAACTAAGGTATATGCAAACAAATATGCTGATAGCAAGGATAAGGTGGCACTATTTACAACATTGGTGGATAATGCATATCCAGTGTTGGTGGCACCTTCGTTGTTCAGTTTAGATGTGAAGATAGCCACACCCAGTATATTTACCAAGATGATGGTTGCAATTGAGGATGAGTATGGCTTTAGGTTTGAGGATCTTGCAGATGAATTTGGGGACGTAGGCTATACAAGATACGATGGGTATATAGGGTTGGTGGTAACTGCTCATGATGTGAAACTGGTGCCGATAAGGAATAAAGTAAGAAGTTACGAGAAGCTGAGATTTAGTGGGATGATCGATACAAACGGAACGCTTACCGGTGAGTTCAATTGCCATTTCATAGGCCGTACGGCGGCTGATCTAAGGCATACGTTACGTGGCAAGACGGTAGCTGAATTACGTAAGTGGTTTGAACAAAGGGTTGCAAGTATAAAGCCTGGCTGTAGACTCGTGGGGTATGAGGTTGATGGCCTGGATACACTTCTAAGAGGGGTAACCGTGAAGATAGAGGTGGAATGTCCAAACTACTACATTGAAAACAGTAGCCTCACCATACCGGCGAAAATACTTGGTACAGATGTAGGTAGATACTTTCAACTATCAAAAAGAAGCAACCGACTCACTATATACGAAGGAAATAGATGGGAATACACTGTAACACTTTATATGGAAGGGTTTACCCCCACGTACCTGCCGAAGAAGACAGTAACTACCACAGCCTTTGAAGGTAAGATCAGAAGTGAGGTTAAAGGTGGCACCATAATATGGCAGGAAGAAGGATATATCAAACGCTGTATGTTATGTCCATGTAAGTATCCGGAGATACGAGAAGAGGTGACCTCATTTTTATTAAATAAGTGGCGTATAGTTATGTAGATGGAGGTGAAGATGGGCCTTACATTGGCTGAGAAAATATTGAGTGAAAAAGTTGGCCACACCGTAAAAGCTGGCGATATAGTGGTGACAACGGTTGATGTAGCTGCAGCACAGGATGGGACAGGCCCACTTGCAGCAAGACAGGTGGAGGAGCTCACCAAACAGCTGAACATTGATAAGCTGCGTGCGCCTGAGGTGATATTCTTTATAGACCATGCTGCCCCAAGCCCACGTAAGGAGCTATCTAATGACCATAAATACTTGAGGGAGTTTACCAAAAAATACGGTGTGAAACTATCAGACGTAGGTGAAGGCGTAATACATCAGCGGTTGGTGGAGGAGTTTGTGAAACCCGGTGATGTGGTGGTGGGTGCGGATTCACATACGACGACGTCAGGTGCATTGTGTGCATTCGCTACCGGTATGGGGTCAACTGATGTGGCGGTAGCTATGACATTGGGTAAGACCTGGCTTAAGGTGCCAGAGAGTATTAAAGTTATATACAAGGGTAAGATGCCACCAAATGTCTACTCAAAAGATATCATGTTATACCTCATAGGGATGATAGGGGCGGATGGTGCCACGTATAAGGCGTTGGAGTTTGGTGGTCCTGTCATTGAGCAGATGTCTATGGAGGAACGGTTTGTGTTGAGCAACATGGCAGTAGAGGCAGGTGCTAAGGTGGGTCTTATCGCATCAGACAGTAAGACACGTGAATACCTTGAAATGCAGGGTAGGGGAGATGAATGGCGTTCCATAGCAGCAGATGAGGATGCCGAATATGAGAGAATAATAGAGATAGATGTATCGGAACTTGAACCCCAGGTAGCATTCCCACACAGGGTGGATAACGTGCATCCAGTTTCTGAAGCCAAAGGTATAAAGGTAGACCAGGTGTATATAGGTACATGTACTAATGGAAGGATAACAGACTTGAGGGTAGCAGCTAAGATACTTGAAGGTAAGAAGGTACATCCAGATGTGAGGTTGATCGTTGTACCAGCATCCAGACAAGTATTTCTACAGGCACTGAAGGAAGGGTTGATCGAAATATTCGTCAAAGCGGGTGCAACAGTATTGGGGCCTGGTTGTGGGCCATGTGTGGGTGTACATGAGGGAGTATTAGCAGATGGTGAGGTATGCTTATCGTCACAGAACCGTAACTTCAAAGGTAGGATGGGCAACCCTGAGGGTTTCATATACCTGGCGTCGCCCGCAGTATGTGCGGTGTCGGCGATTAAAGGTGAAATAACTGCACCATAGTATGAACATATACGAGATTGTGGAATGGCTTAGCTATTATGGTGATGTGAGGGAATGGTCAGAAGAGGAAGGTGTGATCAAAATTTCATATATACCACGTATATCGACAAGAGAGTTATTTCGTAAGATAAGGAATCAGCTCGTAGATTATACACCATTCCTTAGAAAGGGTACGTATCCGAGTGAAGTGGTACTCTATCTCGTGCCACGTCCCAGATATATTAAGGTGACCTCGTATTGGTTAAATATTCTATTGTTGATAGCGACACTGTTTACGACGATGCTGGCAGGTGCGATGCTGGCGGGAGTTGACCCATTCCGTAATCCCACAAATATATTGAAAGGGTTACCGTTTTCGTTGGCTATAATGTTTATACTGGGGTCACATGAGTTGGGCCATTATGTTATGTGCAGAAAGCTTGGTGTGGAAGCTACATTGCCGTTTTTTATACCTGTGCCACCACCGTTTATTTTGGGTACATTTGGCGCTGTTATAAGGATACGTAGCCCTATACCGGATAAGTCTGCACTCGTGAAAATAGGGGTGATGGGTCCACTTGTAGGTTTCGTTGTATCTATTCCTATAACCCTGGTGGGGTTGAAGTTATCTACGTTGACAATGGTAATACCAGAACAGATGCCACATTTTAGGTTGGGACGCTCGATACTGTTTTCGATACTGATAAACCTGGTGTATGGTAAGTTGCCAGAAAACTATTCATTACTATTGCACCCTGTGGCGTTTGCGGGTTGGGTGGGTTTATTTGTTACGGCGCTTAACTTATTACCGATGGGGCAACTCGATGGTGGACATATAAGTTATGCAATGTTTGGTGAGAAATATTACCCCAAAATCATGATAGCTATGTTTGTAATACTGATAGGGTTGGGTTTCCTTTGGCCGGGCTACTTTTTGTGGGCATTTCTCGGTATGATAGGGGGGATCAAACACCCAAAGCCACTCGATAGCGTTACACCGTTGACCTCACAGGATAAGGTGTTAGGTATATTTGCATTAGTTATGCTAATATTGACGTTTGTGCCACGTCCGTTTGCAATCAGATGAGGGTGTGATAAATTAAAAGGTTCGTCGATTATGACGTAACATATGGATAAGGATTGCACGTTTGATACGTGTGTATTTAGTGTAAGCTGGATGTTTGGTAAATAGGAACTCACCTATTGCCTTATCGTCACCGGCTGGTATTTGGCCAATTTTACGTCGAGTGAGTTCAAGGTTCTTCCTCTCCGTATCGATAACATGTGTGAGCACATCCTGTGGCAATGCAGATGTCACAGCTATAAACTTTAGGTTGTAATCTGGACCAAATACCTTTTCAAAAACATACTGCGTACGTTTGAGATGAAACTCCGATGTCACCACCATTATGTTACGCCAGCCACGTGGCTTGATTATCCTAACTTTAGGGAAATACGCATTACCTATGGTATCACGGGCTTCCTCATCCAGTAATATCTTATCATATGGTATACCGTGTGTTATGGCATATTCTTGCATCGCACGTGCCTCTGTGATTGGTGGTTTATATGTATACATGAAACTCCATGCACCTGAGAATATCACATACTCTGTAACACCTTCTTTGAAGAGCTCCACAGCTTTATCTACTCGCTGTAAGCTGGTGGGTTTAAGCCTACCATACTTATCAATACCACCGCCGGGAACTATAAGTACATCAACCCTCATGGTAACCTGAGTATACGTTCTACGGGGTGGATTACCATCTCTTCGGGTTTTCCACCTGTGAGATATGCGAGCACATCAAATGCGTTCAATCTTCCCATCGTCATCTTTATATGTAGGTTGCCATCTTTCAGTTCCATGCGCTTGACGCTCGCACGTAGGTTGAGCCTCTTATTCCTTTTGTTCACCCATATTCCCCTTGTATGCATGAACTGCTTTATGATGGTGGGTTCCAATTTTATCCCATACACTACATATTCTACTTCATTGAATAGCTGAAATAGTGACGTATGATCCGTACCCGGCATAACCTTTACATCAAATACCTTAAACCCCTTTGGTAGCTTGCGGTTCACAAGATACACTACATCAGCGGGTGGTTCGCTTACCACCACATCCATATATTCCGTATAAGAGAACATACCAAACGGCAATGGTGGCCCAAATGCGACCCTCGGATGTGGCTTATAGCCTTTCGTGAACACCACCGGTAACTTTGCACGTAATAATGCTCTTATCATCGTACGGGTGGTGTCGAGATGCCCCACCCACCTAAGTTCGGGTTCCTTACCATATCGTATGCGTAAGGTATAGACCACGGAGGAGGTTGCGATCTTTATCGGTCGTCTACCATAGACTATATCTCCCTTACGTGACAATCTTTCCAACCTTATTGGTATGGGAGACATACCCTTACATACACCACACCCATAGCAGCCCTGTATCCTGCAATCAGGTGTCTCGTCGGTTCGGGCACTTTCTTGGATGAGGAATTCACGTTTCACACCTATGTCTATGTAGTGCTCCCATGGTAATAATTCATCGACTTTCAATTCACTTGTATAGTGTGAGGGGTCAACCCCTATTTTGGTAAATGCTTCCTCCCATGTGTGAAAGTCGAACCTACCCTCCTCACTGGTTGTGATACCTGCTTTAGAGGCTTCCACAATGGCGGGTGCAACCTTCTCGTCACCGCGTCCCAATATAGTCTCTATGTAGCTTATGTCTGGGTTACGATAGTGTACTTCAACCCCACGCCTGCCCCTGAACGCAGCTCGTATATGCCTGGCTTTATTTGATAACTCTTTTCTATCGGCAAACATCTTCCATTGGAACGGTGTAAATGGTTGTGGTACAAACGGTGATATCGACACTTTGACCTGCTTCGGATATGCTACAGCTGCTATCCTACGGATAAGCTTGACAATCGCTTCTATATCTTGCCACTCCTCACCTGGTAACCCTATCATAAAGTATAGCTTGACGTGTGTAATGTTATAGCTGGTTGCAAGTTCAACCGACCGTAAAATATCGTCTTCGCTTATCTGTTTGTTGATAATCTTACGTAATCGTTCCGTACCTGCCTCAGGTGCTATGGTTATACCACCTGTCAAGTATGGTGCAATCTCATGTGTTATTGCATCACCACGTAACGATGGTAATGATAATTGAATATGTGGGTATTTCGTAGCTACACGTTTGATAAGGTCTTCACAACCGGAATAATCTGATAACGACAATGCTAACAGTGAGACCTCGTTGTAACCGGTTTCCAACAACCCCACATCTATCAGTTTGATGATCTCGGCTATGTCTCGCTCCCTATATGGACGTGTAACCATACCCACTTGACAGAACCTACACCCACGTGTACAGCCACGGCTCACCTCGATTACCAACCTATCATGTGTTGTCTCCACCAATGGTACTATTAACTTAGGTGCTGCTGGTATCTCCTTCGCATATACACGTTTGGCCTTATTCCCTATAGCGGGTACCCATACACCCTCGATCTGAGCTGCCTCTTTATAAAGTTCGTCACGTGTCAGCTCACGTTTTGACCACGCTTTAAGTAAGGGTATTATTCGTGGTATAAGGGGCTCTGCTTCCCCTATGAGAAATAGGTCAAAAAATGGTGCTATGGGTAATGGGTTGACTACAGCGATACCACCACCTATGATGAGCGGTTCGTTATGGCGGTCGGCTCGCCACACTGGTATACCTCCTAACTCCAGCATCTTAACTATATTGGGATACAGCAAGGGATATGGTATCGAGAAAAATATGGCATCAAACTCATCAAGTGCCCTACGTGACTCAAGGGAGGTCAATTTCATACTACGATTTTTAAGCACATCCATCATATCATCAGCTGGCAAGAACACACGTTCACATAGTGTTTCAGCATCGCTATTAAGCAGATTGTACAGTATATGGATTGCTAAGCAGCTCATACCCACTTCATATATGTCGGGATAGGCGACCACCGTATGTAATATGGTTTTATCCCAATCTTTATGCACACTATGCCACTCGTGGTTTAGATACCTACCGGGTTTAGCAATCTGGGACAAAATGCTATCCCACACAATTAATGATAACACACTATCATTACGGTCAATTTAGCCTCCTGTCGATGATATTGACCGTCCAAATTTAGCGTTATCCTCTATAGTATGGAGGTACTATGAAGCGTGTAGCTTGGAGTGTGTGCTTCATTTTAATTTTGCTAACCTGTAAACATGCCAACCACCCGCCAGAGGTTCCCGTAACCCCATGGTGTAAATCCGAAGAAGGTACTGCTCTAACCACCTATGCATTTATGACGTCAACCCACGATCCAGACGAAGACCGTATATCTATACGGTTTGATTGGGGTGATGGTACAATCTCCACATGGAGCCATCTCATACCGTCCGATAGCGTATGGATTGATACCCATACATTTACGGAGTCCGGTACATATGAGATACGTGCACAGGCAAAAGACGAACATGGTGCTACTTCAGAGTGGTCGGCTCCTTTCGTGTTTACCGTTAAGTCTTACTATCCACCACCTGGATCGCTTGAAGTGTGGGGTCCTGACACTGGCTATATAGGCGAAAATTACTGGTTCTATGCACGTGCGGTGGACCCCAACAACGATAGCATACAATTCCAATTTTTAGTACTATTAGGTGTGACCATTACAGATACAATAGACTGGCGTCCTCCTGTACCATCGGGTGGCATAGATTCGATTCAACTGTCTTTTACGCTTGCTGATACCAGCTTCGAATTTAGGGCTTACACGAAGAACATACATGGTAGTGTGGCTGATACGTTTGCTTCTACCTTCATACGCATAGTTGATAGGCCACCGACTGCACCACCTCCCCCTTCTTGTAAACCTGTGAGCTATGTTTATACACCAATGAAATTCAGCATCCAAACCAGTGATCCTGACCCTTACGATGATGCGCTTTCATATAGGTTTGTGTTCGATAATGACACCACTGCATGGGGGCCACCTGACACCAGCATCTACACCGTATGGTATTATTTCGATACTCCTGGCCTACACTACGTACGTGCACAGGCGAGAGACCAATGGTCACGTGTGTCGGAATGGTCTGATCCAACTGCTATTTCTATAAAAACCAATTTTGTGGATGAATGGTCCAACTTCGATACCCCCATCGAGATATGCGTGACAGATGACCGAGCTTATATAGTAGAAAGCGGTACCCAATCACTCGTGATAACCGACCTTTCTGGTAACATTATCGATAAGTGGCAATATTTCGATACCCCCATATCTGTGGATGTAGATACTAATGGTTACATCTATGTGACAGATGCAGGCACCCAAACCGTCAAGAAGCTATCACCCACCGGTACAATAGTAGCTGAGTGGGGTGGTTACGGTGCAGCTAATGGGCAGTTTCGTTACCCTTACGATATAGCAGTGTACGATACTTTCGTTTTTGTGGTGGATCGTGAAAACCACCGTATTCAGAAATTCACCCACAATGGTGAGTTCGTCACCAGCTGGGGCGGTTTCGGGTCGGGTGATGGCCAATTCTATCTACCCACAGGTATCGATATTCACAACGATACCGTTTATGTGGCAGATTTCTACAACAACAGAGTGGAGATATTTACAACCTCCGGTACTTACATAAGTAAGTTTGGTGAAACCGAAGGTGTGGAAGATGGTCAGTTCATCGGTTTACGAGATGTAGCTGTCGACGATAGCGGTTATGTTTATACTATCGAGAGTGACAATGCACGTGTACAGAAATTTAAATACATAACATTTATTACACGTTGGGGTACTTCAGGTACAGCGGTTGGATGTTTTAACAACCCACAAGCTTTATCAACATGTGGCAACTTACTGTATGTAGTAGATACAGAGAATGATAGGATACAGATATTTGATCTCACCCAGTAGGAGGTACTATGCGTAAAGCTATATGTGCTATAATGTTTGTAATACTGCCAAGCTCTTTACTTGGCAGGCTGGGTGGTGCTGGTGGTGCGTTCCTCTCACGTGCAAAGGGTACAATAGCGCCAGCTATGGGATATGCATATTCCGCGTATGCAAACGATATAGAGGCAATATTCTGGAACCCTGCGGGACTGGCTTCGGTGAAGGTGGCCAGCTATCACATCACCTACACGCAATTGTTTGCGGGTCTAAGGGAGACTAATTTAGCTTTTGTTTATCCTCTACCGGTAGGTACGATAGGGGTTGATATCATAGCTTCACTTTCGGGTGAAATATTACGTACGACACCGGAAGCACCCAGAGGTACGGGTGATTACTTCACTGCCAACGACTACGCATTTGGTATAGCGTTTGGACGTAACTTAACGGATAAGTTTAGTGCAGGGTTCAACATAAAAGTGGTTAACTTGAACATCGATAAGGTTACCAGCTGGGGTGTAGCTATCGACATAGGTGCAATCTACAACACACGTACTTTGAGAAACCTAAGGTTTGGCTTCTCGCTACAGAATTTTGCTCGTGACATGACGTATTACGGTGAGGCGCTCCAATATACTGTAGAAGAGGGTGAACGTATGGCTACATATCTGAGCACACCGTTCCCGCTACCGCTTACTTTCCAAACCGGCATAGCTGTTGACCTCATAGATAAAGCTACAACCAAATGTAGCTTTGCAGCTGACCTCATCCATCCACTTGATCAGCCGGTCACATTCGGTGTGGGCATCGAATGCATACTTGGTGGCAAGTTTGCTTTAAGGGTAGGCTATACTGGCAAAAATAATCATAACTTCACGTATGGGTTCGGTATACTGGGGGATCACATAAGTATAAACTATGCCTATGAAAACCATCAATACCTTAGGGGGGAACATCACCTTGGTGTAAATCTCACAATTTGATGACATTTCAATCACTGCTCGTCAAGCGTCGTCATCTCATAGAAAATAAGCTACGTGAATACCTTGATAAGCACTGGATAGGTGAAGATCCTACACTTAAGCAGTCGCTCAAAGATTTCGTACTACGTGGCGGTAAACGGTTACGACCGTTTCTGTTGATAGAAGCCTATCGAGGTGTCACCGGCCAGGAGCACGATGATATAGTGACTGCATCGTTGATGGTTGAATTCACGGAGGGGTCACTCCTCATCCATGACGATATCATCGATCGTGACACCGTACGACGTGGTGGCCCCACCCTACACAAAGTGATGGAATCCCTACTGGGTGATACGCATGTTGGTGTAAGTTCAGCAATTGTTGGTGGTGATCTACTTTTAATACAGAGTATCAAGCCGTTACTGGATACGAGTTTCTCGGAGTCTACCAAACTGCATGCGTTGGAATGTTGGCTATCTGCAGTATCACAGTGTTATTTCGGCCAGATATACGATATTACTTTGATGCAAAAGGGGCAACTGGATGAATCCGACTACTTTCACATGGTGGATCTCAAAACTGTAAGCTATACAACGTTTGCCCCAATAATGATAGGTGCAATACTTGCAGGTGCGGATGAGCACACCAAATCCTGCTATAAGGAATATGCGATTTACCTTGGACGTGCATATCAGGTGAAGGACGACCTGCTGGGTATATGGGGTAACCCCAACGAGACAGGTAAACCTGTCGATTCTGATATCAAAGAAGGTAAACGCACACTACTTTATATCTACGCAATTAACCATTTATCTGTTGGAGATAGGGAATGGTTTCAACACCATTGGGGTAACCCCAACCTTACAGCTGCTGATGTGGCCAAAGTGAAGCAATTACTCGAAGATGTAGGTGCACGCAAGTACACAGAGAGACGGCTTGCTGAGCTTACTTCGCAGGCGTTATCGGTTATCGACAAGATGCCGATCATGGAGGAATCAAAGACTGTCTTCCGTGAGCTGACAGAATTTATTGTGACACGATCTTACTAAAATCCCTACCCGTAAGTCTATTGTAAGCTTCAACATATTTTTGATAGGTCTGCTTAACTATCTCTTCGGGTAATTCAGGTGGTGCAGAGTTTTTATCCCATACTGTTGTGAGATAATCACGTACAAATTGTTTGTCAAAACTTACCTGTGGTTTGCCAGGCTCGTACTCATCGCGTGCCCAGAAACGTGACGAATCTGGTGTCAACACTTCATCTATGATTGCGAGTTCACCATCTATCCAGCCAAATTCTAACTTCATATCCGCTATTATGATACCGCGCTCGTATGCGTATTGATGTGCTTTCCTATAAATTTCGATACTCTTATCACGCAAATATTCGGCATTTTCCCAACCTATCATCTCCGCCAGTGTTGCAAAGGAGATTGGCTCATCATGCCCAACGGTTGCCTTAAGTGTGGGTGTGAAGATTGGACGTTCGAGCTTATCGGCTTCACGTAAACCTGATGGTAACTTCATCCCCCATACTGTACCGGTTTGTACATATTCGTTCCATGCAGCACCTGTGAGGTAGCCACGTACTATGAACTCCACAGGTATGGGTACAGCTTTTTTAACAAGCATTGTCCGTAACCGATACTCTGGTGGAAGGGACCGTAGCGCCATCTTCACGTGGTGGTTGGGCATCACATCTTCTAAGAAGTTGAACCAGAATATCGTCAATTGGGTCAAAATTTCACCCTTATGAGGTATGGGTGTAGGTAATACATGGTCAAATGCCGAAATACGGTCGGTAGCTACGATGATCAATTTATCCTCACCAAACCTATAAACATCACGCACCTTACCACGCTTATATAATGGATACGGTAGATTAGTCTCAACAACTATAGGGGGCACGGTCACCTCGGGTGGCCAACAGACACTATGTAGATAGGGGCTTCTTTGCAGGTGATCACCTTTTGTACCTCGTCATCATAAAACGCACCTATTGGGACAGAACCCAACCCCAACGCTACCGCCTGTAGGAGTATATTCTGTGCAGCATGGCCTGCTTCCATATAAACGTAACGGATGCCACGTTCACCGTACCTGCGTGTGGTACGTTCGAACCTTGCAGTTATAACTATAGATATGGCAGCACTACTAACCCAGGGTTGGTTCAATGCTGCACGTGCAAGTGCTAACCGATGGTCACCTTCCCTTATACGTACTAATTTGTGTTCCTCTGGCATGTATCGGAAGATGCCATCCGGTATCACGATATACAATACAAGCGGATACGTAGCACCTGCAGATGGTGCTGCACGGAACCCTCGCACAGTATCAGTTATACCCTGGGCTGCCCACAGCAGTTGTCCTATCTGTTCGAGTGTTAACATGTCTGAGGTGAATTCACGTATTGAGCGTCGCTCATATATTGCACGTTCGAGTGCAAACTCGCTTTCCAACCGCGGTGGTGGTAATGCTACTTCAGCAGCTAACATCGCTATCCCTCATATTTGCTCACCAGTATAACCGCATTATGGCCACCAAAGCCAAACGAATTCGAAATCGCATATCGTACCTTCATATCACGTGTACCATCGGGTACATAATCGAGGTCACATTCAGGATCGGGTTCTTCCAAGTTGATCGTTGGATGTACCTTATCTTCTTTGACACTCAATATGGTGGCAATGAGTTCGACTGCACCTGCTGCACCAAGTAGATGGCCGATCATCGACTTTGTGGACGATATCGCTACCTTATATGCATGATCACCGAGCGCCTTTTTGATCGCTATAGTCTCTATTTTATCGTTCAGTGGTGTAGATGTACCATGTGCATTTATGTAGTCGATCTCATCAGGTTTCACCCCTGCCTTATGGAGTGCCATCTTTATTGCGTAGGATTGACTTTCGGCGGTAGGATCTGGTGCAGTGACATGGTACGCATCTGCAGTCGCTGCATAGCCTTTGATTTCGGCATAGATTTTTGCACCTCTACGACGTGCATGATCGAGCTCTTCCAACACCAGTATGCCTGCACCTTCACCTACAACAAACCCATCACGATACTTATCAAATGGTCGAGATGCCTTTTCGGGTGCATCATTGCGTGTGGAGAGTGCCTTCATGTTGGCAAACCCCGCTATAGATAATGGAGTTACTGGTGCTTCTGCACCGCCAGCAATCATGACATCGGCATCACCACGTTTGATGAGCTCAAATGCTTCACCGATCGCATGTGCAGACGATGCGCATGCTGATACAATACTGTAGTTGGGTCCCTTCATCCCCCATCTGATGGCTACGTCGCCACTAGCTACATTTACGATCATCATCGGTATGAAGAATGGGCTGACCTTACTGGGCGATTCCAGCAACCGCATATGCTGTTTCTCCCATAACTCTAACCCCCCTATACCGGATGAGACCAATACACCCACCCTATACGGGTCTTCGGTTGCCATGTTCAGCTGAGCATCTTCTATCGCTTCCTTAGCTGCTTGTATTGCGAAAACGTTAAATAGATCCATACGACGTAACTCCTTGGGTGATATGATAGAGGGGGGCTCGAAATTGCGTACCTCAGCTGCTATCTTCACACTAAAATTGGATGCATCAAACCTGGTGATATAGCCTACACCATTCTTACCTGCAAGTAAATTCTGCCAATAAGTACGTACATCGTTACCTATGGGTGTGACAACACCTAATCCTGTGACAACTACACGTCTCACTGTACCTTCAGGAGAGCTTCTGGGCAAGATAATCTATAACCTTGCCCACGGTTTCAAGCTTACCAGCTTCTTCGTCTGGTATCTCGATATTGAATGTCTCCTCCACACCCATCAGCAACTCAACCGTATCCAGTGAGTCAGCTCCCAGATCTTTTATGAAATGTGCATCCTCAGTTACTGCACTTGGGTCAACCCCTAACTTCTCGATAATAATATCCACTACCTTCTGCTTGATCTCGTCGCGTGTCATGTCGCCTCCTTTTCATCAATTTTATGCTTACGGATAAAATGTCAATCGTCAACCTCATTCACATTCGAAGCGATGCCTTCAGATAACTAATAAAGTAAATAGCGTTCCCTTAATCGCATGAAGGTTGCTAACCTCTCGCGTGCTTCAGGTAATGCATACCATTCTTTCAATATCTCAGAGGCAGATTTACCTGCCATTATCGCATCCACTAAGTATGTACCACCTACTGCCCAGTTGAAGCCCGACGAATGTTCAAAGTCCAATCTCCCTGGATAAAGTTTGTTGATTGCCTCAAGTATATGTATAGCGGTGGCTACGGGTTTGAATGCATGTTTATCTGTAAGGTGTAGCTCCACACCCTCACACACTTCACCTACATAACGGAAATAAAAAGGTTTGTAGTGTATTGGTCTAAAATATACGCCGGGTAGGTTACGTGAGTTGAGTTCATCTGCCAATGAGGTTGCATCTATCCAGGGTGCACCGACTATCTCGAACGGCTTAGTGTAACCCACACCTTCGCTCAGGTTTTTGATTTCACCCAACAACCCCGTACCTGCGTAACAGAGTGCCGCATCAGGTGTAGGGATATGGGGTGAGGTTAATACCCATTCTAATCCCGTATCTTCCCACAGCATATCGCGGGACCATCCTTTCATCGGTACCACGATGAGTTTCACCCCTATGTTGAGCACATCGTTAAAGTAGAGTGCAAGCTCACCAATAGTCATGCCATGGACAATGGGCAACACATTATATGCAGGGAACCTATCATCACGTATCTCCGGTAACGTACCTTCAACATTTATGCCACCAAGCGGGTTAGGTCTATCGAGTACCATAAACTCTATACCAGCATCATGTGCTGCCTCCATTGCAAGCTCCATCGTGTACACATATGTGTACGCACGTGAGCCCACATCCTGTATATCAAATATCAAAATATCTATATTTTTTAACATCTCCTTTGTGGGTTTCATCCTATCACCATATAGGCTGTAGACGGGTAACCCCGTGATTTCGTCTATGTAATCCCTAACCTTTGTACCTGCTGGTAGTTCACCCCTTATACCGTGTTCGGGTGCAAACAGTGCCACCAGCTCCACATCAGGGTGTCGGTAAAGCAGGTCGATAGTTGACTCAAGCTTGCTGTTGACACTCGTTTGGTTTGCTATCAAGCCAACCCGTTTGCCACGAATCAGGTCAAGCTTCTCCTCGAGTAGCACATCGATACCCAGCTTAACTTTTGGTACCTTATGCATGTTACCTCCGATTACGCTTAGAATACACCATATCAAGGGTATTAATACGTTAAGCATTGTGGGTTACTCTATGTTTGGGTTTAAACAGTAATCCCACAGCAAACGTCCAACCCGCACCTATAACTATCAGCCATGGCCATGCCACCCCTATACGTTGTTGTGATACAAATAAGATCGATACTATCACTATGCTCGATAACATCGCGATCATATTACCGATGTCGGAACCACGTTTTACGAGCACACCCAGTAGAAATACACCCAATAATGCACCATATGTGAATACACCTATCTTGAACCCTAACCATAATATTTGCTCCACATTGCGACACATCATAGCGATACCGATGAGTATCAAGCAGAATATGATCACTGTGATACGTGAGACCATTAGATAATGGCGTTCGGATGCATGTTTCTTGATATAGGGTTGATATACATCCACTATAGCGCTGGAGGTGAGTGCACCAAGTGCTGAATCGAGGCTCGACATGGCGGCTGCAAATACGGCCGCTATCAGTAATCCACGCATACCAACCGGTAACTGTGTCACTATGAAATATGGGAAGATATGGTCTGTATTGGCTGGTAACCCAGGATCCGGGAATTTCTGGTAAAACACATATAGTAATGTGCCGATCATCAAAAACGTTACAACTACAGGGAAATCGATGATACCGGTCATAATAAGTGCACGCTGGCTATCACGTACGTGTCGGCATGTGAGCATCCGTTGAGTGAGATCCTGATCTGTACCAAGTGCAGCAAATGTTTGGAAACATCCATTAACTACACCTGCAACCAACCAGCGTGGGTTGTCGAATGCTGGCCGTAAGTCGAACACTTTGAACTTACCCAACTTACCTGCTATAGTGGTGACAGTTTGCCAGCCACCTGGTATATTAGATAGGAGGTAATATATCACCAACCATGCACCACCCAAAAACACTATTATTTGGATGACGTCTGTCCATATTACTGCTTTGATACCACCAAACATCGTGTAGAGCATAGCAATACAGGCCATTAGAACGATTGCCCACATTAGTGGCCAACCCGTAACCACGGACACAGCGATAGAGGCTGCTAACAATCGTACCCCGCTGGCCAGCAACCTCGTGACAAAAAACAGTAGGGTTGCTGTGTTACGGGTAGCTGCGCCAAACCTTTGATAAAGGTATTGATACACCGTTATCACCTTACCACGGTAGAAGGCTGGCATCAACAGGTATGCGATGAGTAATCTCCCCACAAGTGAACCAAACGCAAACTGTAGATATGTGTAGTTAGCTCTGTATGCATCTGCTGGTACACCGATAAATGTGAGTGCACTTGCCTCTGTTGCCAGTATGGATAAACATACTGCACCCCATGGCATGCGACGGTTGGCGACAAAGAAGCCATCGATGTTTTTCTCTTTGCGGCCAAGGGAATAACCCAATGTCGCGATCACAAGGAAGTAAACCACCAACACTGTTGCATCTATTATTGATAAATGCATCACAGCATCAGTATCGGAAGCTACTACCTCCTATGAACTCACGTATAATAGAAGTTGGTGGTATCTCATCTGGCATTATACCCATGAAATGTGACAAAAATGCTAATAATCGGATCGCATCTTTGTACTCGGGTTGACTGCTATCGATACCACGTAGGATAGGTTCAGCGTAACCTTTCAATACTGCCAGCTCATATAGTGAAGCTGAGTTGAACATTACATCGGCCTTCTCCTGGAACGGGAACACATAGCGTTCTTCGCCTCGTACCACGGATGGCCATAACCTAAGTGTTTGCAATGCAGTATGTCCACGGAATAGGTTATCACGTACTAACCTACGCAATAACCGTGTATCACGTGTCGATAACCGTGTAGTGTTATCCATGTTTATCTGTGTGAGTGCACTTACGTAGATCTTCAACTTCATATGTTCTGATACATCAGCAGCAATTATTGGGTTGAGTGCATGCATACCTTCAACAATAAGTAATGTATCTTTGTCGAGTTTCACGTATCTACCAGAGGGACGACGTTTACCGATACGGAAGTCGAACTTCGGTAGTTCCACCGTCTCATTATTTAATAGCTTTTGAAGCTGCGTATTGAATAGCTTTACGTCGACTGCTTCGATACAGTCATAATCTGGGTTACCTTCCTCATCGAGTGGCGTCTTATCACGGTCGACGAAATAGTCGTCCAGTGATACTGTGACAGGTTTTACCCCGTTAGCCATTAGGTGTACATAAAGTAGTTTCGAAAATGTGGTCTTACCCGAAGAAGAGGGTCCTGCTACGAGTACGAGTTTGATCCTATCCCTATTCTTTGTGATCATATCTGCAATCTCTATCAACCTACGTTCATGTAACGCCTCCTGTACTTTTATGAAATCTGATATCTTGCCCGAGGCGATCACTTCGTTTAGCTCACCTACGGTTTCGACTTTCAATATCTCAGCTTCTTCTTTGGCGTTGGCAAACGCTTTGAATAGCTTCGGTTGTTCACCAACAGTTGCTAATCTATAAGGATTAGATGCATCCGGTGGTATTATCAAAAAACCGGGTCCGTACTTTCTGAGCTCGTATACCTTGAGATAGCCAGTACTTGGTACAAGCGGTTCATAGAAGTAAGAGTAACAATCCATACACTTGTATAGTGGTATCATTTGGAACGGCAAATACTTGATAAGTTTGATCTGATCATAACGATGGCTAACTCTAAGTAATGCGATCGCCTCTTCTTTTGTGAGGTTGATACGTTCGATCGGTTTATTGTGTTTGATAATGGTGTTGAGCTCACGTTTAATCCGATTCAGTAGCTCATTGTCTACCTTCATACCATCGATTTCACAGTATATAGCTTCACCATATGCGTATTTGACCTTCAATACCCCTTTTGGTATGAGCTTATTCACCACTATATGTAGGAGAAACGCCAGGCTGCGTTCAAATATGCGTTTACCTTCTGGTGATATAATTGTCACGGGTTCAACCTTTGCATCTGTACGTATCAGCTCATCTAACCCTGTGAGCTGATTGTCTACGAGTGCACCCACTACGGGGTATGAATCCTTATCACTTACCCGATTCTTGAGCATATCGCGTACCCTTTTGTATGGGGTATCGAGTCTCACTTACCAAATTTAGGGTTAAAGATGGTTTGTCAATCACTTATTGGTCATCGACGTGCGAACCGTTTTGCCAACTCTTTAAGTGTTATCCGTATCAGGGTGGGCCTACCATGTGGACAGAAGAAAGGATTCTGTGTCGCAAATAGGCGATCGATGAGCGCATTCATCTCCTCAGAAGTTAGCTCCTGTTTGGCCTTAGTTGCTGCCTTACATGCGATGGTTTTGCCAACGATTTCGATGTCACGCTTAAGTTTACCTTCTTTATCGAGTTCTAACAACATCTCCTTGAATGTGCGGGTATCGAAATCTTCAAACGCTCCAGGTACAGCTGTTATCTTAACGGTGTGGTGACCGAACTCCTCTATATCGAAGCCAAACTTTGTAAGCAGATCATTCGTTGCTTTATATACCTCATATTCACGTGGTGTAAGGTTAGCCACTACAGGGAACATTAACCGCCGTGAGGTTGGCTTACTTTTGAGTAGCTGTTCGTATATTATCCGTTCGTGGGCTGCATGTTGGTCCACTATGATGAGCCCCTGCTTTGTTTGTGCAAATATATACGAGTTATGTAGTTGCCAGAACCTGGTACCTTCGAGTGTGAGCTCCCCCTCACCAGTAGCTGCTGGACGGGCGAACCCTTTCACCAACTTTATACGTAACTTATTGCGTATACCGTCAACAATAAAGTTGTAAAGGGATCGCTCATCACTGAATCGTACCTCATCCTTACGTGGGTGTATGTTTACATCGATCATGGTGGGATCTAACTCTATGAATATCACGAATGATGGGTGTTTGGATTTATCATCTAACCCATACGCATCCTGTACAGCTTTACGTATGATGTGACTTCTGACCGGGCGGCGGTTGACAAATATGAACTCTTCCGGATGTGTGTCCAGCATCTCCGGTCGTGATACGTAACCCCAAACAAGTATATTAGGTGCAGAGACCTCGAACGGCTCCAGGTGTGACATGAATTCCTCACCTAATAGGTTTGTCAACCGTGCCTCAAGCTCATCCGCCATGAGGTCGAGCACCACTTCATCATCGTGCACAAGTTTAAACCCTATTTCAGGGTATGCGATCGCATAGTTGTAGATTTTACCCAGTATATGGCTAAACTCTGTGCGCTTGGATTTCAGGAATTTACGTCTTGCAGGTATACGTTCGAAAAGCCGATAAACCTTTACAGTTGTACCTACGTTACGGGCTATTTGACGTTTATCGACAATACGGGTGTTATCCACCCGCAGGTATGTACCTATGGGTTCTTCACGTGCACGTGTGATTATCTCCATATCCGCTACCCTACGTATGCTGGCAAGCGCTTCACCACGGAAGCCGAGTGATGTGAGGTTATCCAGATCACTTATATCATTTATTTTGCTGGTAGTATGTGGTTCAATCGCCAGCTCTACCTGATTGGCTGGTATACCATACCCGTTATCTATTACTTCGATAAAATCTATACCGCCACCCTTCACACGTACTGTAATATGTGTAGCTTCTGCATCTATTGAATTTTCGACCAACTCCTTAACACATGAAGCGGGACGCTCAATCACCTCACCGGCAGCTATTTTGTGGATAACATCTTCACGTAGTGGGATGATGGGTTTACGTTCCATAACATAGCGGGAGACGGGACTCGAACCCGCGACCAGCGGCTTGGAAGGCCGCTGCTCTACCAAGCTGAGCTACTCCCGCATGGGCGGGGGAGGATTCGAACCCCCGAAGGCTTACGCCAGCAGATTTACAGTCTGCCCCCTTTGGCCACTTGGGTACCCGCCCAAAGCTGGTGGAGGGATTCGAACCCCCGACCTGGTGATTACAAATCACCTGCTCTACCACTGAGCTACACCAGCTTAATTATTATGATACAACGAACTACAGGTTGTCAATAGGTGATGGAACGCTTCATCAATGTTTTTGACTTAATCTCAGGTTCGCATAGATTATATACGCATGGTGTACGTTATCTCCATAGTTGTAGGTTACCTTATGGGTTCGATACTACCTGCGTATTTCTTTGGACGATTGTATCATCTTGACATACGTCGTGTAGGTACGGGTAATGCGGGTACGGTCAATGTTTACCATACGCTGGGTTTAATACCTGCTATACCAACTGCGATATACGATGCATCCAAAGGGGTGTTGGCTATACTCATCAGCCAGCGGTTGACAGCTAACTTCGTCTGTGCACAACTTAGTGGGTTAGCTGCTATAGCGGGGCATGTGTTACCGTTTTACCTTGGGTTCCGTGGTGGTCAGGGTGTTGCCTGTGCTACCGGTATAATGTTGTATTATCTTATGCATTACCTAACAGGTGGTGTATTATCCCTGTATGAGGTGGGTTTCCTATTCGTTGTGGTTGCAATTTTCACTTACATCACACGACAGGGTGAACTCGTCAGTATGATAGTTTTACCACTACTCTGTTATATGCTGTTTTCACATGCACAACATGATCCACATAATCCGTTCCTTCTTACTGTTATCGCTTATATAATAGGGGTTGGGGTGTATAATACTGTTAAACGTGGGTTAGTGAAAATAACCGATGAAACCCTCAAACGTCACTGGTGGCGTGTAGCTGCACGACCGGGTGCACTCACTTTTATAGTGATCTATCTGCGTAACACGCAGCATATGGCACTACAGCTTATCGGTTGTGTAGCAATATTTTTCATCCTAATGGATATTGTGCGGTTCGTACATCGACGTACCAGCATGTTCTTAAGTGAACGTATTAAGTTGCTTTTTAAGCGTACTGAGTATCGTAAGTTTTCATCGATGACCGTCTTCCTTGTGGCAGGCTTCATTACACTGTTGGTGTTTCCTAAACCCATAGCTGTGGCTGCGTTCACTTACCTCATATTTGGTGATATCTTCGGTAAGCTGTTTGGGCTTATGTTTGGACGTCACAAAATAAGGGGTAAAACCTTGGAAGGTACACTTGCATATTGGGGTGGTGCGCTCATCTGTGCATATGTACTTTATAATACGTTGCACATATCACCTTTATTGCTGGGTGTTGGTGCAACAGGTGCTGCGGTTACTGAATTGCTGTCATTTAATGTTGATGACAATTTCACCGTCCCTTTAGTAAGTGGTACACTTATGCGTGTAATAGATATGTTCGTCGGCTGATGCTGTTATTTGGGTGCCTCTAAGTTTTGAAATTCCTCACGTGTATATATCCAGTAACGTGTGATACCAAGTTGTTGAAGCAATTTCTTGCCTTTGTCTTCACCCAATACGAACACCGCAGTCGCTATAGCGTCCGCCCATACGCCACTGGTATCGACAACTGTTACGCTGACGAGTTCCATGGCTGGCAAACCTGTCCTCGGATCCAGTATGTGGTGATAATATTTTCCATTTTTGACAAAATAGCGTTCGTAATCACCAGATGTAGCCACATATGCATCAACAAGTGTGAATGTATCGATGATCTCATCCTGTTGACGTGGATGCCGTATACCTATTTTCCAGCTTCCGATTACACCTATTTCGCCACCACCGTTTACCAGTGCTCTCCTTACCCCCATATCTTTAAGCACTTTAATAGCGGATTCAACTGCATAACCTTTAGCGAGGCCACCTAAATCTATACCATAACCCTCGGGTAGTACCAAAGTGTCGTGACGAAATTCTATCTTCCTGTAATCCACCCTCTGTAATGCAGCTAAGATTTCGCTATCTGTTGGTACATATTGATCGCGAAAGAAATGCCAACACTTCATCAACGGATATATTGTTACATCGAACGCACCACCGCTGAGCTTACCCATTTTGATGCCAACCTCCAGCATCTCCTTTAGTTCGCTTGAAACCTTCATACGGTGGCCACTGTTTATTTTTGCGAGCTCACCGTCACCGAATACATTAGCTAATGAGTCGATGTGTGCGATTACGGTGAAAACTCGGTTAAATGCGCGTTTGGGATACACATGTGATACAATTTTAACCTCCCACAGGGTATCCATATAAAATGCGGAACGTTCAAACTCTTTCGTTCTTACAAAATATAGAAGGATTAAAGTTGCTACGAATAGCCCACTATATATGTAGCGACGCATAGAGCTTACGTTTACCTTCGACAATCTTTTTGCCAAACTTACCTGCACGGAACTCCTGTAGCTCTTTCTGGGTGGTTTCAATTAACTTCTGTGCGTATTTGTTCTCTTTTATGCTATTGGATGCATCTGCAGCCGCTATTTTGCCTTCAAGTAATGCAGAGACGGCTTCTTCGACACCAGCAGCATCACCTGCCACATATAACCCAGGTACTGAGGTTTCGAGGTTTGGCTTATGCCAGGGTAACCATCCACCCAACTCCGGTATATATACGATTTTGGCACCCGCCTGTGCTGCCAGTTCGTATGAAGGTGATAATCCAACCGCTAAGCATATAAAATCCACCTTCAATTCCCTTTCACTACCTGGGATGGGTTGCCAATGTTCATCTAATTTAGTGATCACCGCTGCCTCTACCTTGTCGTTACCTATTGCTGCTTTAATCGTATGTCGCAAAAGTATCGGTATACCTAAACGTCTCACTTTAGCTGCATGTACTTCATAGCCACCTACGTGATCCAGCGCCTCCAGTATGGCAACCACTTCAACACCTGCCTGCATTAATTGATAGCTCACGATCAACCCTATATTGCCTGAACCCACCATAAGTGCACGCTTACCAGGTAATACACCATAGACATTAACTAACGTCTGTACTGCACCTGCCCCGTATACACCAGGTAGATCGTTATTTACAAACGATAGCATGTTCTCGCGTGCACCTGTCGCTATGATTATCTTTTTGGGGTGTACAACACGCAAATCTTCCTCACTGGCTATAGCTACACCATCTTCATATATACCGATGACGGTACTTTCGAGATACTTGGTGATACCGAGTTTGTTTACCTTATCCTCGAGTATTTCTGCGATATCGATCCCACGTATACCACAGTAGTTGCTTTCGGAGCCAAAAAACTTATGTGTCTGTTTGATAAGCTGGCCACCTAACCTGGGGTTCTCGTCTACGATGATAACGGAGTGATCGAGTTCCGCTGCGGTGATAGCTGCACTTAAGCCAGCTGGTCCGCCACCTACTACGAGTAGATCAATTTCCATCGAGTACACCCTTACCTTTCTGACGTCTAACCCTCATGCCATCATGTACACGTACCATACAGGCCATCTGGTTGGGTTTACCATCTATTTCCATCAAACACGATGAACATTTACCTATCGCGCAGAATAATCCACGTGCACGTTTATGTCGTGGACTGTATCTGAATACATAGATGCCAGCTGCTATCAATGCAGCTGCTACGGATTCACCCTCATATGCTTCGATAGGCTTGCCTTCGAAATATATTGTCACCTTTTTGCCACGCTTAAACTTAATTATTGGATGTTCGGTTATTCGCATCTTCTATACCCAACATTTTCTTGATATTCTCGTAATGTGTACCTTTCCAGTAGTAGCGGCCACAACCTGGACAGTAAGCAAACTCGTCATGTGCTTCATAAACATGATATGGTACCTTACCACGTACTGCTGGCTTGGATACCTCGACTAACTTTGTGTTGCAGATCGAACATCTGGTGAATGGATTAATATCGAGTGGAAACGCCTTTTTGACTTCTTCAAGTTGTTCACGCCAATCCTGGCTTTTGATAATGAATATGGATGGATGATGTGGCAGCTTATGGCTACGTGTAAGGATGACACGCCCTTCTTCTAACGCCATTTTGAGCATACCGTTGCGATCGGCTGGCCTTACATATATCACGTCCTGGCCCAATAATCGTAACATCCTCGCAAGCTTACCCAACATAAAGTCTGCAATGAATCGCATCATGGTATACGTTTCTTACCATCCATATATGGGCGTAACACTTCTGGTACTGTAAGGCTACCGTCTGGGTTTTGATAGGTCTCAAGTATCGCTATAAACGTACGTGGGGTGGCTACCCCCGATGCGTTCAATGTATGCACATAGTCTGTACGATGTTTGGTACGAAACTTGATCTTAGCACGTCGTGCTTGAAATGCTTCACAGTTGCTGACGGAGGAGACTTCTAACCACTCCTTGGATATTGGTGCCCATACCTCTATGTCGTAGGTTTTTGCAGCCGCAAACCCCAGTTCATGTATGGGTAGGAGCACCACACGATACCTAAGGCCGAGCGACTTGATAACCTCTTCCGCCTCGTTGAGCAGAAACTCAAGCTCCTCATAGGAATGTTCAGGATGTGCGAACGAAAATAGCTCCACTTTGTTGAACTGATGTACACGTTTGAGCCCACGTGTACCTCTACCGTAGCTGCCGGCTTCACGTCGGAAGCATGCAGTGTACGCCACGTAACGTAAGGGGAGCTTCTCCTCGGGTAGTATCTCTTCACGGTGTAGATTGGCCACTGTTACCTCAGCGGTGGGGTTGAGGAAGAAATCTTCGCGTTCAATATGGTACATGTCATCTTCGAGTTTCGGCAACTGGCCTGTACCTATCATACTTTGGCGGTTGGCTACAAATGGAGTGAATACTTCCTTAAAGCCACGCTTAACGTGGAAGTCCAGCATGTAATTTATGAGTGCACGTTCGAGCCGCGCTCCCCACCCTATGTACAATGGGAAGTTAGAGCCTGCAACTTTGGCACCTCTAACGAAATCGACCATACCCAGTTGTTCAGCAAACGTAAAATGGTCTAAGCCATCAAATTTGTGTTCAAGGGATTCGCCTACTTCACGTAGTATCTTGGGTTCATCCAAAGGTACCGATGCATGCACTATATTGGG
>Ga0190304_1000128_pt1 | contig 34472 bp, 35 predicted proteins | sample 48700712_MG_FD_161670 | JGI IMG/M metagenome (GOLD analysis project Ga0190304, IMG submission 161670) | Hydrothermal vent sediment bacterial communities from Southern Trench, Guaymas Basin, Mexico - 4870-07-1--2_MG | ecosystem: Environmental > Aquatic > Marine > Hydrothermal vents > Sediment ...
AAATTAGTGCTGAAATCCGGCTCAAGCATTCCAATTCCAGCGGCACCGATGACTCCAATCCCTCCTTCATTTGCCACAGCAGAGGCCAATCCTGAAAGAGATATTCCCACACTCATCCCTCCCTGAATAATGGGTATTTTCGCTTGGAGTTCCCCTATCCTTAAACTAGGTATTGTGCAGGGATTCATGTTGTGTTCACCCCCTCATAATAAACAGGAAAATTTTATTTCTGTAGAGAATATATGCAATTTACTACTCTGGATCATTTTACAAATCTTCCATCATCCTTTGATCTTGAAAGCTTATGAATTCTCTCACTGAGCCAACCAATCCTTTTGCATTCTTTCACATCAAATTCTGGCACATAAGGCTTAATATCAAGAAGAGGGGTCCCATCCACAATATCCACATCTTTGACATGGAGTACATTGCCTTTAATTTGGATGAGACGCACCACTGAAATACCTATTGGATTAGGCCGACTTGGAGCTCTCGTTGCAAAGACTCCCCTTAGTTCATTATCCATAAACGGCTTTACTTTCAGCGATACACCCTTAGACAAATGAAAGTGGTATATCAAAATGATATGAGAAAATCCTTCCAGATCTTTCAGCCCCTCTATATATTCAAGGTATATTTCCACTGTTCCACAAACTCCTCTGGCTGCTGCAGGTTGTATGGGTGTCCCCTTTGGTTCCCTGAATGGAGTATGTATAATCCCTATAGGTATGTATTTTATCTCATTCATCATCCATCTCCCTGAAAATGCCTGCACCTCTAAGTCATATTTATAAGATTTACAAGTCCCTTTCAAATTTTTCTGTGTTTCCTTCTCCCCTCCTCATAAAGGTCATTTCCGTATGCATCATTGACAACAATAAGCGGGAAATCTTCCACATAAAGTTTTCTTATAGCCTCGGGGCCTAAATCTTCATATGCCACAACCTCTGCTTCCTTAATCCTCTGAGAAAGCAATGCACCCGCACCTCCAGTTGCAGCAAAGTACACACCTTTAAGTGTCTTTAGAGCCTCTATAACCTCTTTGCTTCTTTTACCCTTTCCAATAAACCCCTTAACTCCCAATTCCAGCATCCTGGGCGTAAATGGATCCATTCTATAAGCAGTTGTTGGACCAGCTGCACCAATGGGTCTACCCGGTCTTGCAGGAGAGGGACCACAATAATATATAACTATTCCTTTAAGGTCAATAGGGGACTCTTCACCTTTATCCAGACTTTCCAATAGTCTCTTATGGGCAGCGTCTCTGGCAGTATATATATATCCTGAGAGCAATACTCTGTCCCCGGATTTAAGGGAGAGTATATCGTCCTCGCTCAAAGGGGTCTTTAGCCTTTTATAATCACCCATTTTTTTCTCCTTTTTAAAATTTTAATACAAAGAGTCTATGCTTGCAACTACAGATGTATATAATTAAAATTGAATTATGCGTCTAAGATATATTATATTACTTGTCTTTTTTGTTCCTTTACTGGCAATATTTTCAATTTCTATTTACAAAGGCTTTGAGACCAGGAAAAAAGCAAAAATACGTGAGGAGATAAATAGGAAAATAAGGGTGGAAGTCCTGAATGCAGCGGGGGTGAATGGACTGGCTAGAAAAGTAACATGGCTTCTTAGAAAGGATGGGTTTGATGTAGTATATTATGGAAATGCTGATGAACCTCTCCCAAAGACAGTCGTGGTGGAAAGGAGAGATTCTTCAATGTTTCATGCAAGACACCTCGCAAGATGGATAGGATGTAGAGAGATTACCCTTGAAATTGACCCTGACAGAGTTCTAGATGTAAGTTTAGTACTGGGTAAAGATTACAAAAAATTGTTCAAAGGAATTGATTCCCTCAAAATTGTTTTCTGATTATTTGTTGTGTCTCTCGTAATTTGGGGCTTCCTTGGTAATGGTAATATCGTGGGGATGCGCTTCTCTTAGGCCTGCATTTGTTATTTTAACAAAAATTGCTTTGGCTTTGAGCTCATCCAGATTTCTGGCGCCAAGATATCCCATACCAGACCTTAAACCCCCGACTAGCTGAAAAATTACATCCTTCACAGGCCCCCTATAAGGTACCCTTCCCTCAACCCCTTCCGGTACAAACTTAGCTTGTCCCTCTTGGAAGTAACGGCTACCTCCCCCTTGCTGCATCGCACCAAGGGATCCCATTCCTCTATAAACTTTGAATCTTCTACCTTCCAGAAGTATTGATTCTCCTGGGCTTTCATCGGTTCCTGCGAAAAGGTTCCCTATCATGACCGAGTCGGCACCTGCCGCGAGAGCCTTCACTATATCACCGGAGTACCTTATACCACCATCGGCAATCACTGGAATGGTATGTTCATGTGCAACTTCTGCGCAATCCATGATTGCGGTAACCTGCGGGACACCCACGCCGGTTACAACTCTTGTAGTACATATAGAACCTGGCCCCACACCCACCTTGATGGCATCTGCTCCGGCTTTAATGAGATCTATGCAGCCTTCTCTTGTAGCCACATTTCCTGCCACCACAGATACATTGAAATTCTCCTTAATCCACTCCACCATTTTGATCACTTTTACCTGGTGTCCATGAGCAGTATCTACTACTATCACATCACAACCTGCATCCAGTAGCATTTTGACCCTTTCCTTTGACTCTTCATCTGTTCCCACTGCTGCTGCAACTCTCAATCTCCCGTTTGGATCCACAGTAGCCTCTGGGTGTTCCAGCTTTTTCAATATATCTTTGAGGGTAACCATATAAACCAGCTTTCCATTCTCATCGACTATAGGAAGTTTTTCAATCTTGTGTTCTTTCATAATGCGCTTGGCATCCTCCATGGTGGTACCAAACAAGGGAGCAGTTATAACTTTTTTGTTCATCACCTGTTTGAGGGGCTTCTTTTTATCGTCTTCAAAGATAAGGTCTCTCTTGGTAACTATACCCACAAGTTTACCCTGTTTATTAACAATGGGAATCCCTGAGATGTTTTTCTCCTCTATGAGTTTCCAAGCATCACCTACTGTATTACTCGGGTTGAGAGTAAAAGGATTTTCAATAAACCAGCTCTGAGATCTTTTTACTTTTCTCACCTCTTCAGCCTGTTTCTCAGGAGAGAGATTTCTGTGAATAACTCCTATACCACCATGTTTGGCTAGTTCGATGGCCATCTGTGCTTCTGTCACTGTATCCATAGCTGCAGAGACAAGTGGAATCTTCAACTCTATTCCGGGTACAAAAATAGTTGAGACATCAGTTTCACTTGGGATCACTGAACTTTTTCGGGGTAAGAGAAGAACATCATCAAACGTTAGAGCCTCTTTAAACTCCATAATAATAAAATGGCTGGGGGACAGGGATTCGAACCCCGACTAGCGGATCCAGAGTCCGCCGTCCTGCCGATTAGACGATCCCCCAGCATTGGTAGCGCCACCGGGATTTGAACCCGGGTCTCCTGGCTGAGAACCAGGTATCCTGAGCCGGACTAGACGATGGCGCCACATTTATATTTATATTTTAACTTATTTGGTTTAAACAGTCAATTGATCAGGCTGCATCATCTTATTTTGACTATTTTCTTCAATCCTTGGTAACCTCGAGTTCCGCCCTCCATCTTCACGAAATAGACCCCGCACTGCAATGCCTCGAGGGAGATACTTTTTTCTCCCGGATATACCTCTCTGGAGAAAACCTTTCTCCCATCCACTGTATAAATCTCTATGGTTATTTTTCTATAAAAATTGTTCAAACAAAGTATATTCCTATTAATATCCCAGTAAAAACCAATGGTGGGGATATCCCTTCTATATTCCCCCACTTCCACTGCATCTGTACTTCTCATAAATCCACCCACAGCAACACACAGAACTTCCTCTGAAGAACTCCTCAATGCCCCGGGGAAGAACGTTAAAGTATCCTCATCTATAAAGGGATCGCTGGCATCACCACGGGTGAAAATGTCGAGACCACCACTCATATAGAAACCAGAATATACTGCACCATTCGGCCCGCAATTAATCTCATATGTATCAAAATATGTCCCTTCTTTAAGAGTATCCAATGAGCCGGTGACTACATGATATCTTAAATAGTGAGAATTTAAGTAATAATTGTCTGCAAAGTAGAAGAGTTTGTTATCTGGGTCATAGTCCATGGCGTTCACTTTGATACTCTGCAGAACTGCAACAGTGTCATAAGTGAGCCCCATATCGTAGCTTATATAGACTGTACTATCAGCACTGATAAATACAGTGTCTGTTCCCACTATGTCGTAATATATCTCATCAGAACTACCAAGCTCCACAAAGGTGTGTCCGCCATCGGTGCTCCTCATAAAGACCCACTGATCAAGACTATCATCATAGGCTGCAACCAGTAGTGTTAAAGAGTCAGAGGAAGAGACGTGAATCACCTGCTTCCAAGCATATTCGGAGACTTCGGTGAATGGTATGGTATCCACTGGGACAAAGGTTTGGGCACCGTCATTGGAGAGGTAGATATTGTGTAAGTAAATATCGGACCCAATGACTTCTCCTCCACCAGCACAGAGGTATAAATAATCAGGATTTTGCGGGTATACGTCTATATCAAAAACAACTACTATTCCTGGAATGTATAGTTTACTCCAGCTTTGTCCTCCATCATCGCTTTTATAAATAGCATTCCCCCAATAATCACTGCAATACAGGGTTCTATCCACCACTCTTGAGAGAGGGGGGTCTGTTTCACCACCGAAAACAGCATTTAATCCTGTTTCATTTCTCTGCCATGTCATACCATTATCAGAAGACTTAAGAATACCGGTAGAAGCTCCTGCATACCATATATTCCCTGAATTTTCAAGATCTGCACAAGGGGTAAGAGAATCAACCCGATAGAAATTCCAGAACCCGAGATAACGGACACCCATCATAACACCTACTGGAAACATAGAAGCCACCAGAATTGTATCGTTACTCACATATTCTACATCATAGGGCATTAATACCTGTGGCAGGATGTACACAGTTGTGAACCCATCACCGGTATATATTAAGCCTTCACTGTTTTCCATTCCGGTGGAAATAAACACCTCATCGGGATCGCTGGGATTTATTTCAATATCTGTAACTTCTTTTTCCTCCATGGTATAAACCACATTCCATGAAAGCCCGCGATCATTAGATTTTAATACATAGGTAGTATCTCCATAATAGCTCTCTCCCGCCAGATAAATCAGTGAATCATGACCAGGAGCATATTCAACAGCATAAATAAAATCTAAATCGATGGAAATTTGCAAGGAATCCCAGCTCTGGCCTTTATCTTCAGTAATAAATAACATATCCTGAACCCCAGTAGTAGCGAGCATCACTGTGTCAGATCTGACGTGACTCATGGCATCAAAGCCCCCTTGCCTTTGTAATATAGAGGTCAGCGTAATTCCCCCGTCAGGAGAGATGTAAACTGTATCATGTATAAACATCAACATAGTATCCGGTCCGGTATATACACCATCACCATCATAAAAACCTCGATCTCTCAGTTTGAACCAGGTTGTTCCATCAGTGGTCTTCCAGCTTTGAGAGAAACTCAAAGCCAGAGCCTCCTGAGAATCAGCAGGGTCTACCATTATCCTTGGGATCACTCCACCTTCTAAAGGAACAAATTGCCAGCTAAAATCCGCCTTAGATGGAGAGCCAGTAAATTTTAAGACATTTTCCCCTTCTCTTGAGGGGTTTTCCAGACCAAAAAGAGTAATAAGAACAAGGAAGAGATTAAACATCATTCCACCTCCCCTTTGGAAATTTTATTGGAAATAAGTAAATGTGTCAAATCAATGTCATATATAGGACATTTTATCTCCTACAAAGATAACTACCCGGTAATAGTATTCTTTTTATATTAAAAACGAAATGGAAAGATTAAAGCTAATTTCAGCTGCTCGTCCTTACTGCTACCTTTTAATTTAAAGTTATAAATTTTTGGAACTCTTCCTTTTTTAACACCTTTCTGCAAGGTATTTCTTATAGTTGTGAGTAATTTGTGGAAATATATTGATTTCTCAAAAAATTAATTCCTGCGAATTTCTGTGATGTTGTATTTTTTTTAACGAACCCATAAAATAAATTGGAAGAAGGAGGAAATATTATGCATATTTTATCGGTCATTCTGATTATCTCCACTTTGTCTCTAAACCACGCTCTTTTAAATTTCCGCTTTAGGCATAGATCCGCAAAGGCCAAGTTGACGGTTTTAGAATCAGGATCAGAAACTATCTTACATTTAAAAGGTGCTGGAGTTAAAAAAGCAGATGTAGCTCTCTGGACCTACGTAGAAAAACTCCCCCCTTTAAAAGGCAACGAAAAGCTCATGCTAAAGGTAAGGGGAAACGGTAAGATTAGGATTACTGCATACATAAAGATCAATAATGATTATCGAAGCCTCCGAACCTTTGCAATACTTGGTCCTTTCTGGAATGATGTGGTCTTGCCACTTAAAAATTCAAAAGCTTTATGGACATCAAACTTTCCTTACGCACTCATCCCCGAGAAAGATATCGATCTCTATCTCTTTATAGAGAATGCCCAGGCTGGGAGTATCGACTTGTTTCTGAAAGATATTCAAATGGAGGTAGAACAATGAAAAAAATTATTATTCCGCTGCTTATATTTCCTGTCTTTCTTTTTGGGGACTACCCGTTTATTCCTAACGTAAAAATAAGTGGTGATTCGTACGGGATAGTAAACCATGGTGAATCTTCTTTCGCTGTTTATAAAGATACTATATATGTAGTATGTAATATTGCAGAAAGGCCCATTATTCCCATGATCCCATTCTCACGGTCATGCAACAGAGGCAACACCTGGGACCTTGACTATGCTTTTATAGATAGTTCTACTGGCATTACTTGGCATACTGATCCAGTCGTGGGAGTCGATGATTCAGGACATGTCCACCTCCTTGTTCAATACTATATGAATTTCATTTACCATTATCTTTCCAGAGATGGCGGTATTACTTGGGCTGAAACCACACTGGTATCTGATACTTCCACAGGTGGTTATGTGGATAAACCATGGATGGTTGTAAAAGACAGTATGGTATTTATAACATGGCAGGAAATCAACGGAAGTGAAGAAGGAGTGAGATTCGCCGCATCTTTTGATTACGGAAGAACATTTTCAATCCAGACTATAGATACCCTTAGGGGTCTTACCGCATTAAATATAGGGGAAGATGGAACCCTTTATCTTACTTACGTTCGGGATAGTCTGTACTATACATTATCATATGATTTTGGTACTACATGGATTTCACCTAAAAGTCTCGACAAAATTGAGTATTCTTCCGGTGTAGGAGATAGAGGACCTAACTCCTCCATTGCAGTTTCCCCTTCAGGGGAAATATTCATCGCTTGGACAGATATCAGATACGGGAACTGGGATATTCTGGGTGTAAAGAGTTACGATGGCGGTATAACCTGGACGGGTCCTTATATTATCAACGATGTTCAGCAAGGTGGACAATGTAAGTGCTGGGTTACGTGTGATCCATACGGTCATTTACATTTATTTTACTATAGTACTCCTGACTGGCCTACAGACACCACCAGTCTTTGGTCCGTGAGGTACGCTTTTTCACCTGATTTTGGAAATTCTTTTACTCCCTCTATTAGGATAACGGATACTGTTTTTAGAGGTTATTTCTACGATTCACGTTACACCTTTATGGGAGATTACCATATGATTCAGGCAGATAGTGATTTTATTTATGCAATCTGGACTGATGGAAGGGATGGGGATATGGACCTCTATTTTTCCAGGGCAGCCCTCAAGGCCATATCTCTGAATGAGTATCCCACGGTGCAGAGAAATAGCATTTCCCTAATTACCACAAAAACTCCCTACCTCCTTTTTAATCTCGAGAAGGACATGATACTCACCGTTGATTTATATGACGCCATAGGAAGACATATCAAAACACTGGCTTCTGGAAAATTTAAATCTGGGAAATTCGTCCTACCAATAAATATCTTACCCCAAAGAGGAAAAATTATTTTTGTTAATGTTAAAGGAGATATTAACAAAACCTTTAAGTTAGTTATGTTCCCTCAGTAGTTTTTATAGAAGAGAAAATACTTTTCCTACGCCGAAGGTAATGATGGCAGCACCAATTCCGGAAATTATCATTTCAAAAACTTTTTTAGAAACAGAAAGCCCGGAGGAAAGAGCTATGATGCTTCCAGAAATTATCCACACAAGAATAGCGGTGAGAGAAGATAAAATCAAAGCAGTTGCAGCTGTTTTCATTATGAAAAATGAATACACTATAAAAGCTGTCCCCATCAAATAGAACACCCCTGTAAAAAGAGCCGATTTCAATGGATTTTCAATCTCCATCTCCTCTCTTCCCTCTCTATTAAAAAGTTCTTTAAGAACCCTTAATCTGAATATTCCAAAACTTTTTACATCTTTCTGGTTCTTAACCGATATAAAAGTACCTATGCTCATTGAAAGAGTCCCTGCAAGTCCAACAATGAGTCCTGAAATACCAACTAGTCTCGGTTTCCCCATATACAAACCTGTAAGCCCTGCAACAGTCGAGAGTATCTCCACTAATCCGTCATTCATTCCCAGGAATATATCTCTTATATTATTTTCAATTCCCTGTTCCTCCTCTTTAAAAAAGTCCTCATGGGCCAGCTCATCCAGAATTATCCTCTTTAACTCTTCTTTCTCCTCTTCAGTAAGATCTCCCTTCTTATAATACTCGTAGTATTCCCTTATGGCCTTGTTCTCCCCAAGTTCAAGGATCCTTGATGTCCATCTCAAGCCTAATACCTTTCTTATAAGAAGATATAAAAGCACTACAAATCTGAATTTGTACTCCTTAGGTAGGATTCCCCGCGATTCCATCAACTTCTTCCAAAATTCTGCATGCCGTTTTTCCATTTTCGCAAAAGCTTCAAGCTGATGTTTTACCTTAACATCTGACTCCTTCATAGCAAGTCTCTTATAAATTTGAGAGGCCTTGAGCTCATCTTTGTAGAATCCAAGTATAACACCTTCCATTTTCCACCTCCTTAATATATTAAAATTCAACTAAGTAAATGAGGAATTATTCATAAAATTTTTGATAAAATTCAAGCAAAGTTTTTTCAAAGGCCTGAGAAACACTATCCCAGCTGAAATTTTCGGCCCATTCTCTTGCCCTAAGGGATAATTCTTCCCTTAATTTATCATTTTTTATAATCTCCAATACACTCTGCTTCAAGGAAATGATATCACCAAAAGGCACTATCATGCCGGACCTTTGATGCAACACAGACTCTCTGAGGCCCGGTGAATCGAACACCACTGCCGGGGTTCCACATGCTTGTGCCTCCATAACCACAATTCCCCAGCCTTCCTTAGGAGAGGTATTGACCAGAACCCATGCTTTTTGTAATTTCTCTATCTTGGTTTCCTCGGAAACGAATCCCGTGAAATTTATAACATTTTCTAATTCAAGCTTTCTTACCAATTTTTCCAGATATGGCCTTGCATCTCCGTCCCCTACAATTTCCACTTTTAACTTTTCAAGGGAAGATTCTCTCACCAATAATTTTATCATCTTTATAAAGAGATCCACACGCTTATATTTTTTAAGCCTTCCTAAGTATACAATATATGGAATATCGCTTTTAGGCCCATCGGGTTTAAATTTTTCCAAATCAATACCGTTATAAACCACCTTAATATTAACGGCAGGGAATCCGTTTTCAATCATATCAGCTTTGGTACTTTCAGAAACAGCAATAAATGGGATATCTTTATACAGCTTAAAAAGCAACTTCTCCATCAAGTACACATAAGTTGCAAACATGGGATTTGTCTCCGAATATATAACCTTTCCAAAGAAATGATGAGCAATTCCTAAAATTGGCTTTTTAACAAAATATTTGAGGAAAAAAGGTATTTTATTTATGTCTTCGATTATCAGATCAAAATCGCCATTAGCCAAAAGCTGCTTCACATAAAAAGGAACCTGATAATTAAAAATATATCTATTTCCTCGTCTTATTATGTTTAGATCATCACACTCATCAAATTTAGATGCACCTTTAAAGGAAGATACAAGAAGGGTGATTTTATGACCCTTCTGGGCCAGACGCTTAAAAATATTATGTAGATGAACCTCAGCACCACCACTGAGAGGATTTTTCAGATCCTGCCAGTTGACAACAAGTATTTTCATTCACTTTTAACCAGTTTCAAAAACTTTCTTTTCCCAACCTTGAGAATTGCTTCTTTTGATTCAAGCTTGATTATCTCACTTTCATCATCAATTACTACATCATCCAGTTTAACAGCACGTTGTTTTATCAATCTTCGAGCCTCGCTTCTTGAGGACACAAGACCAGAGTTTGCAAGAAGCTCTACAATCCATATACCTTTTTCAGTTATTTTATATTCGGGTATTTCATCTGGAATACCCTTTTCTCTAAAAACTCTGTTAAATTCTTCCTCTGCTCTTCTTGCGTCTTCCTGGGACCAGAAAAGTTTCACAATCTCATACGCAAGCTTAGCTTTTGTATCCCTCGGACGTTCCTTCATTTCCTCTTCAACTTTTTTTAATTCCACGTCATCGTAATACAAAACAAGCTTGTAATATTTAACAACCAGCTCATCTGGTATAGACATAACTTTACCGTAAATCTGATTGGGAGGTTCTGTAATACCTATGTAGTTATCGTAAGACTTTGACATCTTAAGTTTCCCATCAGTTCCTTCGATAAGCGGAACTGTAAGGATTACCTGTGGTTCCTGGCCAAATGCTTTCTGAACCTCCCTACCAACCATGAAATTGAATTTCTGATCTGTTCCTCCCACTTCCACATCTGCCTTAATAGCATAAGAGTCATAACCCTGAAACAGTGGATACAGAAATTCATGAATGGAAATAGGAACTCCGTTCTTAAATCGTTTTTCAAAGTCATCCCGTTCCAGCATTCTTGCAACTGTATACGTGGCAGCAAGCTCTATAACATCTCGAGCCTTGAGAGGAGCTAACCACTCAGAATTGTATCTAACTTCAGTAAGTTTTTCATCCAGAACTTTGAATACCTGATCAAAATAGGTTTTTGCATTCTCTTTCACTTCCTCTTCTGTGAGTCTCGGCCTGGTTTTAGAACGTCCGGATGGGTCTCCTATCATTGCGGTGAAATCACCCACTATGAAAATTATCTTATGTCCTAGAGTCTGGAGATCTTTAAGTTTTTTTAAACATACATAATGACCAAGATGTAAATCCGGCCGGGAAGGATCTGCTCCGTATTTAATTCGTAAGACCTTCTTTTTCCTTAACTTCTCTAAAAGCTCCTCTTCGGGTAATAAATCTACAGTATTTTTCTTTATTATCCGGAGTTGTTCTTCTATTCTCATTTTGTCCAGTATACATAAATCCCACAGTTAGGACAGGTTTCTAATTTTTTATTCTTGTCAGGTCTTGTCACAAGTGAAGTGGGTAGATGTATAAAACAATTGGTACATATTCCACCAACCACAGGTGCTATTCCCCTGCCATACTTCTTCTTGAGCTTCTCATACCTCTTTAAAATGTTTGGAGGTAGTTTAGAAGCACACTCCTCTCTGAGCTTCTTAAGTTTTTCAATGGGGTCTTCATCCTCAGTAAGGCCAAGCTCTTTATATTCAGGACTTTCTGCATCCCTGATCATCGCATCAATATCCCCGAGGGCGATGAGTATCTCCAGGATAGGGTCCATTATTCCTCCTTCTCCATTCTCAACAGATAATCGATGAATTCCCTCTTATCCTGTATTTTCATATACTCATCACTTTTTATTATCTTTCTGGCTATATTTGCAATCATTCCAAGGGTTATAAGGTATCTTGTTCCGGGGTCCTGAGGAGGTGCACAGAGAAGGAAAAAGAGATGAACCGGTTTTCCATCAAGTGCCTGAAAATCAACTCCTTCTTTTGATCTTCCCACAACAAGATATACATCGTCAAGGACAACACTTCTTGTATGGGGGATCGCTATGCCCTTTCCAATTCCTGTAGACCCTATGGATTCTCTCTTTTTCAGAGCTTCTAAAACCAGTTTTTTCCTTTCTTCTGGAAGATTGAGGGGTTCAAGAAGTTCTTCAAGGACAGACTCTTTATCCTTTGACTTAAGGTCCAGGATAACTCTCTCCTCTTTAAGTAATTGTTCCAGCATAATTTAACCTCCTCTTTTGCCTTAAAAGTTTACTTCTATATTTAAAGTCTGTCAAATTTCAACCCTTTACTGCTCCTTGTGTTATACCTTCAATAAAATATCTCTGGGCAAAAATGAATAATAAAGAAATTGGCACAATGGAAACTGAAGAGGCTGCCATCTCTAAAGTGTAGGCTTCTTCATGGGCACTCTTGAACATTGCCAGTCCCACCGGTACCGTATACATCTCCTCAGATTGTGCCACAATTAGCTGCCACAAAAAATTAGACCAATGAAATTGAAAATTAAGAAGAAATACCGTGGCCACTATGGGGAATGCAAGGGGGACCATAATCCTCCACCATATTTTGAATTCAGAGGCACCATCTATTCTTGCCGATTCCAGAAGAGAATCAGGCACCTGCCTCATGAATTGAGTAATTAAAAAGAGACCAAAGACATTTGCAAGATGAGGTACAATCATCCCCCAGTAAGTATTTATCCAACCAAGTTTATATACAATTAAAAATTGAGGGATAACGTATAGAAGTCCCGGAACCATCATGGAGGCAATGAATAACCAGAAAAGGTACTCTTTCATGAAAAAACTCTTTTTGGCAAAAGCAAAGGCTGCCAGGGAAGCAAACAAAGTGGATACAGTAGCTGAAGAAAGAGCAACTATCAAACTGTTCAGGAAAAACCTGCTGAAACCAAATTCAAAGAGCACTTTTTTAAAATTGTATAATGTCAGTTTTTTGGGCAGGCTGAGAACGAGAGCAGTACCGGGCTCTTTAAGAGCTGTAAGCAACATCCATACAAAGGGGAACATGAAGATTATAGCAAGAAGAGTTACAGAGAAATACCATAAAAATTTTTTCATCGCTTCCTCTGTATTTTAGAATAGGTGATGGATAAACCTAATGCCAGGACAAGCAAGACAAAAGATGTTGCAGCAGCCAGACCGAGCCTTAAATTGCTGAAATGATTAAAGAGATAAAGACCTGTTACTTTGGTCATTCCCAGTGGAGTTCCCCATTTGTACACTATTGGCCCACCTCCAGTCATGGCATAGAATTCAGCAAAGGCAGAAAGAGCACCGATAATACCTATAATCACCATAAATGTAGTTACAGGTTGTATAAGCGGAACAGTAATGTACCATAGTTTTTTAAGTCCAGTTGCCCCATCCAATTCTGCAGCTTCATATACTTCCTTTGGAATCCCATCGAGAGCAGCAATATAAAGTATCATGCCAAAACCTGCTCCTTTGAGGGTCATAGCAAGAGCAACAGAAGGCATAACCGTTTTAGCATTTCCCAGAAATCCTGTCTCGTATATACTCCCTATAAGGGGTTTTAAAATATTTACCAATAAGCCATATCTTCCAGCGTAGATAAAAGTCCATACAATCCCAACTACGAATGCATCCAGCACAAAGGGCAAAAAGAAAAAAGTCCTGTACATGGAGTTTAATCTATATCTCTTTCTCAAAAGGATGGCAAGAAGAAGCGATACAACTATATTCAGAGGGATGATAATAAGTGCATAGTAAAGAGTAACCACTAAAGCCCACCAGAATTCTTTATCACGAAATAAAAAAAGATAATTTTTGAGACCCACAAAAGAAAGACCCCCAAAGACATCACTGAAATCTGTAACCTGGTTGAAGGAGAGATATATGGAATATATAAAAGGAAGAAACAAAAATACTATAAAAATAAAAGCAAAGGGCAAAATAAAGATATATGCATTTATGTTATCTCTAACACCTTTTTTCATAATAAAAAAGGGGGAGCCTGTGCTCCCCCTTTTAATTCACTATTTTACCACAATGAACTTGGATACCCCTGCCTCTCTATCCAGTACTAGGTACATTCCAGGAGGTAGATTAAACTTCACAACCCTGCTCCCATTGACTTTTACTGTTTCTTCAAGAACTTTTCTTCCATCCAGAGAGTAAACCTCCAGGGTATAAATACCATTTCCTTCTATTTTTACTCCATTCAAAACAGGAGTAAGAATTCTTGGTGCATGGACCCTATTTTCAATCCCTGTAATGAGAATATCAACGAAGTTATGCAGGGTATCGGTGTCAGTCCATTCTGCTCCACTAGAGAGGAGATTAACAGTTGAGTCATAAGGAAGAACATCCACACAGGAACTATTATCTCCCCCAGCAATATAGGAAACTATATGGACACGGCCAGGATATCCCAGAGAACTGAGTCCCACCCTAAGTTCGAGGACGTGAAGCCCTGATAAAGTATCAGATGTATACGCATATTCAAGGGGTGCAAAATCATAATCCCAGCCTACACCATTATAACGGTTAAAATTCACTGAAGTGATACCCGAAGCCTGATCATACCAGAAATATACCTGATAATCCGGAGCAAAATAATCAGGAGGCTCATTGGCAAATACTATATGTCTTCCCCAGGAATCCCATATCCCAGCACCCGGGTCTCCTATGTAACCGGAGCTATCCTGCTGGTCCACATCTATGGCAAACCCATAAGCAACATTCCAGGAAGCTTCATTTTGTGTTTTGACAGCGAGATACAATGTATCGGATGCAACATAGTAATAGAAGGTATCAAGATCAGCACCGGCCAGATCAGTGGTATCACTATTTGCTGCCCCCACAATCCATCCTTCACCCGCATCTATAATCCCGTCGAGAATCGGGGCAGCATGTAAACCAGAAATCATAAAAATAATCACAAATCCAAACATCACCTTTTTCATAGCCACCTCCTTTTTCACCTTATAATTTAATTCAAACCTCGACAATTGTCAAGATTTAATTTGATTAAACTCTTTTTTAAACTTAAAATAAATGACATGCTCGACACCAGATTATTGAGAGAAAATCCCCAGAAGATAAAGGACGGGCTTCAAAAGAGGGGGGAAGATCCCGATGTTGTGGATAAACTCATTGCTCTTGACATTGAAATTCGGAAAATCAAAAAGGAACTGGATGAACTGAGAAAAGAAAGGAATGAAATTTCCCGCGAGATTGGAAGGCTTAAGAGAGAAGGGAAAAATGTCGAGGAGGTTCTAAAAAAAGTTGGCAATCTGGGAGACAAAATAAAGGCGAAAGAAACACAACTGCAGAATTTTCAAAGAGAATTTGACTCTATATGGTATTACCTTCCCAACTTACCCCACGATTCCGTTCCTGTGGGGCAGACACCTGAAGACAATGTAGTAATAGAAGAATGGCATTCTGTCAGAAAACTGGATTTTGAACCTCTCCCACACTGGGATATAGGAGAGAGACTGGGTATTTTAGAATTTAAAAAAGCGAGCGAAATCTCCGGTTCCCGCTTTGCCATTTACAAAGGTGCAGGGGCAATACTGGAACGGGCATTAATAAATTTCTTTCTCGACTATAACAGACAGAAAGGATATGAGGAAATATTTCCTCCCTACCTGGTGAAAGAATACGCTATGATCTCTTCTGGGCATCTTCCCAAATTTAAAGTTGAAATGTATCACACAGAAGATGATGACCTTTATTTGATTCCCACTGCAGAAACGGTACTGGCCAATCTCCACAGAAACGAAATTTTAGAGGAGAAAGAATTGCCTAAATATTACATGGCATATACTGCCTGTTTCCGCAGAGAGGCAGGCTCTTACGGTAAGGATGTAAGGGGTATAATTCGCGTTCACCAATTCAATAAAGTAGAATTGTTCAAATATACAAAACCGGAGGACTCCTATGAGGAACTGGAAAAGATGCTACAGGATGCTGTGGAACTGGTAAAATTGTTGGAGTTACCTTATAGAGTGGTCCTTTTATGCACCGGTGATATGGGATTTGCAGCTTCAAAAACATATGATATCGAGGTATGGGCCCCCGGAGTTAAAAGATGGCTGGAAGTATCTTCAGTATCCAATACAGAGGATTTTCAAACGAGACGAGCAAGAACAAGAATGAGAAGAAAGGATGGAAAAACTGAATTTCCACATACCCTTAACGGTTCAGGACTCGCAACTCCTAGAGTTTTTATAGCTATTCTTGAAAATTATCAGAACAAGGATGGTTCTATAACAATTCCGGAAGTTTTGAGAAAATATATGGGGGGCATAGATGTTATCCTTCCCGGAGTTTAGAAAAGAAATCATAAAATATTGTGTTTTAATGTACGAAAAGAATTACGTAGTTGCTTCAGATGGAAACGTCAGCGTAAGGATTTCAGAAGGACACTTTCTTATTACGCCTTCCGGTAAAAGAAAGTCGGAGCTTGAATATAAAGATCTTATGGTGATAGATAAGGAAGGGAATGTAATAGAAGGTAATTTTACTCCCTCAACAGAGATGTGGATGCACATTTGGATTTACGAGATGAGGCCTGATGTGAATGCAGTGATTCATGCCCATCCTCCTTATTCCACAGCCTTTTCCTTCCAGATGCCCAGAGAATACGTTCCTCAGCTACCCGAAATTGAAAGTCTCGTGGGAAAGATTGGCTTTGTTCCTTACAGGGAAGCCGGCTCTCTGGAACTGGCAAAACTTGTAAAAGAAAAGATAACAGAACACAATGGACTCATCCTTCAAAAACATGGAGTGGTGGTAGTAGGACACAATCTTGAAGAATCATTTAACAGACTTGAACGTATGGAATTCGAATTTAAAATTAAAAGTCTAAGGGAGAGTTTCCGATGAAGTGGACTGCCAATGAAGTCAGAAAAACATTTCTTGAGTATTTTAAAGAGAAAGGACACACTATAGTTCCCAGTTCACCCCTCTTGCCCAAGGGTGACCCAACTCTCCTTTTTACCAATGCTGGAATGAATCAATTTAAGCTTTTCTTCCTGGGGAAAGTAACACCTCCTTATAAAAGAGCCACTTCCTGTCAGAAGTGCATGAGAGCGGGAGGGAAACATAACGACCTGGATAATGTGGGATTTACAAAAAGACATCATACCTTTTTTGAGATGCTGGGTAATTTCTCCTTTGGTGATTATTTCAAGGAAGAAGCAATCAAATTTGCATGGGAACTTTTAACTGAAATATATAAACTTCCGAAAGAACGCCTCTGGATCACAGTTTATGAAAAGGATAACGAAGCTGCTTCCATATGGAGGAATACTATTGGAGTACCAGAAGAGCGTATAATCAAGCTGGGCGTGAAGGATAATTTCTGGGAAATGGGTGAAATAGGACCTGCAGGTCCCTGTTCCGAAATCTTGTATGATCTGGGAGAGGAGGAAGACCCTGCTCAAAAAGATCCTTCAATGGAGGGAGAAAGATTCCTCGAACTATGGAATCTTGTTTTCATGCAATTTAACAGAGAAGAAGATGGAAACCTGGTGCCTCTTCCCAACAAAAATATAGACACGGGTATGGGACTTGAAAGATTATTACGTATACTTCAGAGTGCCGATTCCAATTATCACACGGATCTATTCATGCCCATCATAGAGGAAGTGGAGAGGATAACCGGTGTAAAATACCATGGTGATGAAAGAGGAAGTGCCCATAGGGTTCTCGCAGATCATTCCCGCGCTCTCACTTTCGCCATAGCTGATGGCATTTATCCCTCCAACTACGGGCGTGGATATGTTTTAAGAAGAATTTTAAGAAGAGCCCACCGATTTGCTCAGAAAATTGGTTTTGAAGAAAAGCCCATTATTTACCGCCTTGTTCCTGTGGTAATCGAGGTGATGCATGAAGCGTATCCTGAGCTTGTAGATAAGAAAACTGAAATAGAATTTATAATTAAGAGAGAGGAAGAAAAATTTATTGAAAATATAGCAAGAAATCTCCCGCGCCTGAGAGAAGATATAGAAAGTTACAGAGAGAATGGAATAGTGGATGGAAAAGTTGTTTTTAAATATTACGATACTTATGGACTCCCTCTGGATTTAATTGAAGAGTATATTAAAGAGGCTGGTCTTCAGATTGATTGGAGTGGTTTCGAAGATGAGATGTCCAAGCAGAGGGAGAGGGGACGGAAAAAAGAAATCTTTAAGGTTGAAATTCCTGAGTGGAAGATTCTTAAAGAAGGTAAAAGCAAATTTGTAGGTTATGAAAAATTGCAAACGGTTTCCTCAATTTTGAAATATGGTTTTAAGGATAAAAAAGTTTATCTGGTTACTGAGGAGACTCCTTTTTATGCTGAATCGGGCGGTCAGGTGGGGGACAAAGGTATTATAGAAGGGGAATGGAAAGGTGGTAAATTTCTGATAAGGGTTCAGGACACCCAAAAAATAGGAGATGATATTGTACATATTGGTAAACTTGAACAGGGTAAAATACCCGAAGAGTCCATAGAAGTGAGACTTGAAGTTGACGAAAAAAAGAGATTGGCTACTCAGAGAGCTCACACTGCTACCCACCTACTCCACGCTGCATTGAGAGAAGTCCTTGGAGAACACGTTAGGCAGGAGGGGTCTCTTGTTGAACCTGACAGGCTGAGATTTGATTTTCTCCACTTCAAAAAACTGAGCGACGAAGAGATTGGAGAAATAGAAAGAATTGTAAATAACAAAATAATGGAAAATATTAAACTTAAAATAGAGTGGAAAGATTACAGAGATGCAGTAAAGGAAGGAGCAATGGCTCTTTTTGAGGGGAAATATGGTGAAAAAGTTAGAGTCATAAGTATCGGCGATTTTTCCAAAGAATTATGTGGTGGAACCCATGTCAACCAGACTGGTGACATAGGACTCTTCAAAATCATTAAGGAAGAAGCCTCCAGTGCAAATATAAGAAGAATAGAAGCATACACTGGAGAAAAAGCTTTTGAATATGTAAAAGCCCTAGAAAGAAGATTAGAGAATATAGCATCACTCTTGGGCACCGCCTCCACCACAGTGGAAGAAAAACTTAAAAAATTGGAAGAAGAATACAAAGAAAAGGAGGAGATGTTAGAGACTCTCACTCAGAAACTGGCGGAAATATATGCAGAGGAGACTGTATCCCATACCATAAATTTAAATAATGAAATACCTGTATATTACGGATATTACAAAAATTTGAGAAGAGAAGATCTCAGGAAAATCGCTGACAGAGTAAGGCTGAAAGTGGAAAGAGGCATCTTGGTGCTCCTCAGTAGTTTTAAGGAATCTGTTAATATCTTTGTCGAAATACTCGGAGATGTAGAGGGCTTCGATGCACGGAAAATTATGAGAAATATTGGCAAAATAATCGGTGGTGGTGGAGGAGGATCTGAGAGAAAAGCTGAGGGAGGAGGAAGGAAAAAGGAAAAAATTGGAGAAATTTTGGAACTTATTAAAAAAGGAACTTTATTTGGGGAGGAGGTTTAGTATGGATATCTTTAAGAAGTGCTACGAATTCCAAGAGGCTGAGAAAGCGAGACAATTGGGATATTACCCATATTTTCATCCGGTATCCTCAGCAGAAGATACTGAGATAATAGTTGATGGTAAACCCCTTGTTATGTTGGGATCTAACAATTACCTTGGTCTTACCACCCATCCGGAGGTTAAAAAAGCTGCAAAAGAAGCCATTGAGGTCTACGGAACAGGCAGCTGTGGGTCAAGATTTTTAAACGGGACCCTGGATATCCACGAGGAGCTTGAAAGAGAACTGGCAGAATTTGTTGGTAAAGAATCTGCTCTAGTGTTTAGCACCGGCTATCAGACAAATCTGGGAATCATGTCTGCACTTTTAGGCAGGAATGATGTTGTGGTGCTGGATAAATGGGACCATGCAAGCATAGTAGATGGTACAAGGCTGGGTATGGCTGAAGTTAAGAGGTTTAAACATAACGATATGGACCATTTAAAGAAAGTGTTGGATCAGATACCCAAGGATAAAGGGATTCTGATAGTGGTTGATGGAGTGTTCAGTATGGAGGGGGATATAGCTAATCTGCCAGAACTTGTAAAAATCAAAAAAGAATACGGGGCAAGACTTATGGTAGATGATGCTCACTCAGTCGGGATACTGGGTGAGAATGGAGCCGGTACAGCCGAACATTTTGGATTAACAGATGAAGTTGACCTTATAATGTGCACATTCAGTAAATCATTTGCATCCCTTGGTGGATTTGTGGCAGGGGGAGCAAAAGTTATAGATTACATAAAACACTTTGCAAGACCCATGATATTCAGTGCAGCTCTCCCTCCAGCACAGGTTGCAGCTGCTAAAGCCTCCCTTCAAATCATCAAAACAAATAGAAAAAGAAGGGAAAACCTGTGGGAAAACACCAGATTCTGGCAGGAGGGTTTGAAAAAACTCGGTTTTGACATAGGCGAAACCCAAACCCCCATTGTTCCTGTAATTATCGGAGACGATATGCTTACCTTTGCAATATGGAAAAAATTAATGGAATACGGTGTGTATACAAACCCTGTTATAACTCCTGCTGTACCTCCAGGAAGACAGCTTTTAAGGACCAGCATAATGGCAACACATACCAAAGAGCAGCTCCAGAGAGCCCTGGATGCCTTCGAAAAGGCAGGGAAGGAACTGGGAGTAATTAAGTAATTCGTGAAGCGTAAAGCGTGCAGCGGGAAGGAGAGGGAATTTTATTCTATTCCCGTTTCCCATCTCCCGTCTACCGAACTCTCTGTCATTCTGAGCGTTAGCGAAGAATCTCAAAATATCTTTTTTATTCTCGTTCTATGCTTTACGCTGCACGCTTTACGTCCCTCTGAGATTCTTCGTCGTCCGCCTGAGGCGGACTCCTCAGAATGACAACAAGCAATCCATTCTTCAATCGTCCACCGCCTACCATCTTCTGTCTACCGAATCTTTTCATTCGTCTACCGTCTACCGTTTCCCGTCTCCCGAATTTTGCTATCAATACCCCGTGGGAGCCTCTATAAATATGGTGTCTATCTTAAATTTCTTCTCCAGGTGCTCTTTCAAGGCAAGAAGACCGACTCTTTCTGAGGTATAGTGCCCCAGAAACATCACATTAATTTCATTCTCTGCTGCAACCCAATAAGCAGAGTGTTTTGGTTCCCCTGTTATATAAACATCTACCCTTTCCTTAATTGCCTCCTCCAGAAGCGAAATCGCATCACCAGAGACATATGCTCCTGTTTGAATTTCTTCCTTCCCAAAATCCCAGAGGATTGCCTCCCCTCCTATCTTTTCTTCAAGCAGTTTCTTAAATTCTTCTCTTTTCATAGGCTTTTTAAATTTAAACTTTCTACCCAGTTTAATGCCGTGGTAATCTCCAAATTCCTCCGTATCTTTGAGCCCCAGGAGTTTCATAGCATATGCATTGTTCCCTACTTCAGGATGTATATCCAGTGGCAGATGGACTGCATAAAGTGCAATATCATGCTTTATCATTTCTTTCATTCTTTTATAAAAATACCCCGATAGCGGGACAACCTTCCCCCAATAAGGTCCGTGGTGCACAATCAGCATATTTACATTGTCCTTGACAGCCTCTTTAATTGCCCTCTTAGAGAAGTCGACTGCAAAGCCGATCTTATTGACTTCACCAGAATTCTCTATTACTAAGCCGTTGAGACTAGAATCTGCAATCTCCATTACCTTTAAGTATTCATCAAGGTAGTTAACAACATCCACTAATTTCATAATATAAAACCTCCTTTATAAGATCTTATTTAAATTATCAGCTGATTGAATTGAAGTTTCAATAAAAGGCCCAAAAGGTGAATGGACGGGCAGGCCTCACAAAGGTAAAGTCTGAGTGGAGGGTCCTCTCACTCTAATGTCTCCAGAAAAGAAGAGTAAACAGAGATACTATTACTGAAAGTGGGAATGCCCACATGATAGCAACCTCAATCCTCTGCAACAGCGGAAATTTAACCATCCTCATTTGGGGTGTTTTTTGAGATTCTTTTCAATAAAAAGAGGGATGTCCTCTGCATAAACGGGCCCCCATATGATGTCCCACCCGGCCTTTTGTTTTACGACTTGAGCTTCTATACCCACTGCAGAGATCAAGGACTCTGGACTTTCCTTCTAAAAAGGATACTACATAATCATAAATTTTGGTGATCCTGCCCATGGTGATTAGACGCATCCCCTTATCATAACGCCAGGGGGAACTTTCAAGAAATCTCATAAGTCCGAATTGAGTCATCGGGATTATTTTGTTGTATTTTATTATTTATACAAGTACAGATGTTAATACCCGCAATAAGTCTTATGTGGTTTCCTATGCTGTTAAACGTTTTCGGAAAAGGAGGCTGGAGAGTAAAACAAAAATAGTAGCAAAAGAGAACAACACTACGATTCGGGTAATATAAACTTTCGTTTTCTTATAAAATTACCCTCATTTTACCTTTGGACATTTCAACACCAAGACTTTAATCTAAAGTCTGTATGGAGGGAATCGTAGAATATGTTCTTCTTACAGGGGTTGGTTTAATTGCCGGTTTTGTAAATGTGATAGCTGGAGGTGGTTCTTTCCTCACTCTCCCAACACTGATTTTTACTGGACTGCCTGCAACCCTTGCAAATGGAACTAACCGTGTAGGTTTAATATTTCAAAATTTCTTCGCTGTTCTCAGATTTAAAAAACTCAAGGTGTTCCCTTTAAAGTTTGCCATTCTTGTCACAGTACCTGCCGTTTTTGGCTCTATTCTTGGAGCATACTGGGCTTTGCAGGTAAGCGATGTACTTTTTAAAAAAATACTCGCTTTTTTCATGGTGGCAATAACATTGATCAGTCTGTATTTAAAACCCACCGAACGCTTAAAAAAGAAATCCCACGTTGAAAATGACAATATTCCAACTAAAAAATGGGCTTTGATCATCGTTTCTTTTTTCCTTATCGGAATTTACGGAGGATTCGTACAGGCAGGTGTTGGATTCTTAATACTCTCTGCCCTTTCCCTCTCAGGCTATGACCTGATTCGTTCTAATGCCATTAAGGTCTTTGTGGTTTTAATATTTACTATTATTGCGTTTTCCATGTTCCTTATGAAAGGCCAGGTAAATTTTTCAAAAGGCCTGGCACTGGCAGCTGGAATGATTGTGGGCGGACAGTTTGGTGCTGTGATTCAAGTTAAAAAAGGAAATAAGTTTATCAGAAATTTTGTCACTGTAGCCATCATATTTTTTGCCATAAAGCTCCTTATAGGGAAATAGCGGCTTTGAATTTGACAATTCATAAGTGCTAACCTAATATTTTTAAAGAAAAGGAGGTGTATATGAATGTTGGATTACTAGATGCAATTATTAGATTCGTAGTTGGGTGGATCTTCATTCATCTTACCACGGTTCTGAAGGTGGAAATAAGTCCTTTAGTGAAATGGATACTCATCATCATAGGAATCATACTGGTGGTCACCTCCGTAACAAGACATTGTAGCATTTATAGCCTCTTTAAGATTTCAACTTACAGATAAGTCCTGGGTATTTTAATCTACATCAAAAACTAAGCCAGAAGTAATATAATAAAAATTTTATCCGTAGGAATTCGACCTAAATCCTAGACCTACATCAAGAGTCAAGTTTACCCTCGGCTGATATATAACCCCCAGAACACCCTCGAATCTTTTATCTGCATACCCTCTGATATCCACTCCCAGTTTTGTCACTAAACTGAGATTATATACTGCAGACATTCCCATCCCCATTTTTTAAAGGATTCTTCCCCAATTAAATTATAATTTAGAATAAAATTTTCTTTTTGGTAGGAAATAATATTATTGAATTCAAAGACATCACTTGAAAACTTGCCTGATGTACTAACGGTATAATGGAAATCACCTGCATTTAGAGCATTTACTTGAAGAAAAGGTGCAGCGGACTTATACCTGGACAGGAATATTCAAAACTAAGATCCATTTCAAGAGCATCGGTGACTCCATACTTGAGGCTGAGGTATGAGCTAACAGCTTGTTCTCCTGATTCATACATATTTAAATATTTACACCTATCTGTTCTTCTGACATAACAACGCTTTTCCCCAGAAAATGGGCATTAGCTCCAAATCCTCATAAAAATACAACCTTTAGTCTATTGTTCATAATTTCTCATCTCCTTTCTCTCAGAATTTCTTTCTACCACCAATAAATAGCATATAATCTGGAGCAAAGGAAGTCTTATTCGCATAAGATATTCTTACACCAAGGTCCAGGGAGCCTGCATCCTCATCACCAAATGGCTGCCAACGAAACTTCACTACCAGTCCATGGGAATATGTGTCGCTGTCCTCAAGTTCTTTTCCATCTTTATCTTTGTTACTTCCAGCAATCCAACCCTGTGGACCACCGACTACAACGAATTTGTGGCCAAAAAACTCGTATCCAACGAAGATGCGATATCCAAGTTTATCTCCAAGGTCCCAGCCTGACTTGGCAAAACCTTCTATGTCTTTAACTTTCCCCCTGTATTGATGCCATACATCGCTACAGAGGAAAAAATTTTCGGTAAAGTGAGGATGGGAAAGGGCTACAAGTTTGAAATCATTTGTTCCACTTCCTATGCCATTTTTTATCTTCTCACCTGAACTGATAGAGGGCTTGTAAGCAAAAGCAAGAAGAAGGCCATCCTCCCAATCAAAACCCAACAAGCCAGGGGATTTAGAATATACCAAATATTTGACTGAAAGCCAGAAATCTTCAACACCGTTATCCTCGACTTCCTTCCATACAGTTTTATTCGCTTGCTTCGACCAGACCTGCCTCCTTAGATCCTTCATCACATACGGGATAAAAATCCCTACACTTAACCTATCAGTGATCCCATACTCCAATCCCATAGCAATTTTGGCTATCTTCTGGTGCCAACCATTGGGCAAATCTACCATTCTATCATAATCTATCGAGTAGGGCGAACTGCCGTGGAGCGCCTTCCATACTTCATCAGAGTAGCATTTTTGGGCTTGTATATATGCTACTTTACTCCGAATCTTGAACTTGCCCTTGCCCACATGATGAGGACAACCGACAGTTTCTTCCGCGAAAACATTCCCAATGACTGAAAAGATGAGAATGCTTCCAAGAACCATAACCGATGCATCCTTTTTCATTTTTCCCTCCTTTTTGTTTGAAGATTTGCAAAACTTTCCTTAAAATTTCCACCACATCTTGCTTTACGGTGGATTTTTACATACATATGGTACCTCCTTCTAAAAAATTAAATTTCCTATATTAAACACTAAAACTGACACTAAATAAGCTAAAAGCATACTGTAAGCAATAGAAATTAAAGCCCATTTAGACCCCGCCTCCTTCCAGATGGTTGCCACAGCGGCGACACAGGGGACATAAATAAGTGAAAAGACCATAAAACTTAAAGCAGATGCCTGAGAGAAATAATGAGGAAGGATATTTCTCAGAGATTCTTCACTGGCACCCCACACAGTGCCCATAGTTCCTATAACCACTTCCTTGGCAAGAAATCCGAAGATAAGTGAAACCGCAGCCTGCCAGAATCCGAAGCCCGCTGGCTTCAATATGGGAGCAAAGACAGCACCTATTCTCCCGATAATAGACTCGGGAGAAGCATACTCTACACCAAGTGGTAAAGAAGAGAAAATCCAGACAAGTACCACCGTGGCAAGTATGAAAGTACCCGCCTTCTTGAGAAACATACTTGTTCTTTGCCATGTGCTGAGCCATACACTCTTCAGATAGGGTATTCTGTATGGGGGCAGCTCCATTATCAATGGTGATGTTTCTCCTCTAAAAAGTGTCTTTTTAAAAATCGTGGCCATAAGTATAGCAAGAATAATTCCTAATAGATACAAGGAGAATATTACCCAAGCAGCATGTTTAGAGAAAAATACCGAAGCGAAGAGGACATATATGGGTAAGCGAGCGGAACATGACATAAGGGGTAAAATAAGTATTGTGAGAATACGATCTTTTTCCGATTTTAAGGTTCTAGTGGCAAGTATTCCCGGTATATTACATCCGAAAGAAACAATCATAGGTATGGCTGATTTACCATGTAAGCCCAGAGAATGCATGAGCTTATCCATCACAAAAGCAGCACGGGCCATATAGCCTGAATCCTCCAGAATCGCAATTGCAAGAAAAAGAAGCATAATGTTGGGAATAAATACAAGAACCGAGCCTACACCTCCTATAATTCCATCTGTTATAAACGATATAGCGTAACTAGATGCCCCCCATTTTGAGAGGACTTCACTTATTAAAGCAGCAAAAGAGCCCATGAGTTTATCAATTATGTCTGCGAGAGGATTACCCACCTTAAACACCAGCTGAAAGATTATCCACATGATAAAAAGAAATAGGGGAATGCCGAGATATCGATTGGTCAGGACCCTATCCACTCTATCCGTGATGTCTATCTGCCTCTCTACAGAGGATTTCAACTCTACCACTTCATTATATAAACCATGAATAAAGGCATATTTTTCGGCTGCAAGAATCGAGGCCATATCATCTCCCAGTTCTTTCTCCAAACGTGCAATCCATGCATCCACCACAGTTCTTAGTCCATTGTCAGCTTTGGAAAAAACCAGCTCCCTGATTTCATCGTCTTTTTCCAACAATTTCAAAGCTATAAATCTGGGTGGAAAAATAAGTCTCAGTTTTGAGACACGGTCGCGAATCTCACTCACTGCAAGTTCTATTCTTTCATTAAATAAAAACGAACCCTCACCCACATTCTCCTGTGGGTTTTTAATTGCTTCCACGATCTTATCTTTTAATTCCTTTATCCCCACACCTTTATTTGCTATTGTTTTAACCACTGGAATACCGAGTATCTTTGAGAGACTCTGGTGATTGATCTTTATTCCCTTTTTCTCCGCTATATCCACCATATTTAAAACAAGAAGTGTTTTTTTAGTTAATTGCATAATTTCTATGAGAAGATAAAGGTTTCTTTCTAAATTTGATGCATCTGCTATGACCACAACGAGTTCGGGTTTCTCTTTAACTATAAAATCTCTGGCTATCCTTTCATCTATAGTATAAGGTGTTAAGCTATAAGTTCCTGGAAGGTCCACAACCTTAACCTTGATATTCCCGTGGATAAATTCGCCTTCTTTCCTCTCCACAGTGACACCCGGCCAGTTGCCCACATGTTGATGTGAACCGGTGAGTCCATTAAAAATTGAGGTCTTTCCTGCATTGGGATTACCTGCAAGAGCAATGGTAATTTCCATGATAATCACCTCCTAATTCAATGGCATAACCCAAATTTTACCTGCCATCCCCATACCAATAACCAATCTCATATTCCCCTTTTTTAAAATTACTGGCCCTCTCCCTCCTCCTTGAGTAATTTCAACCACATCTCCTATTCTCAATCCCATCTGCATCAACCTGTAAAAACATCTTCTTCCCCCTGTTATCCGCATAATCCTCACTCTGTCTCCAGATTTAGTAAAAATCAAGGGAATCATACCTCCTCAACCTCTATACATTGTGCCTCCTCTCTTCTCAGACTGAGATGATAACCCCTTACGAGAATATCAATTGGGTCCCCCAAGGGAGCCACCTTCTCCACTTGAATTTCAATGCCAGGGACTATTCCCATAGTGAGAAGCCGTGATTTAATACTTCTATCACAGTCTATCTTTTTAACAATAGCTTTTTGTCCAACTTTCAGCTGTGTTAGTTTTAACATTTTTTTACCCTCCTCACTGCATATATCCGGGATTGTCCCACTGTTTTTATATTTTCTAAAATCTTCGTATATTATTTTCTGCAATTGAGGGCATAATCTTGAGAATTCTATGAAAAGACTCAGGGTTTTTGCAGTCTCTTCGCCTATATAATGCTCTATTCCACATGCTTCTTTATTGGCAATTTCCTCAGGAACTCCCAGAATTTCCACAAGAAAAGAAAATATAGCCAGATGTCTTTCATAAACCCTGCTTGCCATTTCAATCCCTTTCTGTGTCAAGAGAATATCACCGTATCTTTCATGTATCACAAAACCTTCCTGTTGCAATTTTCTTATTGCGTTTACAACAGTGGATTTTTTCACCTTTAATTTCTTCGCAACATCCGTTATTCTTACAGGATTTCTTCCCCTTCCTAGAAGGAAAATACTTTCAAGATAATCCTCTAGGGTCATACTTAACATTTCTCTTCCTCCTTTTGTTTTATTTTATGTTAGATTAATCGAACAGTCAAGAATTATTATTACAGAATCGTGTACTTATAATTATCACTACATATGCTGAAGAGAAACGGAAAACTTAAGAAATGTTATATAATAATATATGTTAGAATTTATAAACTTTTGAGGAATGGTTAGATTTTTTTATCATTCGATAGAAGAAAAATTGACGGTTCTTCAGTGTTGTCGATGATTCCTTTATAATGCGAAATCCAAGCCTCTGATAAAGTTTAATGGCATCGGCATTCTCCACTTCCACATCAAGGGAAAGATATTTTCCTCCGCTCTTTTTGGCTTCCTCTTCAACTTTTGCAATCAAAGCACTCGCCATACCCCTCCCTCTAAATTTGGGGTAAGTAGCTAAGTTGCTTATATAAATTTCTCCTTTCCTCACATATCCTGTACATGAGCCTGCCTTGATAAATAGTGGAATGCGTGCCAGGAAATCCACTCCCATACAACAAAACATTGACAGTCCTGTCCTTATATCTTCTTTTTCTTTTGTGTGCCAATCATAAAAGAGCACCATAGAGCCGACTGTACCCTCACTCTTTACTACATACACATGATCCATGCTGAAAAGATTGGCATGCTTCAAGAACAGGCATTTAAAAATACTCAAAGCTCTCTTACCAAATATCGTTGGTAAAAATATGGGAGCAGAAATAAGCATGAGCCTTGCAAAATCATCCTTATCGTGAGGAGTGGCTTTCTCTATTAAAAAACTATAAGAGTTATGTATAGTCATCCTTTATAATTTTAAGGGTAGACACCACTTATTCAATCATCAGATTATCATCAATAGAATTCTTCAAATTCAGAAGATTCTTCCTCAAGAATTTTATTTTCTTTCTTCCTGGGTCTGTAGTTGTTGAAGTTATATTGTAAATTTAGTATTATCATAGGAAAGTTTCTTTCCACCTTCTGGTAATAGGTAAAATTTTCCCCTTCTGATGTAAACTCTCGTCTGAAGGTTCTAAATATATCTCTGAATTGTAGCGTAAGTGATAGGTTCTTTAATATATTATGTTTTAAACCAAAATCCACGGTGTAAAAATCCTCTCTCTTACCCTGAAGCGAAACTTCGGGACTCCTGTATCTAAATTTTAACTGCATGCGAGTAGACTCCCCTATGCGAAGTTCATTTCCAAAACGCGCACTCCATGTGAATTTTTCGCTTGAGGAATTCCCATCTTCAAGTGTGCCTTCAATGGCATAGTGGTAAAAATCTACACTCCAGCTGAGATTCATAAAAGATAGTGGGGTCCAGTTGTACATAATCTCAGCGCCGGCTCTCGCAGCTTTATCTGCATTCTCAAATGTATGAATGAAAATGTTCTGATCGGGGGAATAAAGAAGCTGAATTCTCTCTATTTTATTGTGGATCACTTTATAATAGCCCTCCAGTGATAGGAGACCCGTACTTAATGGAATCTTAAATACCAATTCATAGGAATCTATAAATTCTGGTTTCAAGTTTGGATTACCTTTCCTGAGAGTATAGGCATCAATCCAGGTTTCAAAGGGCTCCAGCATCCATCCTCTGGGCCTCCTGATCCGTCTTGTATAGCTGAACATCAATTCCTTTTGCCTTGTAAAGTCATAGGAAAAATGAAGTGTTGGAAATATGTTCAGTGCATTTATGGTAAAATTCTCTCTCGAATTTAGGTCTTTTATATTTCGAAATGTATACTCTCCCCTCACTCCAAGCTGAAACCCCATTCTTTTATACTGTCCTGAATAAAGTACATAAACAGAGTGTATATCTTTCTCATACTCATCCTCTCTATGAAATTGTTCATCAAGTACATAATCCATGGTCACTGTATCATAACTGTAGTAATCCACAACATCCTCCTGTCTACTTAACTGCCATTGATATCCTGCCTCCAGATAATTGTTTTCCCCAAAAGGTAATTTATAATCTATTTTACTCCTTACATAATTGGAAGGACCATTCTCAATAACGCGCTGCCCTTCAACAATAGAGTCTTTATCGTTGTATTTCAGAGAAACAGATTTCCCTTCTCCATCTCTTCTGCTATAATAAACTTCACTGGACAATGTGTGACCCTTGGTGTTGAACTTGTGTTCAAAATTAATAAATACTCCAAAGCTTGGACTTTTTCGTGTAAAGTTTTCAGTTGTTCTGTAATTCTCTTCTAAAGTGTCAATAACTACATAATGAAGTTCATTTCCCCATTGCATCTCCCATTTTCCATAACTACCGCCAAGACTTAAAATGTCCCGTGAAGATAAGTTAATATTCACTCCACCTCTCAGATACAAAGGTTTCATAGTCCTCTCAATGCTACCTGTGGATGTGGTGGTATAATTACCACTACTCACTGATACGTCACGCCTTGTTTCAAGATTACCCGGGAAATTTCTGTGATTATACCCAAAGTTCAAATATACATTGTAGTGTCTCGTTCTCCTTGATAAAGTGACACTCCCGCCATAGTTTTTCTCTATGCCCACATCGAGATTCACTGTACCTCCGGTATTTCCTCTACGGGTCTTTTTAAGAATTATATTTATGATGCCCGATTCTCCTTCAGGATCGTATTTTGCAGAAGGATTGGTTATCACTTCGATTTTGTCAATCAACGAAGCAGGGATTTGCTGGAGGACTTCATCTGGTTCCACAAGTGTAGGTCGTCCATCTATTAAAAGGGTAAAATTTTCACTTCCTCTTAACTTTATATTTCCCTCTATATCAACCTCCACAGAGGGGACATTGGCCAGGATGTCAATGGCTGTCCCGGATATACTTGTGGCCTGTCTTCCCACATAAATCACTTTTTTGTCAATCTTATAAGTAATCTCAGGTGCTTCAGCCGTAACTTCTATTGGTTCCGTGGTAAAGGGCACTGGTTCAAGATAAATTTTCCCAAGTTCAACTATTGGATTTCCTGGCTTTACAACCACAGGAGTAACTGTTTTCTTCTTGTAACCGATAAAATCAACCTCAAGATAATATAACCCAGGACGCAGCCCCACCAGTTCAAAATAGCCTCTGGAGTCTGTGCTTATACCTTTTACTTTAATACTGTCACGTACCCTGTAGGCTATAACGCTGGCATATTCCAGAGGAATATCACGTTCTTTATCGTACACGTACCCGGTTATGATGGTTTTAATTCCTTTTTTACCAGCATTCTGTATACTCCTTACCTGCGCCTTAAGGCTAAAAGGTGAAAATACTAAAATGGCTATAATTATTATCCTTTTCATCACAACCTCCTTCTGCAATAAAATTAATTTTAAAGTACGAGAGCCGAACTATTATCTATAATTATGACTCGCTTCAGGTGAGTTTTGTTCCAATTTTTTTGAATGTATAGTTTCAGGGAATTCGAGAACCTTATCCGGTAGTTTTTTGTCAATATTTTCTAATTTATCCATGAGCACTTGCGTAGCAAAACCAAACTTCTTATAAACTCTCCCCACCAGTACTACCCAGTAATCCTTTCCGGTAATTTTACGAAGACGTCCTTCAATATCATCTGCTTCCTGAAAGGATATAATTTCATCACCTATATCAAATCTCAAAACTATCCTCTGGCCATAATCGGGGAGGGGTAATGTATTCCTGTAAACTTATACCTGGAATTTGTTTTTGGATCTCTTGAGTAATATGTTTAACTGAATTTTTTAACTTATCTGATTGAGACTTCTCATGTGGAAGAACCTCAGCGAAGTATTCATCGAGACCTATCTCCTCTGCAACCCATTTAGCAACCTGCTTATTATCTCCTGTTAGCATCATGCATTTTATACCCATCTTTTTGAGCATGGATATGGCCTTCTTTGATTCAGGCCTGATAATATCTGCAAGAGCAATCGCCCCCTTTAACTGCCCATCAATTAGAACATAAACTATGCTCTTGCCCTGTGAGGTAATCTCTTCAGCTCTTTCATCTTTTAGCTCCATACTCTTCTCTCTCAAATATCCCGGGCTCACGATCATGATATGCTTCCCATTTACTTTACCCTCTGCACCTTTTCCCGGTATTGACTTGAATTCCTCTACTTTGAATAATTCGTTGACTGCAGTGGTAATTGCCTTAGCAATTGGGTGTTCCGAATGCGATTCCACAGAGGCTGCATATTTTAAAATCTCCTCCTCGGTAACATCATCCGTGAATGTTAACACATCCGTGACACCAAACTCACCCTTTGTAAGCGTCCCTGACTTATTATAACTGTCCATACGAGAAAGGTAATCACCCCGCCAGTCAAAGCGAGAACTGTCAGCCAGACTGCCGCTCGGTTAGCCAGATCCTGTGTCTTGGATTTACTCTCTTGAGCCTCTTTGACAAGCTCAATAACCTGGGAAAGGAACGAATCCTTACCAGTTTTTAAAACTTTTACGGTAATCGAACCTCCCCCATTAATTGCTCCTCCAATAACTGTACTACCTTTCTCCTTCAAAACTGGCTTGCTTTCTCCAGTTAACATTGATTCATTTACAGTTGTTTCACCCTCAATAACAATCCCATCTGCGGGAACTTTCTCACCAGGCTTTACAAGGACAATATCTCCTTCCTTGAGCTCATTCAAAGGTACATCCATTATGGTGCCATCTGGCATGATTTTATGAGCATCAGAGGGCATAAGTTTTGCCAGCTCCTCTGATAAACGGCGTGATCATTTTAAATTGTCCATTGTTATCACTCTTCCCACGCCAACATTTATAAAATTCTTTTTATACTCCTTTTTAAACAGCTCTCTGGCTAAATCGCCTGAACAGTGGCAGGGACCAATAAAGTGGACCCCTAAGTTCTTAAAGCCATGAATAATTCTAACAATTTCCTGTTTGCTTCTACCTACAAGGTGGAAACCACCCAATACTAAAAGTACAGGTTTACCAAGAAACTCTTTGGCTGTATTTATAATCTTCACAACACCAGGATGGGCACACCCTGTTATTACTATCAATCCTCTCTCTGTATTTACAATTAACGATTGTTCTTTCACCCATGTGCCAAGTTCACCTGTGGAGTAAATTCCTGCACAGATCTCCATGGGCTTTTTGACCTCAATTACCTCTGCCCCGTACTTCCTCACTCTATTTTTGAAACTCTCGGGAAATGATCTCGGGAGATAAACAATTACGTCAGGATTCTTCTTAAGGAAACTGCTCAGCCCTCCCACATGGTCACCGTGAATATGAGAAAGAACAACCATATCAATTTCTCCAGGTTTGATGCCTTGTTTCTTCATATTGGACAACAATATGGAACCATCTCCACCTGTATCAAAAAGAATGGTCTCTTTATTGGTTTTTATAAGACAGGAGAATCCCCAGTCAGTTTCTAACCCTTTCTTATATTGATTATTGTCGTAAATAACAGTAATACTTATGTTTGAGGCAACTGATAGGGTACTCTTTCCACCTGAAATTTTCACTTTATCTTCAGTCACATTTTTAAATGGAATTAAAGTTAACATATTATTTATAGATACCATTAAAATAACTAAAGTAAATATCTTGTCCATATTTCTCACATTCCGGCAATAAGAATTCTATTACTGTTATCTATTATAGAGAATTAAGAACCTTCTTTCATCCTCTTCAGCTGTTCTATAGCTTCTCTATATCTCTCCCCGCCTTTGGCCCATTCAGTCAGCATCTCACAGGGGAAATCCTTACACCGGAAGCAGAATTGTAAACCTTTTTCATCCACACAACATTTCAAAATCCGGCAGTCTGGAGACCAGTGTTCTGTTCTGTCCCCCTTACACCCCTCACAGCGAATATCTTCTATTTTTACCTCTATATCTCTTTCTTTTTTGAACCAATCTGCAATCGCTTTCGCTATTTCAAGGTTATCTGATGCCTGAAAAATTTGACATTCCCTGCAATTTAAACCACAAACTGCGATCAACTGATTTTTTTCCATCTCCATCATTGTCCCCCTCCTTTGGATATTAATTATATTCATCACACCCAGAAAAATAGCTATCTCTTGAAATACCAGCGCATCTGAGAATCCAATGGTATTTATGGCTAATAATAAGTAAAAAGCTTCAGAATGTCAAGCCAGCTTGAAAGTGTTTTAATAAAAATTGATATACACTAATAAATACCTCATGCATTATTAATCTGTAGGAAAGTCAAGCTCATTTTCGGGTATTCTCTGTGCTTTTCCATGCTCAACAGCTTCATGCCATGTGGATTTGTCATATCTCTTGATCTCAAATAGTTTGTCACAATACACCACTATAATCTTATCACCTTTCCAGAAATGTGCATACCATCCTTTCAGAATATG
>Ga0190304_1000129_pt1 | contig 34453 bp, 37 predicted proteins | sample 48700712_MG_FD_161670 | JGI IMG/M metagenome (GOLD analysis project Ga0190304, IMG submission 161670) | Hydrothermal vent sediment bacterial communities from Southern Trench, Guaymas Basin, Mexico - 4870-07-1--2_MG | ecosystem: Environmental > Aquatic > Marine > Hydrothermal vents > Sediment ...
AGAGAATATGCCAAGGAATCCACACACTAACAATACCGGAAGACTTTCCCTTAATATACTACTATAATAGGGTTTTGATTTCTCTGAAAGAGAATAGGGAATTGTGATTAGGGTTAGTATTACTATCATGGCAAGAAACATCATCTTTATCTCATAGGTAATCCCTAGAACAAAAATAAGAGAGACAAATAGAAATGGCAAGGTAAGCATATCCCCAACTAGAGTTATCAGTGGTGCAGTCATATTGTCTGGATCCCATCCTCGTCTGTAACTGAGAAATGCTATTACTACTGTAAATATCAACATAATAACTGCAGATAGAAATCCTGCCGCTGTAGAAATCAGCAACATATCTATAACATCTGCCTCTAAGCCAATGATGCTGGCAACAAGTGCAGCAAGTATCCCAAGATATATGCTCGTTATTAGAGTCAGCGTAGCAGATGAAGATACATTTTGATTTAATATTCTGCTTTTCTTAAAATCTGGAGTTATTTGACCAGTATGCAAATAGGTTCCAAGTCTTGAGCCTAAAGATGCAAAGATGTTTCCTCTCATACCTATGGCTGCAGGTATGAGAATTATTAATGCAGGCAACATCTTGAGATTCGAAGTAAAGATACCCATTGCTATTCCTGTCAAGAGATCTCCAGTTGTACATAGAAAAAGAGAGGCAAAAGGTTCCTTAAATTCCTTAGAGAACCAGCCCTTGAGAGTATCCACTATGGAGATGTTTGGAGTATCCTCTATTCTTATCTCCTTTGTCTCCATAGTGTACACATCCTGCTTCAATCTCTACGAATCGTTTAGCAATGCTATTAGGAGGTTTTTCTTCTGCTTTCATATCCTATCTTTCGTGTAGTTATAGAAAACAGGTTTTATATATGTTTTTGGACAGAGAATTACATCACTAGATAATCCCCAATTCTTTCATTTTTTCATAATTATCTGGATGTTTATCAAAATAAGCACGAATTGGTTCAAGAATTTCATTTACATATTTTGCTGTTGCATTTTTTAAATCCAACGGGTGCAAACCATTGATAAAAGCTTGTTCTAATTCCATGTATTCGTTGAATTCAAGATTACCCCCAAATTTCTCAGCTCTTTCAATCAAAAAGGATTTATCTTTCAACTCAGGAAAAATGACATATTTGCATATCTCGAGAATTGGATTTCCCTCAACTTGTTTTTCAGGGCAAAAAGCTTTTTTTATCTTTCTTTCGACGGTTTTAGGTTCGTCATGAATTGATATCATAGAATCCGGTTTACTCTTGCTCATCTTTGCCTCGATTGGATTCATGCGCCCACCTGCCTGTAAACCAGTAAGAAGGGGAGTATGCACCGCAATAGGTGCTTTCATGTTCAATTTTTTTGCAGTATCTCTTGCAAGCATATGAGCATGTCTTTGATCCATGCCACCGTATGCTACGTCAACATCGAGGTAAAATATATCAGCAACCTGCATCACAGGGTAGAAGAGTTTTGATAAATCCTTGTCTGCATCCTCTTGTTTTCTTCCCATTATATCCATGGCTCTTTTTATTCTCGCAATAGAGTTTGCCTTTGCTGACTTTAAGACAATTTCCCAATAGTATGGATCATTAACGTAGTCGCTTGCATATACAAATTTTACATTGGTAACACCCATTGCTTCAAAACAATCTTCCATGTATTTACCACAAGCTCTAATCCGTTCTATATCTCCACCGAGTTTATCATTGACATAGGCATGCCAATCTGCAAGGAGGATTGTAAAGTCAAATCCACATCTTAGAAAATCTTTGATCTTATTTGTGCATATCTTCCAACCCAGATGTACCGTTCCTGAAGGTTCAAAGCCTATGTACCCTTTTGGTTTTTTCTTATCTAGAGCTGTTTTGAGTTCGTCTATAGTAACTATCTCTTCGGTATTTGCACGAATTATTTCCAGTTTATCCATGGTTCTACCTTCCTTCAAGTTTTTTAATAGCTCTATTAATTATCTCTTCTGTAGCTCCAAGATACTTCATTGGATCAAGGGCATCTTCTATCTCTTTTTCTGTAAGTAACTTTAGTTTTTTGTTTTCCTCTTTAAAAACCTCTTTCAAAGACTCATTACTTTCAATTGCCTTAAGTGAAAGTCTCCTCAATAGCTCATGTGCCTCATTACGTCCCATTCCCTTTTCAACCAATTTTATCATAAGTGATTCAGCCATAGGAAGACCTTTTGATCTCTCTATGTTCTCTCTCATTCTTTCAGGAAAAACTCTAAGGTTTTTGAAGACCTTGTTCATTTGAAAAATTATCCAGTCAGTTAGTATTAGAGAATGTGGTATTGTAAATCTCTCTCCAGAGCTATTACATAGATCTCTCTCATGCCATTGTATAGAATTCTCAAAGGTTGGAATAATAAATCCCCGTATTACTCTCGCCAATCCACAGATCTGTTCACATGTTATTGGATTACGTTTGTGTGGCATAGTAGATGAACCAACTTGCTTCTTTGCTTCAAAAGCTTCAGCAACCTCTCCAATCTCATCTCTCTGAAGATTTCTTATCTCTGTAGCAAACTTTTCCATACTTGTTGCAATATTACCAAGAACGCAAAGCAGTTCATTGTATCTATCTCTAGCCACAATCTGAGTGGAAACATCCTCGATACCTAATTTCAAATCACTAAGCATTATTTCTTGTAATTTTAGGGCATTTTTACCTAAAGCTGCACCAGTACCAACAGCACCAGAAAGTTTTCCAACAAGTAAACGGCTTTCGCATTCCCGCAATCTCTCTATATGTCTATCTACTTCCATTGCAAATCCCGCCATTTTTAATCCAAAGGTAATGGGAATAGTTTGTTGACCATGGGTTCTTCCTGCCATAATTGTTTTTTTGTATTTCTTTGCAAGTTCTACCAACGTCTTTCTTAACTCTTCAAGACCTTTTTGAATATATGAAATTGCAGCAGCAAATTGCAGAGCATTGGCAGTATCAACTATATCATAACTTGTAGCACCAAGATGGATGTATTTTCCTGCGTCACCATTACACTGTTCACTTAGTGCTCTTGTTATAGCCATGATGTCATGCTTTGTTTCTGCTTCAATCTCCTTTACCCTATCGATCTTTACATACCTCGTAGATGCTTTCCTAGCAATCTCATCTGCAACTTCTTTGGGTATATTTCCAACTTTAGCATGTGCCTTTGCAAGAGCAGCTTCAACATCTAGCAGATATTGGAGTCTTTTCTCTTCTCCAAAAATTTCTTTTACTTCCTTCCTGCCATAGCGGAAATCCAATGGACAAACTAAATCATTCATACATTAACCAGAAATGTCTTTTTACTTAATCTCTTTTTGGTAGCGAGATAATCATAGATTGTCCTCTTCTACAGAGAGAGCAAAGCCAGATACAAATAGAAAATTCCCTGATTCGTTATCCTGGGAATGGAAAGGAAGGTTGATTGTGATTCCAGTAAACCAGCTTATGTTTACATCAAATGTTTCGTTTTCTTTAACTTCCACTTTTTTGTAACCCCTTGTGCCAAAACTGGATACGCTTCCATTCTCTACACGCACCATACCAACAGGCATGGCTATCCTAAAAGGAACAATATAGGTAAGGAGGATTATCGGAGCGGAGATGGCAATCATTGCTATAATTACTGCAAGTGCCCCGATCAGAGATGTGGCATTCTTAACTGCCTGTTTGATCATTTCAACTAATTTGAGAGTGAAGGTAAAATATATCGTGCCTCTGCCTGCCGCATGGAAATAGCAGAGAGTATTCGATATGTTATCATCCTCTACAGCTGTTGATGATACAGCCATTGGAAGAGGAATTTTTTGATAGCCATCACCAAATATTCCAAGCCCATTTATTTCAGATTCGTATTTTCTAACTGCACGTAAATTGCCTGCACTAAGAGCTTCATCAAGTCTGATCAAAAGCTCTCTCAGTTTGCAAGCCTCATCATAGCTTATTTTCGTTAGGACCTTTTTAATTCCGCTGATACCTATTTTATTTACCTCTACCGTAACGCTCTTTTGATGATCCAAACTCCTCGAACTGACTACTGGAGAGAAGATCGTCAGGATAAAAAGGAGAGATACCCCAAAACCCATCAGTTTTTTGTTCATATGTATAAATTGATAGAGATTATAATATTTAAATGCTGTTAAAAATCATGTAAATAAAAAGTATAAATGAAGGTATAGAGATTACATAATGTAATCATGGCGCAATTATTAACGATACAAAAGGACAATATTGACTAAGAAATGTTTGTGGGTTCGTCTTTTTCTCTAAAGCTTCTTTTTAACATTTACACTATAAATTTATCATTCAATAGAATTTTAAACCCATTAAGCCGAGCTTCTTCTTTCAACATCTCAAATAGTTTTTTCTGCTGTTTATTTAACTCATCAAAAATAAAGTCTTTTCCTGTTGTAAGTTTTAAAACAGGTATAGGGATATATGTATTTCCATCGATCTTAACATCTTCTAAGTTTGTAAAAAGAATCATTTTGAGTAATCCATCTTTAATATCTCCAACTGAAGGAAGTTTATTTTTCTTCGTATGTTTTGCCTCTATAAGAAAAATATTGTTATCCTGTATCTTGACCTCATCAGATGTAAAGTAATAATATCCCCCAAGATAATTCTTTATTGTTAATGCTGCCTTGATTCCTGTCGCTATATCCTCTTTTGGCTGAATAGTCATACTTTCTCTTATTTGTGCTCTATGAGCTAAATCTCTTGATAAATTCATAAAAATCTCTTTACCCTCCAATATTTTTTTAATTCTTTTCTCTGCATATTCTCTAGAATGCATTTCAATACCTAGAGTTTTAGAAATCCTTTCATAAGATTCCAATGACTTTTTCCCCATCTCTGCAACATTTTCTATTTCTTTTAAATTCCAATGTAAAGCATCTGATTGATAATAAAGTAAATCCTTGATTTTAGACGTTATATGGTCAATGTCAAATCTTTGGTTTGTTATTTTATTTTTATATTTCAAACTCCTTTCAGCAGTCTTATAATATGATATTATTACGTATATTCCCAATAAACTCATTAATGATATAGTGTCCCATTGCAAAAAATCTCTATCCCCCTCCTTACCTTCATCTTTCATAATAGGAATAATCGTGACTTTCTTACCTGAAAAATCAAGAGAGTCGTAAACTCTTGCATATGGATATGACCTTGTTCTCTTTGCTGAGACCCACCAACTTAAAGCAAGTTGTTTCTTATTTATCTCTATAATAAAAGTACCTTCTTCTGATAAGGCCTTAGATAAATCCTCGAAATCAAAAACATTCAATTTTTTGCATAAGAGAGGAGTATATCGTATTCCTGTAACTTTTGCAGAGATATTCATCACTTGGTACCCTTCCTTCTTAATATTATCTCAAAAGTATCTTCGTTTTCGTCTAATCTTTTTTGTCCATCAAAGCCCACTTTTTTCTTTATAATTGGAATTAAAGATTCCTTGATCTCTATCCCTATACTATTCCTACCTAACTGTCTGGCTACTTTCATGGTTGTACCACTACCCAAAAAAGGATCTAAAACTGTTTCACCAACATAAGAGAATAGCTTTATTGCTCTATACGGCAGTTCTTCTGGAAAAGCTGCGATATCCTTTTCTAATGGAGATCCAGGCATAACGTTATTCATCTCCCAAAGAGACATAAACCACTTATTGTTTGTGAATTCCTCTATATTTATTTTTGATTTTTCTTTAATTTCTCGTGGAATGGACTTATAATCAAACTTTCCTTTTTGAAATATTAGGATGCTCTCCAATAAATTATCTGGATAAAAGTACATAGGATATGGATGCTGTAATAAAACCCCACTCCTTCTACTTATTCTCAGATAGCCATCAGGTTTTTTCCATATTATTCTATCTCTGTATGTAAATCCTACTTCTTGGAAGATCTTAGTTGCATCTGCAACTATTGGATATTTCACACCTTTTATTAACATATCATCTATATTCAGAACAACAATTCTTCCTACTGATACAACCCTAAATAGCTCTTTTGCTACTTTTTTAAGCACACCAAGATACTGCCCATAACTTTTGAAGAGATCCTTATAATCAAAAGGTGCGTTAAAATAAGGTGGTGAGGTAACAACGAGATGTATACTACCATCTGGAATTTCATGCATATCCATACAATTTCCAACAATTAATTTATGATGCGTACTCATCTACCTTACTCTCTCTACAATATTCAAATTTATTATATTGAGCGTCTCCTCCATTCCAAACTTCATTATACAAATCACTTATAAAAATTATTTGTAGAAAAGAAGAGTATGTCACATAAGTAGATCTCCTCCATATCAATCTCGTGATATATTACCTTACAACCATATCAAACAATCTGAGAAATCTTTTGCTCTCCTTGACATCATGTACCCTAACTATATCTGCACCGTTCATTACTGCAACTGCAATTGCAGCTAAGCTCCCTTCCAGTCTTTCAGTAACTGGAAGTTGCTTACCATCTCCGCATACACTACCTATAAATCTCTTTCTTGATGCACCGATGAGTGTGGGTTGATTTAATGTCTTTAATTCCTTGAGTCTCTTTAGTATCTCACAGTTGTCCTCTATACCTTCTCCCGTTCTTTTTCCAAATCCTATACCGGGATCGAGAATTATTTTATGCTCATCAATCCCTGAAGAGATGGCAAACTCTTTTCTCTCATTGAGGAAAGAAACTATCTCGTGCATAACATCATCATAGCTTGGATTGAGTTGCATATCTCTTGGAGTGCCTTTCATATGCATTAAAACTATGGGTACATCATGTTCTGCTACTACCTTTGCCATGTCAGGGTCAAATCTGAGTGCACTAATATCATTTACAATACTAGCTCCCAACTCTATGGCTTTCTCTGCAACTTTTGACTTATAAGTATCTATTGATATGGGGATATCCAACTTATCGCAGACTTCTTCAATTACCGGAATAACCCTTTTCTTTTCTTCTTCTGCTGAAACAGGCTCCGCTCCCGGTCTGCTTGACTCTCCTCCTATATCTATGATGTCTGCTCCCTCTGCCTGCATCTGGAGAGCTCTTCCTACAGCCACATCTGGAGAGAGATATCTTCCTCCGTCTGAGAAGCTATCTGGGGTAACATTCAGTATACCCATTATATAGGTTCTCTCTCCCCATCTAAAGGTCTTTTTTCCTATCTTTAGCTCCCTCATACTCTCCCTTCACAAAATCCTCTAATTCTCTGGCAATACCTTTTATTCTTGAATGATGTCTGTATAGCTTTCTAACCAACTCTTCCAACTGTCGCATGGTTCCCATTACAAGTATCCTACATTCCTTATCTTTCACTTCAAAAACATCTCTTGGAATCGCCACTTCTCCACCTATCGAGAGCATGTCTTGCTTTATTATTATTGCATCTACTGGATGAACCTTCTCTACCACCAACGTTCTAAAAACGGCCTTTGGAGCCATAATATCTATGCTATTTGGATCACAGCCTATATCTCCGATAAATCTTCTTGCTTGCTCAATATCTGAAATATCAACTCTCTCCAAATTACTCATATCTACCTAGAATAATCTTTATGGTATAATAATTGCTCTAGCCTCTCCAACTGTATACAATGATCCGGTTACACATATAAGATCATCTGATATGGCTATTCTTTTTGCTACTGATAGGGCTTCTTTAATGCTCCTGGTTGTATAAACCCCGCAACCTGCATTGTACTTTGCCACAAATTCACTAATCTTTTCAGGATTGCAAGCTCTTTCGTTTCTAGGCATTGTCGTGATTACATACCCAGCAAGGGGAGCGATTTCCTTTACCATTCCTTCTATGTCTTTATCTTTAAGAATCCCCAGAATTAGAATGAGGTTATTGTACGAAAAATCGTTTAAGCTTTCAACCAAAGCTTTTATCGCATCAACATTATGAGCCCCATCGAGCAAAATCTTTGGATTTGCAGATACGATCTCCATTCTTCCTGGATTGGTTGCATTTGCGATGCCCTTCTCTATGCTACCTTCGGGCAAAAAGATACCCAGCATCTGTAGCTTTTCCACAGCTAGGACAGATAGAGCAATATTTTCTCCCTGAAATCTACCAAGCATGGGTGTTTTTATATCATAGTCCCTCAAAATTCCATGTATAGAAAAGCGCTGCCCATTCAAACCAAAGTCCTTTCTTTCCCATCTCCCCTTTGCGGTTATCAATTCCGATTTCTTTGATTTTGATACTTCACTTATCACATCCAAAGCCTTTCCTGTTGCAGAGGTGACAACAGGAATTTTTTCTTTTATTATCCCTGCCTTTTCCTTGGCGATATCCTCAATGCCATCTCCAAGAAATTCCAAATGGTCCTTTGCCACATTTGTAATGATTGATACTATTGGAGAAACAACGTTGGTAGCATCGTATCTACCGCCCATTCCTACTTCCACAACTGCAAAATCGACATTCTTTTCCTTAAATAACTCAAAGGCAGTGGCAGTAGAAATTTCAAAAAATGTGGGTTTTTCATCCATCTCTTCTGCGGCATCGAGTACAGTCTTTAGAGTGGTGAGAAGCTCTCTATCCTCTACTTCTCTTCCATCTATCACGAATCTCTCGTTTAAACGAATCAGATGTGGAGATGTGTATAGTCCTACAGAGTAACCCCCCTCAACAAGAATAGAACTTATCATCCTACAAACCGATCCTTTTCCATTAGTTCCGGCAACATGGAGGATTCTGTATTCCCTATGAGGGTTCTCGAGCTTGCTTAAAAGTTTTAATATCCTTTCTAAACCCAATTTTATTCCTACTCTTTTAAGCTCATACAATTCTTCCAGCAGATTCTCTAGCTCTTTCATGCTAGTATCCTTCAGAATAGAGGACATCTGGCAAAGTGCCATATTTCTCCTTCCACGAATCCCCAGGCAGTATTTTTACTCTCCTTCCCTCTATTTTTAACCTCCCTTCCGCAAATAACTGTACAGTTCTTGGAAGGATTTGGTGTTCAACTTCGAGAATCCTTGATGCGAGGCTATCTCTGGTATCATTGTCTTTGACTTTAACTGCTGCTTGAAGTATAATTGGCCCATGATCCATCTCTTCGTCCATGAAATGCGTAGTACAACCAGTAATTTTTACTCCATATCTGAGGGCATCCCCCTGTCCATCGGTTCCCTTAAACGATGGAAGTAAGGCTGGATGAATGTTGATCAATTTTCCGTACCATCTTTTCACAAACCAGGAGGATAAGATTCTCATGTAGCCTGCTCCAACAACTAAATCAACCTCGTGCTTGCGGAGGATTTTATCAATCTCTCCATCTAACTCTTCTCTGCTTTTTCCCTTTGGGTCTACAAAATATGCAGATATATTGTGCCTTCTTGCTCTCTTTAAGGCAAAGGCATCCTTGTTATCACTTATAACCACGACAACATCAGCATCTATTCTACCAGATTCTGATGCGTCTATTATGCTCTGCAAATCTGTACCTCTCCCTGATGCGAGGACTCCAACCTTTATTTTCTCTGTCATACTTCAACAATACAACAATCAGTATTTATGGATAACGAACCTCAAGTTCTTTGAAGACATTGTAGACAATTTCTATTGGTGCAGTTGTTTTAAATGATGTATCACCAAACTGTGTTCTGCTTACACTATAACCCCTTCTATTTAGCTCTTTCAACACATAGGAAAGTTTTGGTGGAGAGATTTTTAGCTTAGAGGATAAATGATCTATGCTGTAGAAGAAGAGAGGCATATCAATTTCTTGGAACATCCTCTGTAGAAGTTTTTCTATATCTCGTTTTGTGCCCAGAACAATATTTCCGAGATTCTTCTCTATGGCCTTCAATACATCTCTTTTATGTAAATTTCCAGTCCACAGAGGACCTGCTTCCATTTTTGTTATATTGTTCGTATAATCACTCACATCAACAGATTTTACCTTCTCTAGAGATTCATCTGCCCTTTTTGCTCCTCTCAATATTTTTACATAGATTCTCATGTAATGGTCTGTTGCATAGCTGAGTAGAACATCTATACCTCTATCACATTTTGCAGCTTCTCTGCATATATAACCTATAAGTATTCTCAAACCAACTTCGTGCATTATGTAAGAATGGAAGGGTACTGAGAAATATCTCCTTATGCAAGTTTTTGGATATATGCCACAAAGTGTCGCCGTATCTGTAGCAGTAACTGCAATGATGCCATTGGTTTTAATACCCTTAATGGCTGCATCAATATATGGAACAGGAGTACCATAGGGATCAATATCTATGTAATCAAACTTAGTTTCGTGCAGTAATTTGTTAACGTTCTCACATTTTGCAATAGCATTTTTTAATTTATTGTGCTGTATGTTCTTTTTAATCAACATGTAAGCCTCTTTTTTCCAGTCGTTTATGATAACCTCAAAATTACCTTTAACCTCATTGGCAATTCTTATACCTCTTGCACCAGTTGCAGCAAGTCCATCAAGAATTTTAAGAGGTTTTTGTGATATTTTAGTAAGCCATTGCACCACTAAAATTGATATGTCTCTATTCAACTCCATCGAGGGATTGTAAAATCCATTTACTTTTTTACCAGGACCTTTCTTGCTTTCCTTTCCCTCTGGAACGTAGAACTCTGTTTCACCCTCCTTAACTATTCTGGTCTTCATCCTAAAAAAGATATGGCAATCTGTCTTTCATGATTTTTTCTATCTTGTATGGTAGAAGATTTCTATTGACAGGTGTTACTTCCAATATCCGTATATCATCCCTTCTTCTTATATCCTGTAAAAGTGGACTCCTTGATTTCTTGTGGAGAGTAACAAGTATAGGCTTATCTGAATCCAGTGCATCAATAACTACTTTGCAAAACTTCTCAGATAACATTTCCATTTTGCCTATCTCATCTATTATGATTATATCTATCTGCTCATCTACAATGCTCTCCTCTATGGCAGGTATACCTATCTCCTCAAGTGCATGCAGATCAACCCCGTACTTTCCAACTTTTTCGCCCGTATCAAAATTAATATGTGCAAAAATCTTTTTCTCCTTAGTTTTCCAGTTTATTACATCAAATCCAATCCTCTCATCATTTTCAACAATAGCCTCTGTAACCATTCCACCAACAGAATACCCACTTTCTTCAAGATGCTTAACAACTTTTATCAGAGTGTCTGTTTTACCAACTCCTGGCAATCCAGTAATTCCTATCTTGGGAATATCATCCATTTGCGGAATGTAATGCATTTCTAATTTAGAAATGTTTTTATGGTCATCAATAAAACTAAAAATACCGTAAATAGGCAGGCCCAAATACAACATAGATAAGTAGAGCGAAGAGTAAAGATAGGGGAGCGATTGAGTACAACGCATCTCTTGCTACAATTACAAAGATAATCAGTATCAAAGCAACCAGACCCATTTTCCTATCAATCTTTGGATAATGTACCTTTGAAACCATCAGTATAGAAAATAATAGTAGAGCAATGGCAAGCACCATCAGATCTACATTTATAATAACCAGCAAAATAAGAATAATACCAGATGCGGGTATGGGTAAACCATCAAAGTAATCCTCTTTTTTTAATATAGGAAAAGATGAGAGACGGAGCAATGATGCAAAAAGATAAACTGAAAGTGCAAAGAGAATTACAGGATTTTCGTATCTACCACTCATCAGAATTATCACAGATGGTGCAACAAAGAATGAGATTATGTCAGCAAGACTATCCATGCTCTCTCCAAGATTGCCAGAGTAGAATCTTCTGGCAATTATACCATCTAAGCCATCGCTGAGAGTTGCAAGTAAAACAAAGGTAACCGCCAGCCAAAAATCACCTTTTAGCATGAACATTATTGATATAAATCCAAATAGAGCATTTACGAAGGAGAACACATCTGCTGTTGAAATCATCCTAACTGCTGATCTCTGCAATTCTATCCTCTCCAGCTTTTACAAGATTATTTTCTTTTACGTAGATATTTGTTTTGCTCGCTGGCAAATAAAGGTCAACTCGAGAACCGAATCTTATTATACCTATCCTTTCTCCTTTCGTGATACTTTCTCCTTTCCTGATATAGGGAACTATCCTTCTTGCAACTATTCCTGCTATCTGAACAATTTTAACCTTGCCTATCGCCGTCTCAAGCACAATAACTACATGTTCATTTTTAATTGCGTTTTTAAAAAAGGCGGGAAGGTGTTTTCCATAGTAGTGAGATATGGATATAACCCTTCCATCAATGGGTGATCTATTCACATGAACGTTCCATATATTCATAAAAATGGTTATTCTATGAGCATCCCCAACATCTCTGTCTTTAACCCTGGTTATCTCCATAACTCTTCCATCTGCGGGAGATACTATGCCATCAGCGATTTTTCTATCGGGATCTCTAAAAAATATCATCATGAAAATGGTCAAAAGTAGAAAAATGAGCGAAATCACAAGAAGCGATGTTGTGAAAATAGAGATACTAATTGCAAGTAACAAAATACCTACGATAAAGGCTCCAACAATGTACCATCTTCCCCCCTTGGCAATTCTCATATTCTTTTCCCCAAATTGCCTAAAAATCTTTCCAATGGTCCTTTACTCTTGTAGAGATCAAATATACAGAGTATCTGCTTCTGAAGTTCTGGAAGAATCTTAAATACGACAAATACTAGAACTATTAGGGCGACAAGACTACCTATTTTGCCAATATAATTGTGAGCAATATTCATATCTGTTATACCAGCGCCTACTAAGAATATAACCCCAGCATTTCTTATGAGGTTCAGTACATATATAGTCGGGACAGTTGCAAGTAGGGCATAAATCTTTGGCAAAGGCTTGACTTTGAGTGCACTTATCATGCCCACAAAGAGAAGCATGGACTGAATGGCTGTGCATGCAAATATAATCTGTGCAGTTGCCCCATAAGATGCATTTTGCTGCAACATTTCATAGTTATGACCAAACCATATCATGTTTCCGTCTACCAATACTTTATCACTGAATAATGAAAGAATGGCTGCAGATTGTTGTGCAACAATACTAATCAACGCATCTCTCAACACGCTTATTTTGTCCATGATAAAATAGATCAACCCAGCTATGGCGGATGCACCTGCAATCCAATTTAAACATTTACTGGGATTGAACCATTCTTTATATGCAAAATAAAACAGCACATATACTCCCAATATACAAATAACTGCATTTATTAAATCCTGGTTTTCATACCAGTAAAGAGTACTTGGTTGAGTTGCCCAGTAGAATGAAAATAATATCCATCCAGATGTCCTTAGCAATCCTGCCTTTTTTGATGGGTCTAAGAGATAACCAAAGAACAGGAGAAAAAGCCCTCCAAACAGTGGAATGAGAATGATGGTCTTCTGCATCTCTGAGAGAGGGAAGGGAAAGAAGTAAAACCCGAGTAACAGCATGATAGAAGGTATAGCAAAAAATAGAATAGTTACTGCTGAATCAGTGACTCTTCTCATAACCAATACGTGCAACAGAGAGACTGTTTAAGTGCGTTTTGCCGCTACCTTTAAAAACACTAACCATATTCTATCCGCCCATGGAGCTAACAGATACATGCATTTCATGCGGTGTAAGACTCGTTGAGGAAGGTTCTGTCACCTTTCCCTGCCCAATATGCTCCGCACCAATTGGAAGATGTGGAAAGTGTAGAGAGCAGAGTACTCCATACACCTGCAAGGAGTGTGGATTTACGGGTCCATAGGTGATTTTATGGGAGAAGTAGTAGCCCTGATTAGAGTGATGCCAAATTCGATACTTGATGATACTGCGGTAGATAAGTTAAAGGAAGATATACGGAAGAGAGTGAAGGAACCAGCAAAGCTTGCAAGAATTGAGGTTAAAGATATAGCCTTCGGTCTAAGAGCTGTTAATGTTACTGTGACAGTTCCAGATGCAGCAGGTGGAGTAGATCCAATAGCTGAGGAACTTTCTAAAATCGAAAATGTTGAAAGTGCAGAAGTTGTAGATGTTGGAAGGATTTAAGCGGCTCTTCCAGGTTTTTTAATATACTCGTTAAACCTCTCTACCGCCTCTAAACCAATTTCAGTGGGATAGTATACTGGATAGGCTGATTTGCTTCTATCTCCCTCAACCAGTTCTGCCATCTGTAACTTTTTAATGTGCCATTTGACTGTGTGGTGGTTAAGGTTAAGTGCACGGGCAATTTCCAAGAGATGTTTTCCCGGATTATCATGTAAATACTGCATTATCATCCTTGCATTTTTATTTCTCAGTATAGACTCTGCTATTGCCCTCTTTCTGGATTCTACACCTCCCTCAACTAAGTAGTATACCTTTTTTCCTCCGATTTTTCTACTTCTAACAAGATTGCTTTGTTCAAGTTTTCTCAAATGCCATTCTGCATTACTGGGTTTTAAATCCAAATCTCTCGCTATCTCTCTGAGGTGCGAACCCGGATATTCGTTTAGATATGAATATATTGTTCTCCTTATTTCCTTATCCAACACATTTTCAGGAGTTACATACTTTATACCGCCATGTGTAAAGAAGAAAGTTACCAGTATTGCCATGATTGCAACAGCAATTGCTATGAAAGTTACGCCAGATGATATAGATGGTTTGAAAGGAGTATAGGCTGCAGCTTCACCAACAAAAAACAAAAACAGGGCTAAACCCAACACTAACTTAAACGTCTTTCTCATCCCAACCCTCCTAAAGACCTGCATCCGATTAATTAACTAATGCAATAAATGCTTTAAATATTTTTTGAGTGATTTTTCATGCTGCCATCTTTGTTTTTCTCAATGACTCTGGAAAAATCTTTAAATGATTAGCTCAATGACGGGCTGATGGCAAAACGTAGAAAAGAGAAGGAAGAAGAGTATAAATTTAAGATTCCAGAGTTTGATGAAAAGGAGTTTGTAAGAAAGGAGAGGAGGAATGCAAAGGTTACTTTTATTTCATTTATATTTGGTGTATTCATAGCCATAGTATCCCAGGTTTTATGGGCAGGCATGAGCCCGTCCTACAGGTGGCCTCTGATTTTTCTTCTTGGTTTGTCTATGATGTCCATACTCAAATATATTCTCATAAAGCTCAATATCGATACCTCAGATTTTGGCAGAAAAGAATGGATTGGAACATTCTTTACATACTTCTTTACATGGCTTGTGGCACTTATAATTCTGGTAAATCCACCCTTCTATGACGGAAGTGCACCAGTTGCAGATCTAGCCCTTATACCTGAGATGCAGGAACCTGGTGGAAATGTAACCATCGCCGCATATATTGCAGATAATGCGGGTATAAAATCTATCAATCTGTCAATAAAAGAACCGGATGGTAAAATGGTATATCCAGATTACAGACAAGATAGAAACGTCTTTGTATGGGTCTATGAAAATGACAATAACCTGACTGGAAACTTTACTGTAACTCTCAGTGTAGAAGATATTAACGGATATAAGGTAGAAACCAATAAGACGTTCAGATACAGTAAAAATGTCATAAGACTTCTTTATCCTGAAAATGGAACAAAAGTAAACTATGGAACGCCCATCCGCTTTTATTTTGATAATGGCATAAGCAGCGAGGGAATATTTACATACTATGAAGTAAACGGGATTACAGTCAATCTTACCAAGAGTGGAGAATTCTATGAGAGTTCTCCAATGTACCATGGATGGAGAATAGGTGAAAACAATAGCATCAGGGTATTTGCAAAGGTAAGGCACTGTTTTTACGACAAATGCATAAATAACACAGTTGCAGACAGTTCCTATTACATATTCCCAGCTGAAGATGATCCATCTATTGGGACCAGAGGGTCACCAGAATCAAATGCAAAACTTCCTCAGCCTCATCCAGTTTCAATGATACCGGGATTCGGGTCGCTTCTAACAATAATTGCAATTATCACAATTGCACTCTTCATGAGAAGAAGAAAATGAAGGAACTACAGGAATTTGTCAAAAGTTTGAAGAGCAAAGGAAGCAAAAGAAATTTTGATCCTCATCTACCTGCAAGAGCATGGTCAGAGGATGATTTAGTTTTAGGAAGAAAGAGTAGGGCTTTTGTAATAGTACTCAGAACAGGAGGATGCAGGTGGAGCAAAGTATCTGGATGCACAATGTGTGGCTACTTTAATGAAAGTCTAAGTAGAGATGCAACCAAAGAAGAATTGCTCTCTCAGCTCAAGAATGCACTTTCAAAATACAACGGAGAAGAATGCATAAAGATATTTACATCTGGGAGTTTTTTAGATAGTATAGAGGTGCCAGAGGAAGCGCAGATTGAGATCATAGAAAGACTTGCAAAAAAAGAAACAGTCAAGAAAATTTCTGTGGAAAGCAGACCTGAATTTGTTAAATCTGACAGAATAAGAAAACTAAGAGAGATAGCAAAATCAAAGGTGTTTGAGATTGGTATAGGTTTAGAATCTGCAAATGATCATGTACTAGAACGCTGTATAAATAAGGGTTTTAGATTTGAAGATTATAAGCGTGCAGTTTCCATATTGAGAGAGGAAGATGTCAAAATCAAAACCTATGTATTGATAAAACCTCCATTTTTAAAAGAATTTGAAGCGATCAAAGATAGCATAGAAACTGTGAAGAAAATAAGAGAACTTACTGATGTTATTTCCTTCAATCCCGTCTCAGTACACAAAAATACCTTAGTTGAATACCTATGGAGAAATGGCGAGTACCGACCTCCATGGCTATGGAGTGTAGTAGAGGTACTGAAAAAGAGTAAGGAAATTGCTGGAAATTTAGAGATAAAATGTGATGTAACAGGTAGAGGTGGAAAAAGGGGTGCACACAATTGTAGTAAATGTAGCAATAAGGTTTTAGATGCAATTGCCAGGTTTTCTATTGAGCAAGATGTAAATATTTTTGATGGATTGAATTGTGAATGTAGAGAGATGTGGAAAGAGTTGCTGGATTTGGAACAATTTTCCTATAGTCAACTGGTGGTTGATTATGATAATAGAAAGAGATGATATCGTAGTATTAATTGATGAAAAGGGAAAGCGGTGCATGGTGAATGTGGATGGTAAAACTAGAAAAATAAAGGGATTTGGAGTAATAAACTCTCAGGAATTCGTAGGGTTAGAATATGGAAAAAAGATTGTTCTGGGAACAAAAAATGTGTGGCTTCTCAAACCTTTTTCCTATGACAGATGGGGAGCTCTAAAAAGAAAGGCACAGATAATTTTGCCAAAGGATGCTGCGCAAATTATTGTTAACTGCTCAATAGTTTCAGGGAGCATAGTTGTTGAAGGAGGTATAGGTTCTGGTTCGTTAACTACAGTATTATCGCAAATAGTTGCTCCAGATGGTAAGATCATATCCTACGAAAAAAGGAGAGATTTTATTGATTTTGCCATGAAAAATCTAAGGAACGTTCGGGTTTTGGATTATGTTGAAATTAAAGAGAGAGATATAACTAAGGGAATAGATGAAAAAGATGTTGATGCAGTAGTTCTTGACATTCCTGATCCATGGAATGTAATAGAACATGCATGGAATGCACTAAAGATCGGTGGATCAATAGCATCTTATTCTCCTTTGATTTCTCAGGTAGAGAGAACTGTTAACGAACTTAGAAAACTTCCATTTATTGATATAAGGACAATAGAAACCTTACAGAGAGAGATGATTGTATCAAAACATGGTACAAGACCAAGCTTTGACATGCTGGGGCATACGGGATATCTTACGTTCGCAAGAAAGGTATTAGAAATTTAATCCGCTGATAGTTTTATTCCTCTTTGATTCTGATAGTTTCCTGATCTATTCTCATAGAGCTCTTCAGGCTTTGAGGAAAGTTCTTCAAACACAATCTGGCAAAACCTATCTCCAATTGGTATCTCAACCTCTTCATGACTTGCATTGAAACAGCTGATTGTTAGTGTTCCATGAAAGCCTGCGTCAACCCTTCCAAAACTTGCAATTATTCCTTTTCTTGCATAGCTTGACCTTATCCAGAGTTGGGAAACAACCTTTGCTCCCATCTTAACAAATTCTCTTGTGCTTACCGCAAACCATGTAAGAGGAGGAATCTTTGCTATACCCTCGTTTATATATTGATCTGTTTTTTTGATGTAAATCTCATCTATTGTTAGGTCGTAGCCATTCGGGGTGAGGTTTTTTTCAACAAATGGCTCTATGGATAGTTCACCATTTCTGATCAATTCTCTTATATTTTTATCAGATAAAACTGCCATATTCACCACTTTATTCCTCTTCTATAGTTATGCTCTCTATTATAACATCGTCTACAGGCCAATCTTGCATTCCATATTTTGTTGTTGTGTTTACTGAAGCAATGGCTCTTACTATATCCATACCCTCTATAACCTTACCAAAGGCTGCATATTGTCCATCAAGAAAATGTTGTGCTCCATCGCAGATAAAAAACTGACTTGTAGCACTATTGGGATCGGAGGTTCTTGCCATTGAAATTGCTCCATCAACATGCGTTACGTCTGGATTAGTTTCAAGCTTTATTGGTCCATATGGACTTTTCTTCATAGTTCCATTTGGATAATATCCTCCACCTTGTATCACAAAATCATCAATCACTCTATGGAAGACCAGTCCGTTATAAAAACCGTCATTTGCCAGTCTAATAAAATTTTCTGTAGTAATCGGCATCTTATCTGTGTATAACTCAACCTTTATCGTTCCCATGTTTGTCTCTATGACTGCCATCTTCTTTTTTTCTCCCTGTTCCATACAACCACCTAAGGATAGAAAGAGAATAAGAACACAGCATAATGTAACCACTGTGCTCTTTCCTTTCATACCATCTGCATCATAAAAGGCCATAAAATCATTTTGGAATTATGTTTTTCATTCTTCTAAACGCTTTCAATTTCTCCTCTTTTCCTACCTTTGCCTCTTCAATTCCTCTTTTTAGAATTTCTATAGATTCATCCATTACTTTTCTATCAACTGGATATGGCACTCCATCCTTTCCACCAACTGTGAAAGTAAATTTTATAGGATCTTGCCAAGAGGGTTTTGCACCATATATCAGATCGGAGATTAGAGCGAGGGCTCTTACTGTAGCAGGTCCAACACCCTTTACTGATAGTAATTGCTCATAGTTTTCTGGCTGAAAATCGTATAGGCGCTTCATTAAGCTCCAGTTTATATTCCTCGGCATATCAAGAACTTCAGGTTTTGGTATTCTATCATATATAGATGACCACATATCCAATGTGGTTTGTTTCTGGTTTCTGATTAAATATTCCCAATCCCTTCTTAGATGATATGGATTATCTCTCACAAGATCAACAGATGTTTTTCTAGCATCTTCACTCAATCTAGATGTCATATCAAGCGCTACCTCTTCTTTATCAGTTCCAATAATGCCACTATGGGGTTCGATAACAAAAGAATCAACATAATCTGAAAACCAATGATATCTCCTTGCATAACTATTTGAATCATTCATTCCCTGCTGAATAACAACCCATTTTCCTCTTTCAGAAAAAAGGAAAACATGATGATACAGCTGATAACCATCCTGTATAGCTACGTTATCCACCTTTGCCGCCAATCTGCTTGAGGACTTTAGAGCATCAATGGTATGAGATGATAAAGAAAATACTATTGCTTTCTCTTCTATTTCATTAGGTGTTTCTCTTGATACTCTTCCTTTACCACCGGCTATTACTATTCCGTGCTCCTCTGGATCTACGGCTTCTTTAAGTGCTCCACAGGTAACGGTTGTTGTGCCAGAGGAGTGCCAGTCAAAACCAAGAACACAAGATAAAGCCTGAAACCAAAAAGGATCAGAAAATCGCTTCAAGACCTCATCACTACCATACTCGATCACAAGTACATCAAGGATAGCCTTAGATAGTTTAACCATCCTTGTAAATAACCATCTGGGTGCTCTACCGGGATGAAGAGGAAGATTTGCCACACCTGTTCGCTGCATAGTTTACAAAAACCCATAAATGTAAGGTGATTTAACCTTTTTCTCAACCAAAAAACTATAAATAATAAATCACAATTTATATAAAATAGGTTATTTAGAATTGGGGTTGGTTATCATATCAGAAAAAAAGGAACACTGGGACTCTAGGTTTGCATTTATAATGGCAGCTGTAGGTTCTGCAGTAGGTCTTGGTAACGTATGGAGATTTCCATTTGTTTGCTACAAAAACGGCGGGGGAGCCTTCCTAATACCCTACTTTGTTGCACTCTTCACCGCAGGCATACCACTCATGATTCTTGAATTCTCGGTAGGACACATGCTCCGCGGACCACCGCCAGAATGTTTCAAAAAAATAGGTAAAAAACTTGAGTGGATAGGATGGTGGACAACCCTTATACCATTCATCGTGGCATCATACTATGTTGTAGTAATGGCATGGTGTTTTTCCTACATGATATACTCCGTTGACCTTAGATGGGGAGCAGATGCAGGTAACTTCTTCCTCAACACATTCCTTGGTGCAACAACCGGCCCGTTTGTTATAGGAGGTTTTCGCATCCCTGTAATCCTTGGTTTACTCGCCATATGGACAAGCATCTTTCTCATACTTTACAAGGGTGTAAAAAGAATAGGCAAGGTTGTTGCCATAACCGTGCCGCTTCCAACTATACTCCTCATTATCTTAACCGTAAGAGGACTAACGCTACCTGGTGCAATGCAGGGAGTAAGTTACTACCTCACACCCGATTTCTCCAAACTACTACATGGAGATGTATGGCTTGCTGCATACGCACAAGTCTTCTTTTCACTAAGCCTAGCTCAAGGGATACTCATCACATACGCAAGCTTTTTAAAGAAGAAATCAGACATAACAAACAACGCATTCATAGCATCACTAGCAGATGCAGGGACCTCCTTCCTCGCAGGATTCACAGTGTTCAGCGTAGTGGGCTACCTGGCACTATCAAAGGGAGTAGGCATAGAAAAGCTTGGAATAGCCGGTCCATACCTAACCTTTATAACCTATCCAACCGCTATCTCCCTTCTACCCTTCGCCGCATCCGTATTTGGAATAATGTTCTACATAGCCCTTCTCACCTTCGGGATAGACTCCGCTTTCTCCATGATAGAACCAATAACAGTTGGAATAAACACAAAATGGAGGATATCAAAGACAAAATCTACTGCTATCATATGTATGCTTGGTTTTTTTGCAAGTCTCATATTCACAACAGGAAGTGGTTTGCATTGGTTAGATATTGTTGATCATTTCATTGCAAACTTTGGTCTGGTCATAGTTGGTCTAATAGAGTGTGTTGCCTTTGGTTATCTATTTAGACTCTATCGTTTGAGAGAACATGCTAACAATGTATCTGACATTAAGATAGGTAGATGGTGGGATTTACTAATAAAATTCGTTATTCCTGCTATATTAATTATCTTACTTTCTGTATCTTTACTAGAGAATATAACAGTACCCTACATGGATTATCCTTACTGGACTATAATAGTTGGTGGAGTCGTTCCTTCTTTAGCTATATTTATACTCTCATTTGTTCTTATGAGAATGAGGAGGAAATAAAATATGCCAATTTCAGCAATAATCATGTTAATATTTGGATGTACAGTTCTCTATGGAGGACTGGCATACTTTTTATATAGAGCATGGAAGGCAAGTGATAGATAATCGGGCAAAGTAAATAAGGTATTTGTCATTTATCTGTTTTCTGATTTGTGGTTTAATGAAATATGAAGGAAGGGAAATCTTATCTGAGTATGCAATAAAGGTAGAAGGGCTTTCAAAGACCTATGGCTCTGTTAAAGCTATTCAGGACGTTGCTTTTACAGTTAAAAATGGAGAAATCTTTGGTTTTCTTGGACCTAATGGTGCTGGAAAGACAACCACTATCAAATCAATGTTAGGTTTAATATATCCAGACAATGGCAATATTTTAATCAATGGTTATGATGCTATCAAACACGGCAAAAAGGCAAAAGAATATGTTGGATATTTGCCCGAAAAGGTCGCTTTTTATGATAACCTTACCGCATATCAAAACCTATGTTTTTATGCAGATATGAAACAGGTTCCAAGGGAGATATGCAAACCATTGCTTAGAGAATTTGGCTTAGCAGATGCTATAAATAAGAAGGTTGGAGGTTTTTCCAAAGGGATGAAACAAAGGTTAGGAATGGCTAGGGCAGTTCTTGGAAACCCTTCGATACTTATATTGGATGAACCATCCCATGGGCTTGATCCAAGAGGTGTAGCTTTAATCAGGAAAAAAATTTTACAAATAAGAGATGAGGGTACGACTGTTTTTGTTTCATCTCATATTCTTGGCGAAGTGCAGGCAATATGTGATAGAGTGGCCATAATAAATAAGGGCATTATAGTAGTAGAAGATTCTATTGAAAATCTTGGTTCCAAACTACGATTAAAACCACGACTTATTATTGAGTTAGAAACAGAGGCTACCAATTTTGTCGAAATAGTAAGGGAGATTGCTGGAGTAGAAAAGGTGATTGCTCATGGAAAAATTCTGGAGGTCGTATGCAATCCAGAGGCAAAGGCAGAGGTGATACTCAAAATTGGAGGAATGGGAGAAAAAATAATTAATATAATCAGTGAAGAACCATCCCTAGAGGATGTTTTTCTAAAATATACGGAGGAGTAACATGAATACAGAGGTTTCGATACTAAGGAATCCGATAATTCTGATAGCAAAGAAGGAAATCATGGATTGCATACGAAACTTCTGGATTATAACAATAACTGCAATATTCGTTCTTTTAACCTTGATAGAATCATACTTTGGCTCCGTATTTTCTACAGGATGGCATGATTTTGGTGCAACCATATCTTTTATGATGTTATCTGTAGAGTGGATTGTTCCTATTCTTGCATTTATGCTTGGATATGCTGCTATCATAGGAGAGATAGAACGTGGCTCTATGAGTGCCCTCCTATCTATGCCTATAAATAGGGTAGAGATTGTCTTTGGAAAATTCCTCGGTCTTGGAGGGGTACTATCCCTATCGATACTGCTTGGATTTGGATCTGCAGGAGCGATTATCGGGATAATGATTCCGAATGCAAACTATGGAGAATATCTGTCTTTTATTCTTTCAACCGTTCTCTATGGTCTTGTCTATCTTTCTGTAGCGATATTCTTCTCCACGTTATTTAAGAAGAGAGCTACGGCTCTGGGAGGGGCAATATTCCTGTGGTTTTTCTTCAACATGATTTTGCCACTTGTTTTGCTCGGCATAGCTGTTGCAGGAAAAGCCTTGCCTGATATTATAAATGGAAATGTACCAGATTGGTATTACGTTCTACAGCTAATAAACCCCACATCCGTATATTCAGCACTTGTATCATTGAATGTTGGGCTTGAGCTTATGGAAACAGTTGGAGAGTATCCTACATTCTATACAACAGAGTTGTTGGTTACTGTCTTGATTATCTGGATAACAGTATTTCTGATTCTTACTTTCTGGAGATTCAGAAGAAAGGACATATAAATCAACAGAAAGACATATCTAACTGTTTTATGTTTATGAATTAGAGGTGGTTTAATGCTAATCAAGGAGATTATGACCAATGAAGTAGTAACTATAGATATTAACGCAACTGTTTTTGATGCTTGCAAAAAATATCATGAGAACAGAGTGGGTTCTCTTATCGTTGTGAATAAAAATTTTCCGGTCGGGATCATAACAGAGAGAGATATTATAGAAAGAGTTGTTCTTGCTGATAAAAATCCACACGAAACAAAGGTAGCTGATATAATGTCAAAGGATCTCAAGGTGGTTCATGCTCTTGAGCCAGTAGAAAAAGCTGCTGATCTAATGAGAGAGCATAAGATAAAAAAACTTCCTGTTGTTTTGGATAACAAGATTGTTGGTATAGTTACTGTCACGGATATTTCAAACGTCATGCCACAGATATCAAAAAGGATTGAGATGGAAGTTCTCAGTTCCAGATATCTTAACCAGATGATCAAAATCAAAGCAACCTATGGGAATAAGGTAAAGGTCTTTGATAATGATGAGGAGGGTATGCATTATATCGAAGATGGCACAGCTGCATTAAAGATAAGGATACCTGAAAACATAGATGCTTCAACTCTCATTCCTGGAAGTGAATATTACTGGACGGGTTTTCTGAGAAGGGGCAGAATAATGGGTGATGAAGAGCTCTATATGGAAGTGGTTGACATAGTGCCGGCTCCTTAATCTAAAGAGCTGATCATCCTTTTTTCTATCTTCTTTGAACGGGAATGAACCTCTCTTTCGATATCAAATTCAAAATCATAGAAAACGTCTTTTAGAATCAACTGCTGTGCTGGGGCAATACCTAAATCAATCTTTTTTCTTGGATTGGATAAAGCATTTTTTACTGTGCCTTTATCTATCAACCCTCCCGCAACTTTTTCCATAGCAATGACCATTCTCCTAACCTGCTGCCACAAGAAAGTTTGGGCATAAAAATCGATGGCAATAATGTCTCTTTTTATCCAGCTAATAAGAATGTTTTCAATTTTTCTGACAGGATTTTTGTTTCTTTCTATCCTTGCGAAGTTTGAAAAATCATGAGTGCCTGTAAAAAGACTTGCAGTCTTTAGAAATCTCTCCATATCCATATCTGCATCAATTTTCAAGTAATAGCGATACCATCTCATTTTAGCGTAACGTGGATAAAAATTATCCTCTACCTCTTTTAATCCATAGAAATAAATGTTCTCCACGCTTAATCTCTTTAGATTATCGAGCTCTATTTTCTTTAGAGAGTTAAATGCTATAACATTTCCAAGAGCAGATACTCCTTTATCTGTTCTGCTTGCATATCTAAATTTAGAGCTTCGCACATCTTTAATAAGATCATTGTCCTTTAAAATCTCGAGTATTTTACCTTCAACTGTTTCTACATTTGGTTGGCGGGCAAATCCATGAAAGTCTCTTCCATCATAGGCAATTTTTATTGCATATCTCACAACAAAGCAAATGTATTTTGTTTTAAATATGTTTTAAAACTCTTAGTGCATAAGAGGGTTGGATAGAATGTTGAGAGAAAGAATTCTAAAAAAGGTAAATGCTGAGCTCGGAGATACTATAAAGATAAAAAAGGGAAGAAGAACCTATGAAGGTATACTAATGCCTCACCATGAATTTAGTGGGGATGATATAGTAATAATCAAACTTAAAAATGGTTACAATGTAGGTATTGAAATCTCAGAGGATACCTCTATTGAAGTATTAAAAAAAGGATCCAAAGAAAAAAGAGAAATAAAAAGAAGTATACCACATGATCCAAAGGAGCCTACCATCTCAATAATAGGAACTGGAGGAACAATAGCAAGCTATGTTGACTATAGAACCGGTGCTGTACATCCTGCAACATCTGCCGAGGAACTAGCCTTTTCTGTTCCAGATATTTTTGATATATGTAACGTTAATGCAAGAGTTGCCTTTCAGATGTTTAGCGAAGATTTAACTGTTGATCATTGGCAAATACTCGCTAAAGAGATAGCAAAGGAATTTAATAAAAACAGGGTTGCTGGTGTTGTTATACCACATGGAACAGATACTATGGGATATACCTCAGCAGCTCTATCATTCATGCTAAAGAATCTCACAGGACCTGTTGTTCTTGTTGGCGCTCAGAGATCTAGCGATAGACCTTCCTCTGATGCATCTAGGAATCTCCTAGATGCAGCATTGGTTGCTTCAAAATCAGATATCGGAGAAGTTGTTGTGGTTATGCATGGAGAAATATCTGACTCTTTTTCTACAATACACAGAGGAACAAAGGTCAGAAAGTTGCATACATCTAGGAGGGATGCGTTTCAGACAGTTAATGATGCTCCGCTAGGCAAAGTTTCAGATGGAGTTATTGAATTAAATCATGAGTACAGGAGGATATCAAATGGTACCATAGAAGTCGATGAGAAGATGGAGAAGGATGTCGCTCTGGTTTACTTCTATCCGGGTATGCCCCCAGAGGACATACCTGATAAAAAAGGTATAGTTTTGATGGGAACAGGGCTAGGGCATATATCAAAATCTCTTTTCTCAAGAATTAAAGAATTAAGAGAAAATGGTTCAACAATAGTGATGACCTCTCAATGCATATTTGGTAGAATTAACATGAATGTATATTCCACAGGTAGAGACCTACTTAAACTCGGTGTAATACCTGGAGAGGATATGCTTCCAGAGACAGCCTATGTTAAACTCATGTGGGTACTTGCTCACGCAAAAAACCAAGAGGAGATTCGTAAACTCATGCTCACCAACATAGCCGGTGAAATATCAGAAAGAACAATATACAATGATTAAAAAATAAAAAAAGTTTTTTGTTTAAATGTGTTTCTCAGCGATGTCACCGATCACTGGCAGTTTGAACTTTTCTCCCTGGTAAGATTTAATGAGAAGTATAAGCCACAAGATAAACATCACCACAAACACCAGTCCACCTATGTAGTAGAACACTGATAACCCAGCGGGAACTGTATATGAGTACCCATATGCGCTTCCTGAGGTGTATGATACACCCAAAGGTCCCATGAGTATCCAACCGATTATGTTCAACGGTAGAAAAGTCAGTATAGACTGCAATGCATGGAATCTAACTGTTTTGTTCTCTTTTTCAAGAAAGAAGAAAATCAGTCCTGTAACTCAAGCAAATACATAACAGAGAGCACTAGCCACATTCTCCTCCATCCCCATAGATGTTTTCGCCACCACCTTTACCTCCATAAGTTTTGGCAGACTAACCCGTTTCCCCTATTTATTAATTTCGATTTAAATGATTATTTTTTATCCATAAAAACAGAAATTTTACAGATGCATCCTATACGCCATCAGAAGATAGACTAAACAATCTCTGAGAAATCCATTGAATTTATTTGTACAAAAATCTCTTATGACCTCTGGAGATTGCAACCTATCATCAAAGTAAAAATGAGATATAGCCTTTCTTACTCCAAGATCACCTGCAGGAATCACATTTAACCCCATACTTGCAACCATCACAAGCTCTGCAGACCATTTGCCTATACCTCTAAAAGATGTTAATATCTCTATAATCTCCTCGTAATCTCTACCTCTAAGTCCTTCCGGATCAAAGTCCCTAGTTACTTCCAAAGAGAACTCTTTCACATAACTTGCTTTCCTTGAGCTTAACCCAAAACTTCTTAACTTTTTTTCATCTAAACCAGCTATGGTTTCAGCATCAGGGAAATCATAAACATAGCAATCATCAAACCAAATCCTGCTACCACAATCCTCCACAAGTTTCGCTGTCATCATCTCGGCAACCCTAAGGGAGATCTGCTGTTGAATGATGGCTTTGATTATGCCTTCATATACGGTAGCAGACATTAAGCCCGCTCTACCAAAGCCATAAAGATTTCTTTTTATTCTCCTGAGTACGACGTCATTGTCCATGAACTTGTAGAATTCCTTTACATCCCCTAAACCATGAAAATTTATTACAAATTTCTCGATTTCTTTTTTCTCATCCATCGAAATTTCGGTAGAAGTAATTGTCAATATAGGTTTCTCTAAACCATTTTTGATTTCAACTTTGATTGGTATCAATCTATCATTTAATCTTAGCGCCCTCAACCACTTTCCATCTCTAATCAAGCACGGTGTCGGTCTTTCTGGTAAAACAGAAAAAGCAAGTTTTAAGTTCCAATTTAGTGGAAAATCAAGTTTTATATTCCATTTAGTCAGATTATGCTCCCCCATACCTATACTCTATATAACAACTACCCTCCTTACTCACCATACAAGGCCCCACAGGATGATCGGGTGTACAAGCTTTCCCAAACAAAGGGCATTCTTTAGAGGTAATAACTCCTCTTAACACCTCATCACATCTACACCCAGAGGGTTTACTTTCGACCTCCTGGACATCCGTAAGTTCATCCTCAAACCGTTTCCTTGCATCACACTCCACAAACTCATCTCTAAGAACTAACCCAGATTTTGGGATAACCGGGAAACCTCTCCATTCCATGTCCTCTTCTCTAAAAACCTCTTTCATGAGAGAAAGTGCCTTCAAGTTTCCTTCCTCCTTCACAGCTCTAGTGTATTCGTTTTCAACCACCGCCCTCCCTTCCTTTATCTGCAAAAACAGCATGAGCACTGCAGCGAGTATATCCAACGGTTCAAAACCTGCTATCACCTGAGGGAGATGGTACTTGTCTCCAATACCTCTATAGGGCTTAACCCCGATTATTGTGGAGACATGTCCAGGTTCTATAAAACCATCTATCCTTATTTCCCCTAAATCAAGTAGTGCCTCAAGAGCCGGTGGAATAACCCTGTGGCAGCATAAAACAGAAAAATTCTCTGGTGGTTTACTCATCAATGCAGCTGCGGTAGAGGGAGCGGTTGTTTCAAAACCAACAGCCATAAAAACAACCTCTTTATCCTTTTTTTTCCTAGCAAGATCAATAGCATCCTCCACGCTATACACAGGGTAGACATCGCCGCCAGATGCTTTTATACTCTGCAGGGACTCCCTCATCCCAGGGACAAGTGTCATATCACCATAGGTGGCAACCGTTTTTCCATTTCTTACAAGGGTAACAGCCTCCTCTATCTCTCTGGCTGTTGTTATACAAACAGGGCAACCTGGTCCCTGTCTAATCTCAATGTTGCAAGACAAAAGAAGATTTTGCAAACCATATCTGACAAGAGTATCCTGATGTGTACCACAGACATGCATAAACATAAGGGGTTTATCATTTTCCCTTAACCTAGACAGTATCCCTTCAGCAACCCTTTTGTCTCTAAACTCAAACATTCCTATCCAACACCTTGAGACATTAACTCAAATAACCTGAGAGTTTCTTCTGCATCCTTTTCATCTAAAACTTGGATAGCAAAGCCCGCATGCACTAATACGTAATCTCCAATACTAACGTCCACCAATGAAATGTTTATAGTTCTCTTTACCCCATCTCCATAGTCTATCTCAGCATGATCCTTATCAGTTATGTTCACAATTTTAGCAGGAACGGCTAGGCACATATGAGGCACCAAAAATGGTTTTGGATTATAAATCTTGGTATGGAAACAGGTATATTCTATCCTTCCATTTAACAATCTTTATAGTTTTTTCAAGTTTTATCTGATGTGGCTTTTTAACATCTACTGTGGCAAAAGTATATGGGTCCAGAATCTGTGCCTCATTCTCACTTTGGCTAACAACCACTGCCTCTTTTAGTATCGAATAGTTCCCTACCATTTTTAGTTCATCCATCATTTTGTCGTCAATGACTTTTCTCTCCCAGCTATCCATATCTACAAGTTGAACCTTTCTCCTTTCAATTGATTTGACATAGAGCAACTTTTCTCCTTTTGAAACAAAATCTCCCTTTCGATAGTAAGGCAATCTCAAAAGATAGGTCATTCTATACTGTGTCCTACCATCCTTCATGCCGCTCTGTTTAGAGGTTGTCTTGATTGTTCCGCCTAACTTGTTGTGGAGAGTCTGAACCATCTTCTTTGTAAAGCCACGGTCACTTATGTAAATATCTACTCCGCCCCTAGTTGGCACAATCTTTGTTATAAAGATTTCTTTTCCCTGTTTCTTTAGATTATTCATATTCTCTTTTATTTCATCTATTATTTCATTCATCTCTTTATCTGTTGGAACTCTCCTATCCCCACGTATTTGGAGTATTGCCTCAAAGTAGTGTCCTGCTTTCCTTGAACAACTTCGGCACAACTCTTTTTTAACTATTATCTCGGTAATTTTTTCTTCTGTAATCTCAAGACCCTTAAATGTGCCCGTGATTGAAATAGTGCAGATATAAACACTTTTACCCTTAGCCCTACATGAGAGGGAGATGGAGTGTCCTTCTAATTCTGGCGCCACAGTCAATGAACCTTTTATCGCTTTTCTTATAGCATTATCAATTGATTCTTCTCTCCAGCTATTTTTGTATCTCACTCTACCGCATTTTGGGCAGGTTGTCAAATAGATTCTCCCTGGAAGGTCTGTGAATGTGTAACTTTTGATGTAGCATTCTCTGCACAAACCATCGTACAATTCTGCAACCTCTTTGCCACATTCGATACAGATTTTCATCTTCAGCCCTTCTGTGTAATATAAACGCCAAAAAGTATTAATAACGCTCCTATGAGAAACTGTGGAGTTAACATTTCATTAAGAAATACAACGCTAAACAGCATTGCAGAGAGAGGTATTAGATTAAGAAATACTGCAGTTTTGCTCGCATCCATTTTTGAGAGACTATAGTACCATACAGTATAACCGAGTACAGTGGAAAGGATTGAAAGGTAAAAAAGTGCAAACCACAGATTTGGTGAGATTGTGAGAGTTTCCATCTGTTTATAATCCAAAAATGGAAGGAAAAACAACGTGCCTAACGCAAAGGCATAGGTGTTTAAGGTAAAATCATCATATCTCCTCATAAGATATTTGCCTATGATTGAATACACTGCCCAGCATAATCCGGACAGTATGACAAGTATGCCCCCAATGATAAAGTTGCCATTAGAGATCGGGTTTATTGATGTAACAAAGATTACGCCAATAAAAGCGATGAATATTCCAAAGGCTCTTTTCATACCGATTTTCTCTCTTAAAAACAACGAGGCAAGTAGTGCGATAAATATAACGTTCGTATTGATCAAAATCGATGCGCTTGATGCATTTGTATAGTATATTCCTGTATATTGGAATAGATATAGCAAGGTAACTCCTGTCAAGCCGAGCAATGAAACCCAACCGATGTCTTTTGGTGCTATAGCTCTTGATTTTTTGGATAAAAACAGTAGGATCAGCATAATTGATGAGGAGATAAGAAATCTGAGAAAGGCAAGGTTTATGGGAGAAATAAAGGGCAACACTTCCTTAACTACTACAAAAGAGCCTCCCCATATAATACTTATGATTATTAAGAGCACATATACAGCCATCATGTTTTTCTCTGTTCTATTACTGCATCTCTCCCAAGCTCAAATGCCCTTTTATTAATGGAAACATACTTCTCTGGAATATTCGCAAGTATGGATTTAAGTAGCACATCGTGAGAGAAAGGCAGTATATTAAGGGCAGATAGGGCGCCGAGAAGTACAACATTCTTTACAACCTTGTTTCCAGCCTTTTCAGCAAGAGATAGAGCATCTATCGTTATGAGATTGCATCTGTTTTTTAATTCTCTCGTAATATCCTCCACTTTTGGATAGCTCTCTCCAGTTATTGCAACAGTTGATGGTATAACTGGCTTAATATCAGTTATTACTATTGTTTTTTTGTTTGTTTTTTCCAGTTGACGCAGTGCCTCAACAGGTTCACTACTAATAATAACATCAGCAGAGCCTTTTGTTAAAAGAGGACTGTGAACCTTTCCCATACGAACAGTACAATCTACGACTCCTCCTCTCTGTGCCATTCCATGCACCTCTGATACGATGACATTGATTTTTGCAGAAACTGCTGCTTTTCCTAGGAGTGTGGCTGCAGTTATTACTCCCTGTCCCCCGACACCAGTCAATATTATGTTCAACTTTTCTTTCACAAGCTCACCTCTCTCTTTTTCTTTATTGCATCAAATGGACAGACTTGAGTACACACTCCACAACCCGTACAGAGCTCCTCGTTTATATGCACACTTTTATCTTCGGCAAAATAGAAGGCAGGGCAACCAAATTGAGATATACATATATTACAACGCTTACAAGCATCTTGATCAATCTGATAGGTGTTTATCTTTTCTCCTCTCTTCTGTTTGTCGCGTAATTCCAGAAGTATACATGGAGATTTACTCACAACTACAGATGGACCTTTATACTCTAAAGCACGTTTGAATGCTTTGGTTGTTTCTTCAAGGTTTTTTGGATCTACTACCTCAACATGCTCTACTCCTAAACCCTTAACAACATCTTCAACAAGCAAAGCTTTCGCTGGTTTACCCATGCCATCAATTGCATTTCCAGGATGAGGCTGATGACCTGTCATGGCAGTTGTTCTGTTGTCTAGAACTGTCATGACACAATCGTGATTGTGGTGTACTGCATCGACTATTGCAGGTAAAGCAGCATGAAAGAAAGTTGAATCGCCCATGAAAGATATGATCTTTTGATCTGTTGCCTTTGAGAGACCGCCTGCTATGCCAGCATTTGAGCCCATACAGAGCAAAACATCAGCCATTTCAAGAGGTGGTGATTTGCCAAGAGTATAACAACCGATATCCGTTGGATAAATTGTACCTTTTGGGGCAGCTTTTTTTGCTGCATAATATGTTGCTCTATGAGGACAACCAGGACAAAGTACAGGAGGACGGGAAGGAATAGGTAGTGATGATGGTTTTGCTTCTGGGATAGGATTTTTGATGTTGAGGATCTTTGCCAATTGTTCAACAACGATATCTGGCGTATATTCGTAGAGCTTTGAAAAGTGTCCTGATGTTTTTCCGTATATGTTAACATCTATACCTGCATCAAAAGCAATTTCCTTTAACTGATTTTCAACTATGGGCTCAAGTTCTTCGACAACAACTATGTTTTCATGATCCCTTAAAAACTGCTCACACATCTTTCGTGGGAGAGGGTTTGTAAAACCTAACTTGAGAATATCTGCCTTCAATCCCAGTATTTCAATAGCCTCTAATGAATGGGACACAGAGATACCGGAAGCTACTATGCCTATTTCCCCTTCATTATCTACTATCTTATTAAAAGCAGATTTTTCTGATAGTTCTCTGGCTTTTTCCATCTTTTTTAATAGGACAGGGTGCTTTGCTCTTGCAGTCGCAGGGACGGTAACTAACATAGGATCCTTTTCAAAAAAACCTTTACCCTTTGTTTTTCTACATTTCCCTATCCTAACAGGTCCACGTATATGACTAACTCTGGTAGTGGTTCTAAGTAATATAGGTAAGCCAAGCTTCTCTGAGATTTTAAATCCCTCTATGGTCATATCCTTTGCTTCTTGGGGTGTCGAAGGTTCCAGCATGGGCGCGTTTCCAAATAGTGCATAGTATCTGTTATCCTGTTCGTTCTGTGAGGAATGACAATAAGGATCATCTGCGGTTACTATGATGTGTCCTCCTTTACAACCAACATACATGTAGGTCATGAATGCATCGCTTGCAACGTTTAGACCAACATGTTTCATACATGTCAAAGCTCTTAAGCCACTAAATGATGCAGCTGCAGCTATCTCCAATGCAACTTTTTCGTTGGTTGCATATTCAAAGAAGAAAGGTACTTCTTTTTCTTCCTTTCTGAGATATTTAGCTACTGCAGAAAATGTATCTGCTATCTCTGATGATGGAGTACCTGGATAGGTCGTAGCAAAGTCTACACCTGCCTCGATGGCTCCTCTTGTTATTGCCTCATTTCCAAGAAGAAGAATGGTATCTCCCGGCTTTGCCTCTACTATCTCCATACGACTAGCCCCCTTAACAAATCAAAGAATATCCCTAATTGCAGTTGACGGAATTTGAGAGGCGAATATAAAGCTAACGATGTTTTCCTAAAAATACAAACATTTCGCTTTTACCATATCGGCACAAGTGATGGAAACCTAACCAACTCCATTATTTGTGTCTCATTATTTATTGTCTCAGTAAGTGATCCAGGTATTATCTGACCACAAATAGTTAATGATCAAATGTTTGTGAATAATCTTTTCCCATTATATACTACAGCATAGTTTTAGAAGAAGATCGCATCATCAGTATTATAATGTATAGCTATTTTCCAATTATACGCCAACATCTTCTGCAATATCATCTAAATCCAGAGAAATGAGTTTAACCTTAGTGGGTATTCCATCCATACTCCATCCTCTTGCCTGGTAGTATTCATCAAGCATATGCTCCAATTCTCTTGGAGATACGTGGCTTCCCTCAGATATGCCCTTTGGTATAGGTTCATGAAGTAAACGCCATGGGAGAGTGTCGTCTTTTCTGCTGAATCCCTCTCTTGCATTGAATGCTCTTGCTATATTGTAAGCTCTTTCACCGATGGTCAGAAGTTGAGCATGATCCATGTCAAATCCTGTAGCGTAATAAACCATCTCCGGGAAACCCTCAAGGAAAAACATGTGTCTGGAGAACTTACATGCTCCGACTGTATCATACAACTGCATAAGATCCTCATGTAGCTTTATTTCAAAACCCTTATTTTCAAATGATAAGCGGTCTACATTGGAGAATTTCCACCAAGAGCCAACCAGTTCTGTTCCATAAACACCTGCTGTCAAATGGCAAGCTCCTCTATATGAAACTGCAATTGCAAGTGCCATTCCCTTTATTCCTCTAACATCATATGCTGGTAACTCTAATCCCTTAACATGTATGGCGAATTTATCAGAATCTCTACCAAGTCTCCTTGATGCTTCTCTAGAACCATCAGCCAGTAATTCACCTAGATGTCCCTCTCTATATGCCATTTTCTTAAGTACTTCTGCTGCAGCCTCAACACTTCCAAACTTTAGCTCTATCCCGTCTGTAT
>Ga0190304_1000130_pt1 | contig 34439 bp, 53 predicted proteins | sample 48700712_MG_FD_161670 | JGI IMG/M metagenome (GOLD analysis project Ga0190304, IMG submission 161670) | Hydrothermal vent sediment bacterial communities from Southern Trench, Guaymas Basin, Mexico - 4870-07-1--2_MG | ecosystem: Environmental > Aquatic > Marine > Hydrothermal vents > Sediment ...
TTATCCTACCCAGTAAATCCCCACCCCTCGCTCTAAATGGCATGTAGCCATATGCATATCCGTAGTGTATCATATCCGTACTGGCTATGACGACGATGTCCCTTCCCAGCTCCTGAGAGGCTTCAAATATGGCTTTTCCCAGATCCTTGGCAACTTCTTCATCCTGAATACTCAAAGTTATGGGAACTATCTCCACATCCTCATCCGCTTTTTCAGATATATACTGGATAAAGGGAAGCTGAACTTCCAGGGAGTGCTCATATTTATGTGCCATGTCATCCAGATCGGCGAGGGTGGAGTGCTTTGCAATTGCCTTTGAAAGTTCAGCATCAACACGGACTTTCCCAAGAGGTGTAAGCCATTCTCCCTTTGGATAAATCGCAACTGGAGAGCCAAAACCCGCATGGTTAGGCCCCAAGAGAACGAAAGTCTCCGGAAGCCCATCCTCATAAATCACCTTAAACGTCCTCGATGCTGTGAAACCCGAAAATACATACCCTGCGTGGGGTGCAACTCCCGCGGTTATTTTTCTTTCGTTTCCTCTCTCTCCCAGATCCCCAAAGAAGTGCTCAAGCATTGTCAAAAGCTCTTTATCCCCGGGATAGAAAGTGCCCGCAACGGCTGGATATCTCATTCACACCACCAAAGGAGAATAGCATTTGAAGTTTATATGCTTTAAGATAAAAAGAGTAAAGAGTAGAGAGTGAGGGCTTTAGCCCCGTATAATTCTCATCTCAAAGTCTTCTACCGTGAACTTAAAGTCCTCCCTGCTTGAGATCTCACCCCTGTTGAAAAGGACTTCTCTAGCAAGTATCCAGTATACCAAAGCAAGTGCCTTCCTACCCTTGTTGTTTGTTGGGATTGCAAGATCAACGAAGCTCAGGAGGTTCTCAGTATCAACGAGAGCAACTATTGGAATTCCTATCTCTTTCGCCTCTTTGACCGCCTGATGATCGGCCCTTGGATCCGTAACTATGAGGACATCGGGCTCTATGAAGTTTTTGACCTGTGGATTTGTCATCGTTCCTGGGAGAAATCTTCCCGGGATGGCCCTTGCTCCTGTAACTTCCCCAAATTTTTTAACTGGTTTCTGACCGTAAAGCCTGACGCTAACAGCGAGAATATTCTCGGGGTCAAACTTAGCCAGGAACTTCCCGGCAACCTTTAATCTTTCATCCGTCTTCCGAACATCCAAAACGTAGAGACCATCTTGCCTTACCCTGTAGATAAAGCGCTCCATATCCTTTGTCTTCTGCTGGGTTCCGATATGGATACCAGCTGCCAGATACTGGTCAAGTGAAACTAAATACTCCTCCATTTTCCTTCACCCCTCAAAAGTTATTATTCTAGCTCTTTCACCCAATTCTTCAGCGACTCTAATGAGCTCGTTTATTTTAACGAGCGAGTCAATATTCAACACAACTGCCGGGCTTTTGAGCCCAACAGCCAGATGAGCCAAAGCCGGATCGGCTGACTCAAATGAAGCTTCCGCCAGTATGGGCGTTATCTTCTCTGATCTTGCATCGCTTACTATGTTATAGATATCGGTGAGCGTTCCAAAGTTTATGGGCTTTATGGAGAGCGCATTGTAGTAGCGCCTGTCCAGGATATCCTTCTCTTTAAACAGGTTCTCACCGTCTATGAATACCCCATGGGTTTCAGCCATGAGTTCAAGGTAAACCTCCTCTTCAGAGCTCAGAGGCTTGATATACGCCACGTTATGGTTCTCGATTATCTGGAGGAGATCCTCAAGATTCATATCCTCGAGCCCGATAAGTCCAAGACCGATATCAATCCCAAGCTCCTCACTTGCCCTTTCTGAAGCCTTTGAAATGTTTTCTAGAGCATATGACTTTGAAAGCTCCCTAATTTTGACCGCCGCATCCAGTGCGTCTCTTATCTCGGTTATATCCCTAACGATTGCCAGATATTTAAAATGTCCGTCGCTTCCAAATTCCACCATTGGGACGGGTATCTCCGTGCTGAATGTTCCTCCTATATATCGATATAGAGGGATTCCCTTCGAAACCGCCGCCGCCTTTGCAACAGCTATCGATATAGCTAGAGCCGTATTCGCGCCAATGTGTCCTAGATCTTCCGTTCCATCAATTTCCCAGAGGTAGCTATCTATGAGCTCCTGATCCTGGGCATCGAACCCTATTAACTCAGGGCCTATTATTTCGTCGACTTCACTAACTCCTCTATACGCTTCCACCAGATAGAGCATTGGATTGGTCTCCAGGGGGGCTGCAAAGCGTCCAAATCCTGAAGGCGTGATAACATCCACTTCTATGGAATATTTACCCCCTTTAAGCACCGAGATTCTTGAGATTACGTTGTTTATTATCGTGTCCATAGCTCCACCTTCAGCTAGTCGGTCTTATAACCGTGATTGGAATTACACCTTTTTCAAATTCCAGTATGGCTGCTTCCAAGGGTGTTATTCCCTGCGGAACTTCGATTAGCACGGGTGCTCCCATAGCTATCTGCAGAGCCCTTGCCCCTACAACCCTCGCCTTTTCAAACCTTGTGTACTTAAACATCACCATCACCTTTGCAAATTTTGGTGGGGCCGCCGGGATTTGAACCCGGGTTTCCGGCACCCCAAGCCGAGAGGATGGACCAAGCTACCCCACGGCCCCGCCAAAGAAATGTGGTTTTTAAATCTTGTACTGCATCACATCATCTATGAGCTCAACGTGACTCAGGAGCATTCTTCTGCAGCAGTATCTCTCCAAACCCAGATCATCCAGCACTTTCTCCGGGTCTTCACCTTTCTCCACACGCTCCTTGAATATGTAGTATTTATCACCTATCACCTTGCCACAGGTGAAGCACCTTACGGGTACTATCATGTTTACACCTTCTCAACCTTTTAAATTTATTAAATTTAAATCTTTCGAAAGTATAGCAAAGGAAAGGGCTCAACGATAGCTCTTCTGTCTCTTAGCTCTCGGACCTTTTGTTGAGCGGTTCGGTTTGTGTGGCTCTGTTCTCCTTGAGTCCCCAACGAGCATTGTCCTATCATACTGCATGTATGTGTCTTTCAGTGCCATGTCATTTGTCCATTCCACGAGTGCCCTTGCGATTGCGACGCGCGCTGCCTCGGCCTGACCCATAACTCCTCCACCCTGAACTTTAACATCTATATCAACCTTGTTAACTATTCCCTCTCCCGCCAATACGAGGGGTTCCATAACAACAAAGCGGATCATCTCGGGCTCCATTATCTCTACGGGTTTTCCGTTGATTCTGATCCTACCCTTTCCCTCTCTAATCGTGGCTCTCGCAATTGCACTCTTCCTCTTTCCAGCAGTTTGGATTACCTTGACCATTTATATCACCTCAGAATTTTCCACCCAGATACTTTGCTACATCACCAACTTTAACAAACTTGGGAACCTTGAGTCTCGATATGTGAGCCTCGCTTATTGTCTCAAACTCTTTGCCTTCGAACTCCTTAGGAACACCTACGTAAACCTTCAGGTGCCTGAAGGCTTTCCTTCCTTTGTCCTTCTTCCATGGGAGCATTCCCCTAACTGTTCTCCTTACAATCTCGTCACTTCTTTTTGGATAGAATGGACCTTTCTGCGGGTTCGAGATTGACCTGAAGCTTGTTCTGCGCTTGTACTTTTCAAAGATGTACTCTTTGTTTCCGGTGATTATAGCCTTGTCAGCATTAACTATAACAATCTCTTCGCCCTCAAGGAGCATTTTAGCAACCTTTGAAGCCATTCTTCCCAATATGAGTCCTTCAGCATTGATAATCCTCATGGCTCATCACTCCATTATAATTACTCCACTACCCTTGGGGTTTCTCTCAATAAGCTCTTCAATCTTAAGAGCCTCCCCACCTGCACTCAGGATCTTGTTCCTTGCTTCTTCGCTAAAGCTCCATGCTGCAACGATTACTTTGTGATCAATTCTTCCTGCGCCCAGGACTTTGCCGGGGACTATGACAAAATCACCATCCTTGGTGTATCTGTTTATCTTGCTAATGTTAACCTCTGCCTTCTGCCTCCTTGGTTTCTCCAGGCGCCAGGCTATATCCTTCCAAATCTTAACATTTTCTTCGTTTGATTTTTTCCTTAAATACCTTATGAGCCTTCTCAAATTAATGTCAGTTGGACCCGTTCTCTTCATGAGCATTCCTCCATAACATTTTTCATCTCGCACCGTCTTGGGAGGGATAACCGTGATGGTGCGGGGGACGGGATTTGAACCCGCGAACCCCTACGGGACGGGACCCTGAATCCCGCGCCTTTGGCCAGGCTCGGCAACCCCCGCGCTATTCCGCTAATCTATGAAGTTCGCTTATAAATTTATCGCCCTTTCTCATGAGTATCTTCAGGGCGATGCTGACGATTTGCTCCACAGGAATTTCTCCATTGCTTTCAACTGTAAACACAAAGGTATCCGGAACTATCTCCTCTTTTATGAGGTCTCCTTTATATTCATCAAACTCCCTGGGGAGATAGAACGGCTTTTCTGTAATTATGATCAGTTCATTTTTGTTTTCTTCTACGGGCAATTCCCTCTTCTCTGCAATGCCCTTTAATTTCTCCCAGTTTGGAACTTCCTTGCTCACATGGATCTTGGTTAAGTACTTGTAGTAAGCAATCCCCGGCTGCCATTTTGCATGCTCCCTTCCGCGGCCAAGCCTCGCGTATGCGTTAAACATGACCCTCTGTCCTTCGGCGAGCTTGACTATGGGTATATCCGGATTTGCAGGTTTAATATCGGGGTCATCGCTCTTCAAATCTCCCGAGTACACCACGCCAGGACCTTCAGCCTCAAGTGAAAGGACCACGGTATACTCGTCCAAATCCAGCGAATCAAGTTCAAATCTATCTACAGGCGTTGTTAGAGGAATCAGACCCAGGCGGTGTGCAATCATCTCATCAAACAGGGCGGAATTGTTCTCATAGAACTCCACTTCATCAATTGCAAAAGTTGGAACCTCGGCAATTATAGTTCTCCTCAATGCGTTTGCGAAGGCTACATCTACTCCCCAGATAATAAAGCGAACCGAATCCTCTCCCCTTTTAAGAATTTTAATTTTCATCGCTCTCACCAAAAAAAGAAGTTGTAAGGGTCAAACCCTTCTGCCTCTCCTACCGCCTTTCGGTCTCGTACCATCGTGCGGTATTGGAGTGGCATCCTCAACTCTTCCTATCCTGAGACCCGCCCTTGCCAGAGCTCTAATAGCAGCTTGAGCACCCGGTCCTGGAGTCTTGCTCTTGCTCCCTCCCGGAGCTCTGACCTTTATGTGAACACCGGTGATGCCTTTTTCCAATGCTTCTTCCGCCGCCCTCTTAGCTGCCATCATTGCGGCGTATGGTGATGGTTCATCCCTATCCGCTTTAACCACCATACCACCGCTGCACTTTGAGATGGTCTCAGCACCTGTCAAATCGGTTATATGAATTATTGTATTGTTGTAGGAAGAGTAAATGTGAGCAACTCCCCACTTCTCCTTTTTCTTTATGTTGATCTCATCACTCATTGTGCCTCACCCTTTTGAGCCTGTTCGATCATCATCCTCTCAGGATGCTGGGCATTTGCAAATGGTGAATTCTTAACGTAGGATATTGTTTCTTCCTCTCCCCTGAGCACTAGATAGCTGGGAGATCTGATAACCTGTCCGTTAATCTCTATGTGCCCGTGAACTATTAACTGTCTCGCTTGCCTTGGAGTTCTGGCAAAACCTCTCTTGAAGACGAGTGTTTGAAGTCTTCTTTCTAAGATATCCCCAAGCGTTAATGAAAGGACATCATCAAGGCGTGCCTCTTGAGGAAGCACTCCAAGTCTCTTCAATCTCTGGAGGAGCTGTTCCCTCTCAACTTCAGCCTGCTTTCCACGAGCGGCAAGCAAACGCCTAGCCCTTCTTCTAAAGTTCCTGAGCTGTGTCTCATGCTTCCAAAGTTCCTTCTTGTTCTTCAGAGCATACTTCTGCATAATGTCCTTCTCTCTATCAATCCTCTCCTTAATCCAGGGATGAGAGGGAGTCTCATACCTCTTCCTCTGTCTTTTAGGGTCTCCCATTTACACCACCTCACTTCCTTCTCCTACTAACTCCCAAAGTAGCACCGTGTCTAAAGTGCGCCCTAGTCCTCTGTCCTCTAACAGGCAGACCAAGCTGGTGTCTGATACCCCTGTATGATCTCAATCTCATGAGTCTGTTGAAGTCTTCTCTCCAGTACATGGCGAGCTTTGCTCCAATTAAGTGCATGCTTCTTCCTGTCTCGTAGTCCTTCGGTCTGTTAACAGCCCACTCGGGAATTCCATGGGCAAGGGGATCACTTAGCACCGCCTCTATCTTCTTAACATCCTCGTCCTTCATATAACCGAGTTTTTGGAATGGATCCAGACCAGCTGCCCTGCAGAGCATTGTTGCAAAGTTTATTCCTATACCTTTAATGCCTGTTAAAGCCCACCTAAGCTGCTTATTTCCGTCCAAATCCGTTCCAGCGATACGCACGATGTGTCTAAAGTCTGCCATTATAATTACACCTCCAACGAGTTAATCCTTCTCAAGGATTTTGGCGCCGGGACGGGGATTTGAACCCCGGTGGGCAAACGCCCACGGGCTCTCAAGGCCCGCGCCATCCCAGGCTAGGCTATCCCGGCATAGATTCTATAGCCGCTACCCTTCGATAGCTCTCTCACATCTTTAAAGGTTTGCTCCATCAAACCCTTAATATATTTTGCGCCTTGATTTGTGCGAATGACAAGCTGAAGTAAGCCTCCATCGTAGAGATGCTTAGGAGCATTTATAACTATTTCCCTCAGCACTTCTTTGCCCGCATGCACGGGAGGATTTGTTAGTATTGTGTTGAACCTTTCATTTGCAACGGGTTCATAAAGGTTTCCCCACCGCACCTCCCCATTCTCCACATTGTTGATTTTTAAATTTTTCCTTGCTATGCTGACCGCTCTCCTGTTCACATCCACCATAACCACTCTTTTTACAAAGCGCGATGCCACTATTCCTATTACACCATAACCACACCCGAGATCCAGAAGCTTCCAGTCCCTGCTAAAAATCGCACTCTCCAAGAGAAGCTTGGTTCCTAAGTCGAGCTTTCCAAAGGAAAAAACTCCGCTCGCTGTGATAAATTTAAAGCGCTCTCCCCTCACCATAACATCAATGGTTTTCGTTTTCAATGGAACGTTCGGGTTTTCGGAGTAGTAGTGGCTCATGGAGGGAAGTAAGAAAAGGGGTTTAAAAAGGTAAGGGAAAACATCATTAATGACGTTAAAATGAAGGTTAACTTACGCTGGTGCCTATCCTGCAAGAGGTGCTACCACATCTTTGGATACCAATCCCTGGGCATGAGCACCTTCTCCACATCAACCGCTATACCCTTCCTCTCATTGAACATTTCTCCACTGGTCATCTTGGCTTTTCCAAGGGCAACAAGCTCATCTTTGAGCGTCATTATAGCCACAAGGTCGCCGCGCTTAATGCCTTTGTGAAGCTTAACAACTCCCGGAATCGCCAGGTTCGCCCCATAGGTTACGGCAGCAACCGCTGAGTCCCTAATCCACACCTTGGGCAAGTGCTCAACCGCTTTCTCCATTGGTTGGATTGCTTTTCTAAAGTAATCCTCTATTCCATCGTCCTTCCAAAAGTGATAGGCATCGATCAAATCGTGGAGCGTTACGAGGGTTTCATCCTCCTTGAAGGGTCCACTCCTCGTCCTCCTAAGCTCGGCCATGTGAGCGCCTACTCCCAAAGCTAGGCCTATATGGTGGATGAGCGACCTTATGTATGTCCCGGCTTCGACACCAACCCTGAAGAGGACGTCCTTGCCATCAATCTCCAAAACATCAATGTAGTAAACCTTTCTGGTTCTCAGTCTCCTTTTAACGGCACTCCTCAAAGGAGGCCTCTGAATTATCTCACCTTCAAACTCCCTCATTACTTGAAGTATTTTTTCCTTCTTAACATTACCGTGGAGGTGCATTAAAGCCACATACTCCTTACCTGCCGGTAAAAGGGCTTGAACCACCCTCGTGGCGTTTTCAAGGGCTGTTGGGAGAATACCGCTCACTTTGGGATCAAGGGTCCCACCGTGGCCCGCCTTATTTAAGTTTAAAATCCTCTTAACCCATGCCACTACCTCATGGGAGCTCGGTCCTGGGGGCTTATCCAAGTTAATAACCCCATACTTTATATGCAGATCCATCGGTCTTTCATAAGGAGGAAATCCCCACTTGGGGTTGGTCTCTGCCCGATCATCTTTAACCACAACCTCTCTCTTAATATCGGCTGGAAGCCTCCCTTTCTTTTTCTTCGCCATAATCTTCGCCATAAGAATCACCCATGAGCTTGATATGATGGAATAAGAAGAGAAGCTTATAAAGATTTATGGAAAATTCATGTTGCTGTAGAATAATCATCTAACACCATGCTCTTAAAAGCCATAAGTTTCCCCAGTTCCTTATATTACAAATTTGCAATTTGAAAAAAAGGGTGGGCAAGCGCCCGTTTCATTCAAAGTGCTCATTCGAGTGTTATTCCAGCAGCTTCAAGGGCAGCCTTGACGGTCTCGTCGTCGGCGTTGCGTTCGATGCTAATCTTCTCTGGAAGAGGCTCGAGGTGCTTTATGTTCATCCTTCTCCTCTTAACACCGTTCCCTGCACCCGTTACCAAAACGAAGTTCCTGTCTATTATATCAACCACAACTACCTTCTTTCCTGCCCTTCTTCCAGCTATGATAACACCTATTCTCCCAACTTCAATAGCTACCATTCATTCCACCTCCTTCTTTTTTCCCGTCCCCGCGTCGCCATCGAGGACGAGGTGGTCGATGGCTGCCTTCACAATTTCGAAGACGCCATCAGGATACCATTTTGAGGTATCAATCACCAGGTTATAAATTGAAAGGTCATCTATGTCGATGCTGTAGAGGTTTAAATACCTTTTCTTATTCTGCTTTTCACGCTCAACGGTCTCCATAAAGGCAATGTCATAGGGTTTTTTCTCCCTGCGTGCCACGCGTTCAACCCTCACCCGCAGAGGAGCGTCGAGCCATATTTTTAAATCCGCTTCTTTAACCATCCAGCCAGCCAGACGGCCTTCTATAATCACATTACCTTCTTTTGCAGCCTCTACCTGACGCCTATCGACTTCTCTATCCACCTCGGGATGCAGCTCTGCATATTCCTGGAACTCCGGTAAGCTCATTCCCATCTCTTCGGCCATCTGACGAAATATCAAACCTGCATAGACATGCTTAAAGCCATAATATTTGGCTAAATTGCGGCATAATGTTGTTGTACCACTCCCTGCCAAGCCGCTCACTGTAATTACTAGCCTTTTCATTTTCATCCGCCAATTTTAGCTTTAAATTTCTATTTGAGCCCTAACCTGAGCCTTTATAACTTTACGCATGCACTCAGGGCACAAATGTGGCATGGGTCTCTCGGGTCTCTTCTGCGTCTTTGAGAGCTTTCCTATTTCACTTGGCCTTCCCCTTGGAATACCGTTCAGCGGTCTTCCACACATTGCACAGTGGGCAACCTTTGGCTTTCTTCTTTCGAAATGAATTGTCACCCTTCCTCCGGGTGTTCTAACGTATTTTCTCCTCCATGACCTTGACCTATACATTGGCTTCATGTCAACACCTCCTGCTAAGCTTTGTTTTCCGGATGGCTTTTTAAATTTAACTAAGCCATGTCCAGCAGCTTCCTCAAGACGGAGCTTACTATCATTGATGTAAGGAAGTACCACCCAAAGAAACCCAGCTCATCGGCCGGGAGTGCCGAGTGGTACATCCCATGGATCCAATCGAAGAGGAAGAACTTAAAGGGAACCTTTATTATTGCAACCTCCGTAAGCCACCTTCTCATCCAGCCAAAGAATATCCAGAATATTGGAAGGGTAAAGAGCATTGGCTTGAGCATTGAATCCTTCATAACTTCATTCTGGAGCTTCAGCATTTCCATCTGCTTCTGCTGGAGCTTTCTCATCTTCTTCTCATCCTTCTTGGCCTGAGCTTCTTTTAACTCCTTCTGGAACTCTTTGTTCATCTCCTGAAGCTTCTTCATCTTGCTCTGGTCAACCAGAAAGTAGTTTAGCAGGGTGAAGAAGGCTCCCAAGATTATTCCCGATATTGTAACCACGCCCATTGGATGCTGCATAAGCATGCTTCCAAACACACTATCCAGAGCCGAGTAAATGCCTTCAATCATATTCTCTCACCGCCAAATTCAATATCTTAACCAGTTCTTCGACAGCTTCTTCCAAACCTTTATCCTCATGATTCTCAATGATCTTTATTAAAGCGTTTGAGTACATCGCATATACGATTGCAGCTGCCCTATTTAAATCTTGGTGTCTCTTTATCTGCTCCTCAGTCTCAACATCCCTATCCCTCTTTAGATCCCTGAGTCTCCTGCCCAAGATTTCACTTGGAAAAGCCTCGATTATTACTACGAAGTTGGGGTTTATGGTCTTCACGACATCCTCGGGCAGTCCAAGGAGATAGCCCAAAGGTGTCTTTACTGTGCAGTGTGTATCCAAAAGCACAGGCTCCTTCTCCGCTATCTCCGCTATCTTACGGGCAGCCTTGAGCTGGAGCAGCTTTTGAGTTGTTAAATCCAGCTTTCTCATCTCATCCCTATGATTCACCAGACCTGCCTTTACCGCTTCTTCGAACATTAGATCTCCGAAGTTCAGAAGTCTAAACTTCGCACTAGCCCTCTTCATTGCAATTCTTGTTATTGTGCTCTTTCCAACCCCGGGTATACCTGTGATAACGACTACAAACGGCATTAAACTCACCTAAGAGCAGTTACTGAAAATGATTTTTTACATGCGTCAAAAGATTTGAAGAAGGCATGCTTTTAAAAGTTTTCCATCAAAAAGGTTTGGAGCAAAATTATGCAACAGAAATTTTTGGAAAAATAACCTGTAAATCTTATTCAGGATGCAGAAAAATTAATGCTCCAGACCCCATCAAAAAGTTGACAAAATAAAAGGGTCACTGGAAGAGCTTGCGAAGCATCGGGAACATTTCGCTTACCTGCTCCCTTGCTATCTCCTCGTAGAACCTGTACAGGATACCCACGGTCAGCAGAATTCCCGTACCCGTACCAAGGGCTCCGAGCAGGTCTGCAGTCACTGCCACAAGTCCTATGGACAGCGAACCCATCACAGTGACGTATGGGATGTATTTATCAAGGACCCTCTCAAGAATTCTGGGATCCCTCCTGAATCCAGGTATCTGCATCCCAGCCCTCTGAAGCTGCCTTGCAATGCTCTTAGCGTCCAGTCCTGTGAGCTCCACCCAGAGCCATCCAAAGAGCAGGCTGAAACCTATTGTCATCAGGGCATAGCCCAGCATGTGGGGCCAGCTGGTAACGCTGAATATATCCCTCGGAGGCCTTGTAAACATGACAAAGCCGCTTATAGGTGCTCCTGTATTGGGATCAAAGGTTCCGAGCCATGGATGTCCGATCCTCACGAGCAACCTGGCCCAAAGCTGGAAGTTGGAATATAGAGCGAATGTAAGGATGACGGGTATGTTGGATACATACATGAACCTTATTGGATATCTACCCCTAACCGTGACCCTTCCATAGCTCAAAGGAATCTCCACGCGCATGCTCTCAAGGTAAACCACTATGACAAAGACTATTATAGTGGCTATGACATTCCACAATGCCGGTAGATTCCCTCTATAAAAGGCTCCCCTTATATCGCCATTCATCAGGTACTGGAAAAATGCGGGTATAGCACCTATAAACGCCTCCTCCTGTGTCCCGGGTATGAAATATCCAGGAGCTCTTAGTGGGTTAAAAGTCTGCGTGATAACTCTCTGCGAAACTCCAGCAGCGATAAACAAACTTATACCGCTTCCAACTCCCCACTTACTCACGAGTTCATCCATTATCATCAGCATTATTCCACCAAAGGCGAGCTGAAGGAGCACTAGTACCGCCAGTGGTATTGTCAAATCCACGCCCACTCTACCGAATGCCCCTGCGAACACATATATCGCTGCCTCAAAGAAGCACATGAACACGGAGAACACTTTTTGAAGTGCCTGATAAAATCTTCTATCATCTGGATTTGATAGATCCAAACTCAAGATTTCAGAACCGACCAAGAGTTGCATTATAATTCCCGCGGTAACGATGGGACCTATACCCAAGGTTAGGATTGAACCGCTTCTACCTGCCAAAACAACTCTAAGGGATTGAAAGTAATCCTGTATGCTCTCTGGAATTCCAAAAAGAGGAATCTCCGCAAGCACAAAGTACAGCAATAACACAACCCCTGTCCATGCAAGCTTTTCCTTCAGGGCAACATGCCTTTTGGGCCTATCAATCTCAGGGAATACCCTTTCGATGGCATAGATTATCTCCCGTGCTCCCATAGTTTACACCTCAAAGATTATTAAAAAGGAAATCAAGCGAGGAGGGCCTCTCCCCCAGCAGCCTCAATTCTCTCCTGAGCCTTGGGGGAGAATGAATAAGCCTTGATCACTAGGGGCTTTGTAAGCTTCCCGGTTCCCAAGACCTTGTCAGCGAACTGCGTTGTATCGACGATTATTTTCCCTTCCTCCTCATAGGCAACTCCCATCTGCATGAGCTCGTCCAAGTGCTCGTCAATGAACTTTAAGTTAACAGCTATGACTTCCCTCTGAACTGCCTTCGGTCTGTGGAAGCCGTGCTTTCCAAGATAGTTGGGCATGTACTTGATTACCCATGTCCACTTCGATTTGTTCCTCTTCCCAGTTCCAGCCATGCCACGACCGCCTTTATGACCGCCGCCGCGGTGCTTCTTCTTACATCCCCATCCGTGAGTGTGAGAGCCCCTAAGCTTTCTCACCTTTTTCTTTTTCCTGATCATCTTCAGCACCTCACAACATTCTCTCTATAAGTTCGTTAATAAGCTCGCCCCTATAACCCAAGGCTCCACCATCTTTGAAGGGTCTCTTGATTGTCTTGTGGCCTCCCCTTGGTGGGTGGAGTCTGAAGACAGGCTTCAAGCCCTCAAGATCTTTTAGGCTCTTCTCTCCATTTATGACTGCCTGGGCAAACTCATCAATGCTCATGCCAAGCTTCTCTTGGACGTATTCCTCTGTAAGCTTCCTGTTTCCTGTAAGTCTTCCCCTCTTCCTGAGGAGCTTTGCAAGGGTCTCCTTATCAATCTCGCCCCAAGTTATGTAATCCTTAACTTTCTGTATCATTCCATTGTAGGATGGATCTTCATCCACTATGACCATGTGGTTAACCTTGTGAAGCCTGAGCATTGCCAATGTGTCCTTAATCTCTCTCTTAACGCCTACCTTTCCTCTAACTCTAATTAAAGCTATCTTTGCCATCTTTGCTCACCTCAAAGTTCAAAGTTTTGAGACATCTCCCTTCCAACTATGATGCCGTAGCGCTCAATCATCTCGGGCTGAACTGCAACGCGGTTCGTGTGGTAGAGTGCATCAAACACAGCGTGTGCGAAGTTAACCGTTGTCCTTGTCTCACCCAGTGTTTGTGACCAGATATCCTGAATACCCGCAAGTGAGAGTATCTTCTTTCCTACGTCACCTATGACGAGTCCAAGACCTCTGGGTCCCGGCATCAGCTTGACCTTAACGCTTCCCGCCTTGCCTTCAACGGCGAAGGGTATTGAGTGGGGTCTCCTGCATCTGCATTCCCAAGAGCCGCAGCCTCTCTTTATCTCTATTATGTTCATCTTGGCATAGTTTATTGCCTTCCTAATAGCAATGCCAACTTCTTTTCCATGACCTATTCCAAGCCCTACATAGCCATCCCTGTTTCCTACGGCGGCTAGAACCCTAAATCTAACCCTCCTACCACTGTCCGTCATTCTAACCGTCAAAGCTATGTCAAGGACTTCCTGGTTTTGCCTGTCGTTAACCTCTGGAAGCAGAATATCAACTATTTCGGGCTCCTTTATCTGGTAGCCCTTCCTGAAGACCTCATGAATATCCCTAATCTGCCCTTCTTTGACAAGCATACCCAGCTTTGTCTTGGGCTGCCATTCGTCTAAAACCCTTTGAGCATACTCCTTCCAGTTTTGGCTCATCTCTCATCACTCTCCAAACTTTTCCTCTATTCTCGCCTTTACCTCATCAAAGTGCTCTGGGAGCTTCTCGGGTTCCAATCCCCTAACAAGGTATCCTCCAAACTGCTTCCTGTAAGCTTCCTCATCCTCTTTGAGCATCTTGGCGTACTCTGCTATGTTCTCTCCCCTTATCCTATCGTCACTTGGATAAATCTCTTCACTGTGCGGTATTTCCAGCCCAGTATCAACCGCGCCCTTAAGCACCGCGAATATGCTTGAGCCCTGGGTTGGTGGATGCAATCCTATGTCTAGGATGGCTCCTTCAATGCCCGCTTTCTTGGCCTTGTAACCTATAAGCAATCCCAAGAGGTAGGCACTAGGTGTGTTTCCGCAGTGCCCCTTCCATCCAAAGTCTCTTACCAGCTCCCTTGTGTGTGCTGAAACGAGTGTTTTGTCCCCATTTGGATCGTAAATCACAATCTGAGCTATGTGATGATTCAGGGTTTTTCTCACAACCAATCTTGGCTTGCCCGATTTAAGTAATGCAAGCCTCTTGTGATAGTTAGTCTTACCTTCCCTCCTCCTCCTGAAGGGAACTCTATATCTCGGTCCGTGAGCCATTCATATCACCTCTTCAATATCCCTCTCTCTTCCATGAACAGATAAAGCTGGTGCTTTGTCTTGAACTGTCCACCTTTAGCCCTAATATACAAACGACGGTAGGTGTGTGCGTCAAGCTTACCCTCTTCTCTGAGCTTCTTGAGCTCCTTCCTGAGGGCTCTTATGGTCATCATCCACTTCTCCTTCTTGCCCATCCTTGCGGTCTTCTTACCCTTCCTGCTGCCGTGCCCCCTGTGTCTTCCCTTCTTCTTTGCTTCCTTTCTAAGCTTAGCCCTGTAGGTGCTCTGCCCCTTTATCGCCTTCTTTTTGATAACTCCCTCACCTATGAGCCTTCTAATATCCTCCCTTGTAATTGCCGCTTCAACATCCTCAATCCTCTCAGGGTCAATCCAGACCCTGTTCTCGCCACATTTTAAAATCTCGGCAGCAATTCTCCTTTGCATCTTAAGCATGTCCATCACACCCTCGCATTCAATACTTTAATCCCTAATTCTTTAGCTCTCTCAATTATCAGCGCTCTCTTCCTTTTTCCCACAGCCGCGGCGATTCTTGCTGCCTGCCTTGTTGGATCCAATGCTTCAAGCTCCTTGAGGTTGTGCACCAGAACATCCTCATACCCACTCGGGTGCAGACCGCGAACTAGCTTTGGTGAGCGCCATCCAATGCTGACGACCTCTGGCTTGCCCTTCCACCTCATCCTCATCTTGCTATCTATTCCCTTTGGTCTGCGCCATTTGAGGTTGTTCTTAAACCTTGGGTACCTCCACCATTCCTGCCTGTAAAAGTCAGGCTTCTTCCTCTTGATGTTAGCCCTCAATTTTAAGAGTCTCGCTTTCTCCATTGCTCTCACCTCAGAACTTTATAGGTTTACCACCCTTATCAACGATGTAGATACCATCTTGGAAGACCCTTCTATCCCTGTATCTGACTTTTGTTGCCTGCTCAATGTTCGCTGCTGTCTGACCCACGGCTTCCTTGTCTATTCCTTCCACCGTTATCTCCTGTCCATGAACCTTAACCGTAACACCCGGAAGTATCTTGGCTTTTCTTGGAGCATTCTCACCAAGGAAGTTTTCAATCACAACCATGTCCCCTTGGACCTTTATGGTCATTGGGAAGTGGCTGTAAACCGCTTTAAGCTTGTATTGGAAGCCTTCCATAACGCCTTTAATCATGTTGTTTATGTGGGCCTTGTACGTCCTTGCGATTGCGATGTCCTTTCTCCTCGGGAACTCCTTGTAAATTACTATCTTGCCATCTTCCTCAAGGATTTTAACGCCCGGATAGTCAAACACTCTCTCCAGCTCCCCCTTCGGGCCTTTAACCTTCACAAGATTACCGCTAACTTCAACGTTTACTCCCTCTGGAATCTCAACCTCTTCCCTTACCCATGCATCAACTGGCATCTTTCTCACCTCAGTAGACGTAGGCTATCAACCTTCCACCAATGCCCTTCTCCCTGGCTTCTTTATGAGTCATAACGCCTTGGGATGTTGAGACTATCAGCAGACCGAAGTCGAATGCTGGCAAAAAGCGCTTCTCCCACTTTTCATATTCCATAGCTTTGACAGGGAACCTCGGCTTTATGGCACCTGTTCTATTGATCTTTCCTCTGAGCTCTACCCTGTAAATTCCGGCCCTTCCATCATCGATAAATTCAAACTCACCTATGTATCCGTTCTGCTGCATAACTCTAAGCACTTCTCCTATGAGCTTTGAGGCTGGCTTAAGGTAAACCTCCCTCTTACCAACCTTCTCGCTGTTCGTAATATGTGACAATGCATTTGCCAAAGGGTCAAGTAAAGTCATCTTTTACCACCTCACTCGTACTTCTTAAAGCCCAACTTGGGAGCCATCTCTCTAAAGCAGTGCCTGCACAGCATCAAACCCTGTATCCTAATAACGGGGCCGTACTGCCCGCATCTAACACATCTTCTCGCACCCTTACCAAACTTCCTAACTTTGCGCTTGTTGTAATCAGCCTTAGCCATCTATCATCCCTCCACAATCTGCACACCAAACTCCTCTTCCATGAAGACTATTCCCTCATCTTTTGTAAGCTTGTGCCTCGTTGGGATGTGGTGCCTTCTCCTTCTCCTCTTTGCAATCCTGAAACCTGGTCTCTCCAGTGTAACGCAGACGTCCATGCCAAATATACCGATCTCCGGGTCGTATTCAACACCGGGTATGTTTATGTGTTCCTTTATCCCAAAGCACAGATTTCCGTGCTCGTCGAAGCTTGAAGCCTTTATCCTGTTGTCAACAGCCGCAAGAAGCTTCTTCAACATTTTCTCTGCCTTCTCACCCCTAAGGGTAACCTTAACAGCGATGGGCTCACCACGCCTGATTCCAAAGTCCCTGTTGGTTTGCTTGGCCCTCCTCCTAATGGGCTTCTGGCCGACCAGGGCTTCGAGCATCTTCTCAGCCTTGGTTAGGCGCTCTCCGCTCTCTCCAACCCCAATGTTGATTGTAACCTTAGCCACTTTGGGCTTCCTCATTGGATGAGCTTCCCAGTCCTTCAATATAGCTTCCTTCATCTCGCTTCACCTCATGGTAATGAAATCTTTGGAGACTCTTTTCCAATAACAATTGTGTATTCTTTCAATGTATCAAAGAGCTCTCCTTCCTCGTCCTCGACTGTAACGACATCTGGCCATCCCATTGGGAAGCGCCTTACCTCTACTACCTTACCCTTCCTTGCAACGTTCTTACCCTGGGTAACGAAAACGTAGGCGCCAACCTCAAAGGGGATAACCTCGACTATTTCTCTCTCCGGCACCTTTATGAGAAGCGTGTCGTAGGTGTGGAATGCATCCTTCGTCTCATCTGTGAGTGAGCTGAGCCTGATCAGGTGGTTGCTTCCGTCATGAAGATTCAGCTGCAGGTTGCCCCCTTTAACCATGCGCTTGTTGTATATTTTCAACGGCTTGATCTTGGCTTCTTCTTCGCTTATCTTGTGGAGGATGAGCTTTCCAAGCCTGTTTGGGAATACTCTGTAGTGCTCTCCTATCTCGGGGATTGAAACCACATCCATGATACCCACGGGGAAGCGGTAGTCCCTCCTGACTTTACCGTCCACAAGGACTTTGCCCTCATTGAGTATCTTCTTGACTTCTTTACCTGTTTTAGCATAACCCAGATAGTCTCTAATTATGTAAATCAAGGGAATTGATGTCCTCATGTTATGGGGACCGGGAGTTGGTCTCACAGCCCATTTATACTTCTTGCGCTCAATATACCACTGAGTTGGAGCCGCCAATCTCTTAAGGTGTCTCCTAGCACCTTTCTTCGCCATATTCAAGCCCTCCTCTCAATTATTTTCTCTCTCCTCTCATCTTCAAGATTAAGTTCAACTATCATAACGTTTGAGGGGTGTACTGGATAGAAAACCTCAGTTCCATTGACCTTCTTTTGAGTAGCTCCTTCTATGTTAATCCTGTATCTCTTTAAGTCGACTTTCACGACCTTTCCTTCATGTCCCCTGAAGTCTCCCCTCATTATCTTGACCTTGTCCCCTGTTCTGACTGGCATGTTCTTAATGCCATATTTCTTTCTGAGATCCTCTGAAAGAGGGGCGCTCATTATCTTCTGCCTCAGGTGAAGAGGAGCATTATACAAAAACTTCCTCTGCTTCTTTGGCTGCTTACTCTTAATCTTCATCACTCTCACCTCACAGTATCGTGCTCGCTATACTTCCCAATCTAACCCACTTCTCAGCGGCTTCCCTTGCAACTGCACCTCTAATTTCGGTCCCCCTTGGAACGCCCTCGGGGGTAACAACAACCGCTGCATTATCCTCAAATTTAACCCTCATCCCATCCAAGCGCTTGTATTCCTTTCTCTGCCTGACTATGACCGCTCTAACAACTTGGTGCCTTATGTCGGGCCTTCCCTTCTTGACTCTCGCTATTACCATATCTCCAACGCCTGCACTTGCCAGCCTTCTTCTCGTACCCTTGTATCCAACGACACCAATGATTTGGAGGATTTTAGCACCTGAATTGTCAGCGCACTTCAAATAAGCACCAACCGGCAATGCCCTAGTTGGTCTAACCGGGCTTAAACCTCTCGTAGCACCCGCACCTTTCTTCGCCATCTAGCTCACCTCTCCTCAGCTTTTTGTGTAATGGCAACGACAACAAAGTTCTTTGTTTTGCTCAATGGCCTTGTCTCCGCAATTAAAACCTTATCACCGGCTTTTGCGTCTATGCATTCCGGATTGTAAGCATGGATTCTGCTTCTTCTGAGCTCATAACGCTCGTATTTTTTGAGGTAGCTGTAGTGCTGCATCTCAACTGTTACGCTCTTCTTACCCTTGGCGCCTACGACTATTCCTTCAAACACCCTACCGTGAATCTTCAAATTCCCGTGCCATGGGCATTTTGGATCATTGCAAGTTTGTTCCGGGGGTTTTACACCCAATCCGATGTCTCTCATTTTCTCCACCTCTTTTTCAATCTCATCTCAGGTCTTCCAATCAATTCTTTCCCATCAACCATGATCTCTTTATCGCCAACCTCAAACGCAATCTCAACCTGATCCTTGGGGACGGTATAGAGCTTATCCCCCAGGATTTTGAGGGTGTTTTTTGTCTCGTCAATCACGACTCCCTCTATGTGCATAAACCCCTGATGAGGGCTTTTTATGATTTTTGCTTTTAGTCCTATGAGTTCATGCCATACTATGTTTTTTGGAGTCACTCGATCTCTATCAGGTCTTCTGAAAATCCAAGCTCTACCAACAAGCGTTTCACCTTGTCTCTGTGGTCTCCCTGGAGCTCGATTCTTCCGTCTTTTGCGGTTCCTCCGCATGCCAGCTTCCCCTTAAGTTTTTTTGCGATTTTATCCAGGTTGAACTCCTTCTCATCTATGCCCTCGATTATTGTCTTGAGCTTCCCGTAGCGGGCTTTTTCAATGTAGACTCTAATCCTCTGCTGCTCCTTGACGACTTCCTTAAACAGCATCTCATCAATGGGGTTTACAATTCTCGGCATTATTTACCTCACCTTTTTTCCCTAAGCTTTTCATTTCTTATTGTTAACAGCCTGGCTAAATCCCTTCTAAGGGTTCTAATCTGCATCGGGTTTTCCATGGAGGTGCCCATGGTGAGCATACCCCTCTCCTTTGCAAGCTCTATCCTAACCTCTTTAATTTTTTCGTTGATTTCTTCAATGCTCATTTCCCTAATCTCACTCGTCTTCATTGCTCGCTCACCTCTTCGACTATCTCCTCACTCTTATCGAGGATCTCGATTTCATCCGGGAGTTTTGCTTCTGGTGGGAGTATGCTTACTTTCACGCCCATAACACCGAGCTTTAGGATTGCTTGGGAGTATCCCTTTGAAACAAGCGTCTCGGCGGGGTTTCCAACCTTGGCGAGATAACCCTGATAGAAGCGAACACTCTTAGCTCTCTCGCCCGTTAGCTTTCCGCTGATCCTGATCTCGACACCCCTAGCACCGCCCCTGTTCATTATTGCCCTTATAGCTGAGTACGCGGCTCTCCTGAAGTGCACTCCCTTCTCAAGTGCTTGTGCCAGTCTCACAGCCTGGACTTTTGCATTTAAATAAGGATTCTTGATTTCCTCGACCTCAATCTGCGGGTTTTCCAAACCATAATCCCTCTCAAGTATTCTCGTGAGCTGCCTGATCTTTCTTCCTCCCCTTCCAATTACGTAGCCGGGGCTTGCTGCAAAGATAACAACTTTAGTTCCCAGTGGTGTCTTCTTGATATCGAGACCACCGTATCCAGCTCTCCTCAACTCTTTCTCCAGGTACTCGTCGATGAGCATTTCTTTAATGGCTTCCTTAACGAAATATCTCTCTATTGCCATTCATTCACCCCCTAATCTCCTCAACCACAACCTCAAGGTGTGTTGTCTGCTCGTTGAACTGTGTTGCCCTTCCGAAAGCCCTTGGAATGTATCCGGGAAGTTTTGGTCCCCTGTCAGCTTTTATATGGATGATTCTAAGTCTATCGGGATCAAGACCCTTCTGCTCTGCATTGTTTCTAACGTTGTGGAGGAGCTTTAGTATGGCTTTTGAGACCTTAACCGGATATCTACCTGGTCCAAAGCCCTTTCCTCTCTTGTGTCCCTGTGAGTCATTAAACCTTCTCACCGGAACGGGTCTCTTAAGGGCCACAACTTCCTCCAAGTACCTGATGGCATCGTTAACCATCATTCCCCTCACAGCATTGCAGACCTCAATTGACAATTTGGGTGACATTCTAAGATCCCTGGCCTGAGCTTTAGCCATTCTCTCAGGGTCAAAATTTTTGAAAGAGTAGTAGCGCTTAACCATTTCCACTCACCTCACTTGACCGCTACGAACATTGATGACCTAGTTGCACCAACACCAGGTGAGCCGTGTTGGACTACCTTTCTAGTAAGGGCAAATTCTCCCAGATAGTGCCCTATCATTTCGGGTTTAATTTCAATTGGGACGAACTCTTTTCCGTTGTGAACGTGGATCGTCATGCCAACCATTTCGGGGAGTATAATCATGTCCCTGCTGTGGGTCCTTATGGGCTTCTTGTACTTGCCCTTCTTGGCAAGCCTGATCTTCCTAATGAGTTTCTTCTGATCTTGGGTGAAGCCTCTCTTAAGGCTCCTCCTTGCTCTTGATGGGAATAATGTTGCTACCTTATCAAGGGGCATGTTAAGAAGTTCCTCAAGCTTATAACCGCGATAAACAAATTCCTTCTTCCTAGCCATCTTTCCCACCTCACTTCCTCACTCCGGTTCTTCTCGCTGCTATATGACCAACTTTCTGACCTGGAGCAGCTCTTCTTGATATGGTGCTTGGTCTTCCGATGTGATGCTCTTTACCACCGTGTGGGTGGTTAACTGCATTCATCTTAACACCTCTTGGCTTTGGCCAGAACCTGTTTCTTGCCTTCATAATGTAGTAGGCTTTACCTGCTTTAACGATTGGTTTCTCAAGCCTTCCACCGCCGGCGGCTACACCAATTGTAGCCCTGCAGTCCGGCTTAAAGCGCTTGAGCTCACCGCTCGGAAGCTGGACTATCACTCTATCCGCCTCTCTTGAGACGACCAAAGCATATGTTCCTCCTGACCTCACGTATTTTCCTCCATCTCCAGGAACGCCTTCTATGTCATAGACATAGGTACCCTCTGGAATCTTTGATAGCGGGAGTGTATTTCCTATCTTCACAGGAGCGTTTGGCCCCACATAAACCTCCTCTCCAACCAGGAGCCCCTCAGGGGCAATTATGAGCTTTTCAACTCCGTTTTCAAACTTAACCCTTGCAACAGGAGCTGTTCTTCCGGGGTCGTGGAGTATCTCAACGACCTTACCGGCGAGTGTTTTCTCCTTTGTTATGCTCAATGGAATGTACCTAACCTTGCCCCTGTATCTGTGAGATGGAGCTCTAAATGTTGGGCTTCCCTTACCTCTCCTCTGTTGAATTAAACTCTTACCCATCCTCACTCACCTCAGAACAATCCTATCCTTGCAGCAATTTCACTTGCATTATATTCAGGCTTCAGCTTAACATAAGCCTTCTTTTCTCCCTTCATCGTGATCTGCGTGTTCACCTTTTCGACCTTGACATCGTATATTTCTTCCACGGCTCTCTTTATGTCGCTCTTTGTCGCTTTTTTATACACTATAAACGTGAGCTTGTTTTCGGTTTCGATCAGCGAAACTGCTTTTTCTGTGACCACAGGCCTTACAATAACCTTAAGCGGGTCCATCTATCTCACCTCAACCATATATCTCCCTTAACCTCTCAATTGCACCCTTTGTCCAGATTGTTAATCTTCCTGGATGTGTACCTGGAGCCAGGAACTCCACACCCAAGTTATCCACGACAACGACATCAACACCTGGATGATTTCTCGCCCCCTGTATTATGCCTTCGTTCTTGGCAACCACCACCAAGGGACCCTTTGCCTTTTTGTACTTCCTTCCCCTCATCTTTCCTTTACCTGCTCTGATCTTCCTGTTCCTCTTTGCCCTCTCTATATCCTGCCATACCCCAAGTTTCTTGAATATCTCCCTCGTCTCGGCGGTCTTGAAGACCTTCTCCAGATCATCGGCAACTATCAGCGGAACCTGAGGAATGCCGTCAATAACGTGACCTCTCTCTTTAACGAGGTCTGCATTTGCTGTAGCCGCTATGGCGCTCATCAAAGCCAGTCTTCTCTCCTTCTTGTTTATCTCTTCCCTCAAGATTTTTTCAACCTTTGGTGGGTGGGTTCTCCTACCGCCCCTTGCAAAGGGAACGAATGCAGCGAACCTCGGGGATGTTTTCATTCTCTTAACCCTAGCCATTCCGTGACCTTTTCCTATTGACTCAGCGCTTGTTCTCTTACCTGCCATTGGGTCGGTTCCCCAAGGCTGGATTCTGTGTGTCCATGATGCTATTACAGCCCTCCTGATCAAATCGGGCCTAAAGGGTGTTTGGAACACCTTCGGCAGTTCAATTTCTTCAACCGGCTCGCCATTTAAAGAGTAAACGTGAACCTTCATAATACCTCACCTCACTGTTTTGACTCCCTACTTACATATGTTATTTGTGGAGCTTCAACTGCTGGTCTTCTTGCAGGTGGCCTAATCGCAGGCCTGAATCTAATTATTCTCTTAATTGAACCCGGCAAAGTCCCTGCAACCATCACAAAGTCGCTTCTAACCACACCGTAGTGGGGGAATCCACCCTTTGGTGTGATCTCTATCTCTTCATCACCGAGCTTCAGCTTACCGTTCTCTCCTATCCTCAGCAATCTCTTGTTATACTCCGTTCTCGTGTGGAAACCCATCTGGCCTGGCATTGGTACCGTCCACATGACTCTCGTTGGGTGCCATGGACCTATTGAAGCAACCTTTCTCCTCGCCTTGCTGTCCTTGTGTGACCTGAGCTTGACGCCGAACCTCTTTATGACTCCCTGGAACCCTTTACCCTTTGTGACAGCTATCACGTCGAGAAGCTCTCCTTCCTTTAGAACCTCCCCGGCTCTTATTTCCTTTCCGACTTTCTCCTTGAGGTAGGCAAACTTCTCATTGACACTGCTTCCGCCCACAGCATACTCCATGACATCGGGCTTTTTCTTGAGCTTGATGAGCCTTGGCTGGGTGTGAACCAAAGCCCTTACCTCAACAATTTCCCCGGCGTTAATCATATCCTCGAGCTCTCCAAGCTTCTGCTGGAATGCTTCCTCATTGTAATTCTTTGGAAGGGTCTTTATCCTTCTCTTGAGGTCGCCGTTTAGGTTTGGTGCCCAGACCTCCGTAGCGGTCTCAAGGCCAAGATAGCCCTGCTTGTAAGCTCTAATTCCATAGACCACCATAGGCGGAACTTCCACTACCGTAACTGGAACAAAGATTTCCTTTCCATTTGTGAGCCTTCCGGGCCAGTCATCTATCATCAAGACATGCGTCATTCCTGCCTTGTATCCTGCAAATCCCAAGAGCCTGACTTCCTCAGTTTGAGGCCACCTCTTAATCCTAGGGACTATACGCTTAGCCCTCTTCCTTGGAGCATAGCCCAATGAACCTCTCCTTGGTCTGCTAATTCTTCCCATCTCAATCCCTCCTTATGAAATTAAATATTGCCAAAGTCGCCAATATGGCTTCTTCAGTTCTAACGGTTTGCGTTTTTTGATTGGGAATTGTGTTGAGGATTAAATCAAATCTGTAATCCTCATTAAACTCTCTCAATATTTCAAGCACGCCCTTTCTCGGGGAACCGAACACGATTCCAATGTTCCCCGCAAGCTTGAGTTCAGCCTTCCTCACGTCCTTCCCCTTTCGGGAAGTCGCTATTGCAACATCCAGCCTTGCCCTTTTAAGGGTTTTAGCAAGGGTTTTTTTGCTTAGATGCACCTTATACCCCCAGTATTCTTCCGGTCTTGCCGGAACAACACGTAGGGGGCGTTTGGAGACTATTTTAAAAGTATACCTCCCTTCCAATCCCTTGCCCTCCACGAGAGCAAGTTCATCAAGACCGATGTCCGCATAAGTCTTCCCCTTTTTAACTATTACGCCCTCTCTGATTTCACCGATTCTTGGTTTTCGCTTGAGCTTGTGATGGGGCGTTCTTAGAGGTGGTATCACGCCCGCATATTTGAGCTCCTCTCTGATGGGAAACAGGTATTTACGGAGATACTGAGGTGTTTCCGCATATTCAAGCACGAGCTTTATGAAATCTCCGTCCCTTCCACCAGCTCTGTAAATCCATATGTGCTCGACGCCAAATATTGAAGCCGCCCTTGCGATCTGACCCACTTTATAGGTTCCAATTTTTGGATCTCTGCTTTCCTCAAGGAGCGAATCGGGGATGAATATATGCCATGTCATCAGTGCTCACTACTTACTCTATTATCAAAGCTGATGTTGAGTAAAAGAGATTGATTTAAAAGGCTTTCGAACTCTTCCACCCTCAGATACCTTCCCCACCATACAAAATTTTTGCAAAAAATAAAAGGCTAGCCGAAGAAGGCTCCCATCATGTCCATCTGCTCTTCTGAGAAGCTTTTAACCTTAAATTCTGGCATCTGTGGAATTAACTCCTCATACCTTGCCCCATCAATCTTTTCGACGGCACCATCCCTAACATGAAAAGCCCTGACAATCCTTTCACTCTTGTATGCCACCAGGAATTCCCCGGTTTCAACATCCTCCATCTTCACGAATATTGCGTTTCCACCGGTGTAGGGTTTTTTGCACTTGAATGGGAAGCTCGCAGAGTTGAGCATGGCATCTCCAAGGGCAGTGTTGGCCTTCTCTCCATTGATTTCAGTCCAGAACTTAACGCCCTCAAAATCGCCCTCAACCACAATCAAAAATCTAACTCCACTGAGCTCAACTATTGGAGCTCCATCCCTTTCCATAATCTCAAAAAGGCCTTCAATCGTTTCAGCATTTCTCAAACTCCCAACAAATCCCTCAACTTTCATGTCAATTCCTCCAAGAATAGTTAAACTCAGTGCTTAAAAAGCTTGAGCTTCTTCTTTGGGATACTGTCAGGATAAGCAGTAGGTATTAGGTTTAAATATCGGATAATACTTCAGAAAAAAGAGGGGGACAATGAAAGCTGAAACCATCATATACTGGGTGGTTTCAGCCTTAAAACCCTTTCGCCGGAATAAAATCCCAATAAAAAAGAAAATCAGAGCAATCGAATTATATCTGAAAGGCCTCAGTTACCGCCAAATTTCAGAAATATAGGATCAGTTAAATTTTTAATTCTACCTTCCTATTTTCAATGGTGATCGCTATCAGAGAGAGGCAGATAACATATATATCAATTTTAATCGTCTTCATCGGCTTTATAAGTGCCCTCATGTACAGGAGGGTGGATCATATATACCGGACACTTGTGGCTTTAGTAGGACTCTCCATACCACTAATCTTACACAAAAAAGCATCAGATCCGCCAAAAAAGCTGGAACCTGTTTTGATGCCATTGTACAACGAAAAAACAATGATGATCCTGGGAATATTCATAGCAATCCATGTTTCTCTGGTAAATGTCCCCTTCACGACGATGGATCTCTTCCACAAGGAGTGGACGGATGCAGATATGATAAGTCACTTTTTGGGCGGGTTGACTGTATGGCTGATTTTAACTGAAATCCTGAATCACCTCAATTTGAGCGAGAGAAAAACCATAGAATATTCCTTTCTCATATTTATAGCCGCGTGTGTGGGATGGGAGATTGCTGAGAAGCTGAGTGAGAGTGAGATAAGCTTCATTCATGAAACCCTTCTTAACAAGGCAAGGGATCTGGTCATGGATGTCTTGGGTGCCCTTTTCGGACTTCATATAGTCAAAAACAGGGGTTATCCCTTTGAACTGAATCATGACATTAGATAGATTTTTATTGTTCTCCTCTCACTCTAGTTTGTGAGGGCAAGAACTAAAAGCTACATAAAGAAGTGGCTCATAGTTTTGATTTTCTCCATAATGGCGGGCTTAGTCGGTGGATTAGGGGCAATTTTTTTCAGAATTCTTATACGGTGGTCACATGGGTTCTTCTTCGGTGTTATACTCCCGGGGATCACGTATGAAGTCCATGGCTACAACCTTGGCTATATTCTAATCCCTGCATTCGGCAGCGTAATAGTTGCACCGCTCATAAAAAAGTTCCCGGATCTCAAGGGGAATGGAATTCCCGAGGTCATAGAGGCGGTCATATTCAAAGAAGGGCGCATAGAGAAGGAATTCTCAATTTTAAAGGTCATAACGACATCAATAACAATCGGCTCTGGAGGAAGTGTCGGAAGAGAAGGCCCCATCGGTTTTATCGGAGCATCTCTAGCTTCGATAATAACCTACCGCTTTCATCTGGAGCCGGAGATGAAAAAGCTCCTAACAACATGCGGACTTGCTGCAGGAATAGCGGGAACCTTCAACACGCCTCTGGCAGGTGCCATGTTCGCCCTGGAGGTAATTTACATGGGTGCTTTCTCCATAAACATGGTCCCCATATTCCTGGCTTCGGTAACGGGTAACGCCGTGACCCTTGCAATTTTAAAGAGAGCCTTTGAAATACCAATCTCCCTGAACATAGGGCACACTCTGGTGGAGCTTGTATTTTTCTTTATAATGGGAATTCTCTTCGGAATCCTTGCCGCGTCCTATGTGAAAGCTCTCCACTGGTCCATAGAAAGGCTTGAAAACCTGCCGATCCCCCTAACTTTAAGACTTATAACGGGGGCACTCGGTGTTGGGGTAATAGGGATGTTCTTCCCGGCATATGGCATCTTTGGAATTGGATATAATGGAATGGAAATGGCAGTTGTCGGTGCCCTCCCTCTCACCCTCCTCCTCATACTCGGAATCGCCAAGATGCTGGCAACTTTATTCACCCTCTCCTCGGGGCATAGCGGTGGAATATTCGCCCCCAGCCTCTACATCGGAACCATGTTTGGAGCAGCCTTTGGTGTTGTGCTGAACATGCTCTTTCCGGGTTTAGGAATTAATCCATCGGCATATGCCCTAGCAGGAATGGCTGCATTCTTCAGCGGCTTAACCCAAGCTCCTCTCACCCAGATTTTAATGATAACTGAATTAACGAGAAGCTATTCCCTCCTTCCCGCGGTTATGACCTCTTCCACAATTGGATTTCTAACTGCAAGGGCAATACTTCAGGGGGACTCGGTATATACTTTAAAGCTTAAGCGTAAGGGAATGCACGTAACGACAGGAAAACCCCTTATCCTGGAGATGATCTCTGTTAGGGAGATAATGACGAAAAATCCTGTTTATGTCTATGAATGGCAGACCCTTTTGGAGGTTGAGCACTTGGTGGGAGAAACGGGACACGACTGCTTCCCCGTGGTTAATGAAAATCTCGAGGTGCTCGGCATAGTTGGAATCAAGGATTTTCTGAACAGGAGCTCCCAAATTAAATCACTGCCTGTAAAGCACTTCTTGAGGAAGAAATACGCCACAACATGCCCCAATGAAACGGCGGAAGAGGCATTTAAGAAGCTCATGGAATACGACCAGAATCTTCTACCCGTTGTGGAGAAGGGAAAGCTTGTTGGAGTAATAACAAAAAGGGACATTTATACCGCATACTACAAAGGACTGGAGGGAATGTACCTCGAATAGCTATTTTCCAAACCTTGCTATTGCCCCCATTATGTAAAACAATAGCTTTGAAGCTGTTAAAGCCGTTATGTCCCCAAGCTCCATACCCGCGACTTCCATTATATCAATTCCCGCAATTTTTTTGTTTTTAACGAGCCATTCCAGCGCCTTCACAACCTCCCAGAATCTCAAGCCGCCTGCTTCGGGAGTCCCCGTGCTCGGAACCATCGAGAGGTCAAAGACATCTATGTCAATTGATAGATAAACGGGCTCCGGGAGTTTTTTAACAATCTGCTTGAACTTGTCGACATCGTACTCTCTGGCATGCACCCATCGAATTCCCTTCTCCCATGCGTAGTCAACCTCTTCCTTTATCCCGCTTCTTATTCCGAATTCCGCAATGTCCACATCAAGTTCCGAAATCCTGCGTGCAACGCAGGCATGATTCCAGGGGTTCCCTTCGTATTTATCCCTCAAATCAAGATGAGCATCAAAGACCACATAGCTCGCCGGCATTAAAGCTTTAACAGGTGCAAACGTCATTGAGTGCTCACCGCCTAGAAGAATCGGGATTGCCCCAGGACTAACCTCTTTAATCTCTCTGATCGTTTCAATACCCCTCTTAATTGTTTCAAGAACATTCCCCGCCACTATATCAAGATCCCCTATGTCAGCTATCTTAAGCTCCGCCAAATCTATGTCGTAGTCCAGTATATAGCTCTCAAGATTCATAGTGGCCTGCCTGATCAGGGTTGGTCCAAACCTTGCACCCGGCTTATATGAGGTCGTGGAGTCAAAGGGTATACCGAATATTATAAAATCAGCATTTTCCGCCTTATTAAATGGGAATTCCAGCTTGAGCGTTTCGTATGTATAGAGGAAATCCACATTCCCACCTCCCTAATACCTGCAGTTCAGCTAATTATTTAAGGCTTTGCAGTACTGCCAGAATAACCGCGCAGGTTTTATCCCAAACAGGGGATATTTACGGTAAGTTTTATTACAGGATACAAAAGTAAACATGCCCCAACGAAAAGGATAAAAAATAGGGCTTCACTCGCCCTCTCCCTTGTATTTCATTATCTTTATCCTTCCAAGGGTTTCCCAGTATTCAACGTTGATGCCCTCTGTGAGCTTGTCCTTAACTGCATCGTCAACTCCACTTTCAATTGGGACATCAAATGTTTCGTATGTCTCCATGTCCATGATCTGCACTGTATCCGGCGTCATTGCTATGATCTGTGCCGTCCTCTTGTCTATGATTGGAACATCAATTTCCGCGCTTGTTGGCTTAACAATGCTCCTAGTTCTCTTATCAAAAATTCCCACCGCGTCAATCCTTGCCTTTGCTGAGCCGTGCTTTCCGGGAGAAGATATGGATATGTTCACTATCCTGCATGGCTCGTCGTCAATAATAACATACCTCCCAACCTTAAGTCTTCCAACCTGAATCTTTGTCTTATCTCCCATTTCCAAGCCCCCTTTTAATACTCATTCCACCTTTTGAAAAACCATTTATTAGGTTTTTGTTCACCTCCGGGTTTTGAGAAGGAAACTATTGAAGACCACAGGTATCAGAAATATCAAGCCCACAATGGCTCCGAGCTTGGTGTAAAGAGCTCCCCTCGTGAAGATAAAGTAAAGCTCGAGTAGTCCAAGCAGGAAAAGCATGACACCAATGACACCAGCCAGATTCTTCGTACCTTCTCCAAATGCCTTTGATGTGGTTATTATGGGGAGTGCTTCAATTCCCGCCATTAAAAGTATAATGCTAAAGGGAATCTCCAGCAGAATTGCCTTCAAAGGCTCCACATGCATAAGAGATAGAAGCAAAATGGAAATTATTGTTACTGCAAATATGCCCCTCCTTCTCCCGAGCTGTAGAACCTCGGAAGCCGCTTGTCCTCCCATTTCTATGAGCAAGATTATTGTGGTCAACCCAGCGAAGTATATAGAGAGCATTAGAAGCAGTACAATCTCGGAAGCCCCTTCCACTCCCCCCATCCTGAGTACGAGGGGTATTGTATAAACGGCACGTATCGAATCCCGAACCGGAGCTGTTGCATTGGTGGTGTATTTTAAAAGAGCATTAAATGGTTTATAAAGATTTAATGATTTCTCGGGTGCTTCTGACAGATTTGTAAAACTTGCTCTATAGCTTTGATGTGCAAAACCAAGGGAGTAAGCAACTGCAAGAGCTGCAGCAAAGCTCAATAGAATCTGGAGTATAACAACGCCCACTATTATTTTTTTGGTGTTAAGCTCCTCTGGCATGAAGCTTCCCAATATGTAGTAGAAGCCGACGCCCATACCAAGGCTTGTGAATGTAATCAGGAGAATCTGGAGAATGCTGGAAAAGGTTATAGGATGATTAAAGGACTTTAGAGATTCTATGGTGGATTTTAGGTATATAATAGAAGATTCATTTGTTATTTGAGCGGCGGCTTCGTTCCTAATGAAAATGACTGCAGCTAGGAAGAAGATTATGAAGAGAACTGAAACTATGGAAATGAATTCCAGTGTCTTTCCTTTAGCCATCAAAAGCAGAAGTGCTGAAATCAAGAGTGTTAATATCCCAAAGAGTATTATATACTCCCTCGCCAGATTTAAAGCTTCAACAAGTGCCATGCTTGAATAATAAGCGGTTACGGTTAGAACCACAGTTAAAAATAGTATAAGGGTGAGGGCAACGCCTGGAGTTCTCGATGACTTTACAAAAAACTCATACATCCTGTATTTTGTCCTTTTTGTGCTCTCCATCTCAAGAACTATGAGCACCAGTGCGAGGGATATCAGGACAAGGGATATCAAAAGCCCTTTTAAACCTAAGGTGATTAGATATTTTGGCATCAGTATAAAGTTCCATATACTCACCATATAAGCCACAATCAGAAAAACCATGAATATATTAAGCCTCCTCATTTTTAGCCCTCCTTATTCTTGTGTTGAAAATTGGTTAAAAGCAATATAAAAGAGTATCGTCACGGTTTCACATGCTGTTGGGAAAGAATACTTTTGATAATGCCATAAAAGAGGATAAAACCACCCCCGTCAAGCTTATCCTAACAGTATGCGGCTTCAAAAGATAGAAAAATTTTCATAGTTCACAAGGACTTCATTGAGAACTGCCCAAGCCGTGAGACTACCTTTGTATATGCTGATCTTCCTTCCCACAGGGAGATTTCTAAAATCTCCATGAGGAAAGCCTCCTATAACAACAACAGGGGTTTTAAAACCAGATAAGATTCTCCCAAGCTCTATAGGTTTTATTAGCTCTCCCCCCTCATGCATTATAAAGACTTCATCAGGATGAATTTCATGTATCAGCTCTTCTAAACTTTTCTTCTCAAGCTTCAAAAGCTCAATTCCCTCTGGAACTCTCTTCCTCTCAAATAAATCCTCCATCAAACCTATGAATCTGTTGTAGTTCTTTGGGATCCTGGTCTCGGGCTTGACATAAATCACCTCATCATTTCTCGTATGAATATAAACCCTCAGCTTCCCCTCCTTATTGAGAGGGCTTTCAAGAGCGTTTATAAGGCAAAAATGAACTATGTCCGGTCTTCCTCTCCTTTCACCATTCTCAAGCCTTCTGAGTGCCTTATAATGATATGTGGCATCCAGAATGAGCTTCTCCGGTTTCTTTCGCCTTTTTCTTGCATGGCTCAAAATTGCGGGATGATTGGAAATCTCCCTCGGTACAAGCTCAAGTTCGCTCTCTGCTATGACAATGTGAAGCATCCCTACACCTCTTTAACTATACGCCTGCTTTCTTCAAGTTTAATCCCTCTCTTCTTTAGTTCCCCAATAACAAACTCAAAAGCATCTTTTCTCATCCCTATAAGCTCAGGAGGTACGATTCCAACTGTACATTCCTTTTCAGCTGCAAGGCGTGCAATGGCTGCGGCTGTAAAGCCCGTTACTCTAGCCATGGAAGAGAATTCCTTGGCTTCATCGTACATCATATATTCAATCTCCTCCAAGCTCCCCTCTCTCTTTCCCCGACCGTAAACCTGCATTATGGAGAAATCTTTGCTTTCATACATCATGAGGGGGGCTATGACCTTGAGTGTGAAATCTATGTTCTCCTCCTTGAAAAATCCAAGTTCTCTGAGCAATTTCATCTTTTCAAGATGCCCCTTCCAGCGAAGGGTTCTCTCCTCAAGCGTGCCCGCTTTTATGCTCCTTAAGGCTGTCCTGAGTCCATCGCTCGGAAACTCTTCAAATTCAAAGTGATCCAACACTACCTCTCCAATTTCTTCGAGAGGATCAACCTCAACCAGCTTTCCATTCCTTATAAGACGAGCTTTCCTTGTGTACTCTTCAATCAAATCATATGGAGACCAGGTGATCTTATAATAAAGAGGAGGTTTTGGCTCCTTGGGAAGTCCTCCCACCCGTATTATGCCCTCTTCGAGCCTATCCAGCTCCTGATATATCCTGCCCAGCAGAATATGGCTTAATCCGGGAGCAAATCCTGCATCGACAACTATACTTATCCCAGCTTCTTCAGCCTCTTTGCTCAACTGCCAGGGATCTTCAGGCATAAATGAGACGTCCACCATGTCTCTCCTAGCTTTTATTGCCGCTTTTAGCGTCATAAATCCAAATCTCCCCGGCAAAGCACCAACTATAAGATCAAATTTCTCCATAACCTGAAGAAGTTCGTCAAAATTGGAAGCATCAATTTTCAGAGGATTTGCGAACTTCTCAATCTCCGCAAGCTTCTCCCTGCTGTTATCTCCAACCCACACCTCAAAATCGCTGCTAAGGTCATATGCAATTGCCCTTCCAACGTTTCCAGCGCCTAACACAAGTATCCTCATGTTTTCACCCACAGGATTTAGCATAAATGTATATAAATCCCTTTCGAAGAGGAGGAAATATGATATCCCTTAACATTTCAAGATTCTTCAGAAGGGGAAAAAGACTGGATGAAATTGCGGAGAGCAGAGAAATAAAGATAATGCACATAAGCGACACACCGGATAACATATACCCCTTTCTCCTGAATATAATCGAGAGGACAAAACCTAACTATATAATTCACACCGGGGATCTTGTGGACAATATCAAGCTCGAGAGAAAGCCGGAGCTTAGGGATAGATACAGAAAATCCCTCGAGAGCATTTTACACATACTCGAGAATTCGGGCGCTCAGGTGTATATAGTCCCCGGAAATGAGGACGATGAAAATATTTTGAAAGAAGTTGCGAAAAATAGTAAAATTCTGTTTCCAGGAAGCATTTTAGAAATAGAAGGGCTTAAATTGGCATTGGGTCATGAGTTTAGAGATGTTATAAAGATTGATGCTGATTTAAAATTATACGGGCATAATTTTAAGGTTATACTTAAAGGTCTGAATGGGGTTTTAAATGTAAACTTCATTCTCCTCCCAAGCAGGAAAATTGTAAAGATTAAATACCCCGATGGCACAAATTTTGAAAGGGGATACAAAATGATGAGGGGATTATGATGAGGTTGCTTCGCTATGGCCCCTCTCTCGTCTTCCTGAGAACCTCAAATGTTGAAGATGGGGAGGAGTTTCTGAGCAATGTATTTGGAATTCAAAAGCTTTCGGTGGATGATGCATGGAATCAGAGTAACGAGCTTCAAACACTAGCTTTTGTAACCCCTGTGGAGGAATGGAAAACAATTCTTAACTTAAAGAGAGGGACATTTTTAGTAAAAATGAGATGTGACAGCTTCCTAAAGGAGCTTTTAAACTCAAAGGCTCCTTTTGATAGAGTAAATCTGGGCCCTCACATAATAATCCTCAGGATTCCAGGTGACATCGAAAAGGCATTTAGTTTTATAAAAAAGAGATATAACGCTTTTGAAACCAGCTTTGCAAGAGGGGTTAATGAAGGAGAAGAAAGAGATACGCTTCTTCTGGTTACGGATAAGAAGATCAACGCCCCTTTAAACCTGAGGGAGCTTAAGGGAAGCTTCATAATAAATGAGGATTTTATCCATGTTTACAGAACCTTGAGGCTGGATCTACCGGTGTTGATGTATAAAACACTTCCCGAGGGTTGGAAAGAAATCACAATTAGGATCTACGATACGAACAAGCGATACGAAGAAAACATAGAGCGCCTCTTGCTCGTTCTGGAGGATCTGGACTTGGGGTTCGTGGTTAGCGAAGGGTGGGATTGGGATTATCCGAGACCATTCATGAGGATAAGGGTTTACAAAGTCAAACTAATAACTTGGGAGGAT
>Ga0190304_1000132_pt1 | contig 33792 bp, 42 predicted proteins | sample 48700712_MG_FD_161670 | JGI IMG/M metagenome (GOLD analysis project Ga0190304, IMG submission 161670) | Hydrothermal vent sediment bacterial communities from Southern Trench, Guaymas Basin, Mexico - 4870-07-1--2_MG | ecosystem: Environmental > Aquatic > Marine > Hydrothermal vents > Sediment ...
TCTTAAGCCCTTACAACTCATTTAGCCTAAGAAAAGAGATTGGAGTCAGTACAATGAAAAACTATTATAAAGAGGAAAAATCTATCTTTGTTTTGATTTTGGAAATGAGGTCATGAAATAAACACAAAAACAAGAAAGAAGATCATTGAGTTCTGTGAGAATAAGAATAGAAAATTATTGAGAGAATAGTTGAATTATTCAACAAGGCACTGTCCTGAAAAAGGTTTATATATTATGCTTCACATTTTTTATCATGTTCAATGCTAAACTTGAGGCAAGATTATGGAGAGATATTGTTAACACCGTGAGCAGCATAATAGAGGAGGCTCCCTTTGATGTGAAGGAACAGGGGATGTACATGAGAGCAATGGATCCCTCACATATCTCAATGCTGGATATCGAGATCCCGAAGGAGATGTTTGAGGAGTACTCCATAGATAAGGAGATGTTTCTCGGAGTAAATATGGATGATATGAAAAAAATAATCTACAGGGCAAAGCCTACAGATATTCTGATAATAAATGCAGAGGAATCAAGAATATATCTGACATTTGTCGGTGATTCAAAGAGAAAATTCGGGCTTCCACTTATTGATGTCCTTGAAAAGAGGACAAAACTTCCGGAGATTCCCTTTACTGCAACAATAAAATTGAGCTCTGAGATCTTTCAGGATGGGATCAAGGATGCTTCTGTTGTTGCAGATCACATTACATTCGAAGCAAGGAAAGATGCTTTTTACATAAGGGCTCAGGGAGATACCAGTGATATAGAGACAGTTAACGAAAAAGATTCCTTAATAGAGTACGATCTTAAAGAGGAGGCAAGAGCCACATTCAATCTCAGTTACCTTTCAGATATATCAAAATCCATATATGGAGAGATGACGATAAAACTTGGCACAGATGTTCCACTGATGCTTGAGTTTGAGATAGATAAAGCAAAGGTGAAGTTTATCCTTGCTCCGAGAGTTGAAAGAGAATGATTGAAGAGATGCTGAGGAAGGAAAGAGAAGAGATAAAATTACAGAAACTTCCTCCGAATTTTTACTCTGAAAGTATGGAATATATAAAAAAATTAAAAAATGATATAAATCAAAAGGAAGGATTTGAAAAAAAGCTTCTGCAGAGAGAGTTAAAATCCTTTAAAGCAATGTTTTCAGAACTTATCAATCTCAGAATAAATAAGGTGATAGACCTCAGAGATCAGAACTTCACACCAGATGAGGAAAAGGTTTTTAAGGAGATTTCCGAGTTAATAAAAAAGTATAAAAAAACTTTATCTGAAGAAACTGTACCGAGAACATTAAAGGTTAAACTTGAAAAGGATCTTCCCGTGATAATAGGACCAGATCTTAAGACCTATGGACCTTTCAGAAAGGATGAAGAAGTGGAGTTGCCAGTGGAAATGGGGATCCTGTTGATAAAGAACAGAATAGGAATAAAAGGTGAATAAAATGAAAGTGCCAAAAACAATGAGAATTTACTGTCCTTACTGTAAGAAACATACAGAACATACCATAAAGATACAGAAAGCACGAAAAAGAGGAGAGTTAAAACAGGGACAGAGGAGATTTAGAAGAAAAACAAAAGGATACAGGGGATATCCAAGACCCAAACCCAGGGGTGAAAAATCAACGAGAAGATATGATGTAAGGTATATCTGCAATGTCTGTAAAAAAATGCATACAAGACCAGGTTTCAGAATAAAAAAATTTGAGATAGCGTGATAATCATGATAGTCAAGCCAAGATCCAGGTTTATTAAGATAAAGTGTCAGGACTGTGGAAATGAACAGATAGTCTTTAATAAGCCTGCAACGACTGTGAGATGTCTGATCTGTGGCAAAACCCTGATGGAAACAAGAGGAGGCTTGGGAAAGATAAACGGAAAGATACTGGAGGAGCTGGAATAAGATGGAGGAATATCCTGAAGAGGGAGAGTTCGTAATAGGAACAATTGTGGAGATACATCCTTACGGAGTTACCGTAAGACTTGATGAGTATGAGAAAAAAGGGATGATCCCCATAAGGGAGATCTCCTCCGGATGGGTAAAGAATATAAGAACGCATGTCAAGATGGGCCAGAAGATCGTTGCAAAAGTTATGAAAGTTGAGCCTTCAAAAAGATATATCAGCCTTTCACTGAGGAGAGTAAGTGAACAGCAGAAAAAAAGAACAATAAAGCAACACAAACAGGAAAAAAAAGGAAGAAAACTACTCGAGTACTTTGCTGAAAAAAATAATATTCCCATGAATGAGATCATTGAAAAGATACAGAAACCTCTTATAGAGGAATATGAGTACCTCTTTGAGGCATTTGAAGATGCCCTTTTAAATGGAAAAGATGTCTTCAGAGGTAAAATCCCGGATGAGTATATTGATGATCTTTATGATCTCATCTGTTCAACCTTTGAGATCCAGAAAGTGGAGATAAAAGCCACTCTTGCCATAGAGTGTTACGAACCTAACGGTGTGGAGGTAATAAAAGAAGCGTTAAAAACAGATAACCCTGATATAGAGATCAGACTTTTAGGATCACCCAAGTATTCTGTACGGATAAAAAGTCCTGATTACAAAACAGCAGAGGCTATGCTTGAGGAGTACTCGGAAAAGGTATCAAAGTATATGCATGATCATGATGGTAAGGTAGAGTTCATGAGGGTCAAAAAATGAAGATAAGAAAATGTATCTCATGTGGAAGATATACATTCAGAGAGGAGTGTCCGGAGTGTCACTCCCAGACGTATTATCCTAAACCTCCAAGATTTTCATTAACAGATAAATATGGAAAATACAGAAGGAAACTAAAACTGGTGAAGTTATATGGAGACAAAGATCATTGAATTTGAAAAAATAGATCTGAAAAATCCGATTTTGATAGAAGGTCTTCCAGGTATAGGATTAATAGGAAAGATAGCTGTAGAATATCTCATTTCAGAATTAAAGGCGAAGAAATTTGCTGAATTATACTCTCCACATTTTCCACATCAGGTGATTATAGAGAAAGATTCCAGTTTGAGGCTCTTGAGATATGAGTTTTATTACCATAAAGGAAAGAAAGATCTTATAATACTCACAGGGGATATTCAGGTCCCTCCTACGGATTCCTATGGACATTATGAAGTTGTTAAAAAAATACTTGATTTCTCGGAGAAATATGGTGTAAAGGAGATCTATACCTTAGGAGGATACTCCACAGGGGGAAAAAGAGTTAAAGAGCCGAAAGTTCTGGCATCAGGAACAGATCAGAAAATAATAAAGAGATTCTCAGGAATAGATCCCAGCATGATCTTCAGAGAGGATATAGGAGCTGCAATAGTCGGTGCTTCGGGTCTTCTTCTTGCCTTAGGAAAGCTAAGAAACTTTACAGGTCTATGTCTTCTTGGAGAATCCTCTGGGTTCGTGATCGAACCCAAAGCAGCAAGATCAGTGCTTCACTCTCTCACAAAGATTTTGGAGATCGATATTAGTCTGGAGGGTCTTGAGAAGAAAATAAAGGAAAATGAAGAGATTATAGGAAAACTTCAGAAATTTCAGGAAAAAGTAATAGAAGAAGAGATAAACAGAGAGAAAGAAAGGGAGATGGAGTATATAAGATGAAAATTGCAGTGGATTTCCATTTACATTCAAAGTACTCAGGAGCAACATCATCCAAAATGGAGATCCCTGTGATCTCTAAGGAAGCAAAACTTAAAGGCTTGGATTTTGTTGGGACATCGGATGTTTTTCATCCTCTGTGGGTTTCACATCTGAAAAAAAATCTGAAAGAGATAGAAGAGGGTACATTTGAAAGGAAAGATGTTAGATTTATCATCACCGTGGAAGTGGAGGACAACAAAAGAGTTCATCATCTCATTATCCTTCCTTCTTTTTCAAAGGTGAGAGAACTGTATGAGGAGTTCAAAAAATACTCTGCTGATATTGACAGAGATGGAAGATGCCATCTGAATCTTGAGGGAAATGAGATAGTTGAGAAAGTTAAATCTGCAGAAGGCTTAATAGGGCCTGCACACGCTTTCACGCCATGGACCTCTGTATATGCGGAATACGACTCTCTGAGAGATTGCTATAAGGAGTATTTTGATAAGGTTGATTTTCTGGAGCTCGGATTGTCTGCCGATACAGATTTAGCTGATTATATATCAGAACTGAAAAATCTTACATTTATGAGTAACAGTGATGCTCATTCTCCATGGCCTCACAGGCTTGGGAGAGAGTTCAATATCCTGGATGTAGAGGAGAAAACTTACTCAGATATAGTAAAGGCGATAAAGAGAGAGAATGGAAGAAAATTTGTCATGAATGTCGGTCTCAATCCGAGACTCGGAAAGTATCATAAAACTGCATGTATAAAATGTTTTAAGATATACTCTCTGGAAGAAGCTGTAAAAAGAAAATGGAGATGTGAATGTGGGGGGAGGATAAAGAAAGGAGTGTATGATAGAATTATGGAGCTAAAGGATCAGGAAACCAATCATCCAGAACACAGACCCCCGTATGTAAGAATAGCCCCTTTAGCGGAGATAATAGCACTGAAAAAGGGATGTAAAGTTTTTACAAAAAGGAACACAGAAACTTATGAAAAATTTTTAAAAAAATTCAAAAATGAGATAAATATCCTGGTGAATGCTGATTATGAAGATTTAAAAGAGATAGATAAAGAGATAGCTGATTTAATTTTGAATTATAGGGAGGGAAAAATAGATATAACTCCCGGAGGTGGAGGACGTTACGGAAGTTTAAATCTGAAAAATAAAGGTCTTGATGAATGGATCACTTAGCTGCTGAGACTATCTTTATGATGTCTCCATTTTTGAGCTGATAATCCTCAGCTATCCTCATTTTGGTCCTTGCATTTACTGCATAGATGAAACTTTTACCTATCTCTGTGTGAATCTTATAAGCAAGATCCTTGGGTGTTGAACCTTTTTTCATCAGATATGCATCTGGAAGAACATTCCCCTTCTTATCTGTGAAATGAGTTTCATCCTCCACAGGATAAACTACTATCCTCTCAAGAACATCAAAAATAGCATAGTTAAGGCACTGAACAACGCCTGTACTTCCATACTCTTTCATAACATTTTTTATTATATCAAGAGCATGCTTCTGTTTCTCTGTTAATTTATCTGATTTTATTGTGAAATCACCCGATCCAGGTATATAATCCACAAAATCCTTTGCTTTTCTCAAGATCAGCTCAGCTTCTGCACTTGTAGGAACGACCTTGTGTCCACTCTCCTTAAGCCTTTCAATATTTTCCTTTGGAGCTATATCCATCTTGTTAGCCGCTATAACTATGGGTTTTGTTACCTTTCTCAGCACTGTGGAGAACTCTCTCAGTTCTTCATCTTTCCATGTATCGGGTCTTTCAGGATCGAGGTTACATTTTTTAAGAGCCAAATGAAGATCCTCCTCTTTTATCTCCAGTCCGGAAAAATGTTCTGCCACCACTTTTACAAAATCCTCATTCTGAAGATGTATTCTCTTTGAAAACTTCTTCCAGTTTTTATGAAGTATATTAAAAAACCATGAGTCTATCTCATTCTCAAGGAACTTTATATCCTCAAGAGGATCATGCGTTCCTATTTTACATGATCTTCCTTCCTCATCTGTACTCCCGGAAGCATCCACAACATGTATAAGAACTTTTGCTCTGCTGATATCATCCAGAAACTTATTTCCAAGCCCTCTCCCTTCAGATGCTCCAGGCACAAGTCCTGCAACATCTATGATCTTTACCGGGATGAGCCTTGTACCGTTCATGCACTGAGAATTCTGAGGATTGCATTTCAGATTTAACTCTTTACACGGGCATTGAGACGTAACATAAGCCACTCCTATATTTGAATCGATAGTTGTGAACGGATAATTTGCGATCTCCGCATGACCCATTGTACACGCATTGAAAAAGGTGGATTTCCCCACATTCGGCTTTCCTACTATACCTACTTCCATATCTCCTATCTTTTTCTGAGTAATAAAAAGTTTTTGTGATGGAGTACAAGTAATTTTATCATGTTGGTGTTGTTATTGGAGATTATTCAGATCCTGAAGTTCCTGTGAGATGCACATTAAATATTTTACAAGTACCACTGAGCTTCATCTTCCCTTTATAATATCTCTCGGGGATCTGTACTCGCTTTCTATTTTCTCAATCTCCTTCTCAAATACAACTTTCTGTTTCACAACTGAAAACTTATACATTTTATCTCCGATATTCTCTGCATTTACCTCCACTGTATTGTTGTAATTGAATTTTATATGACAGTCAAAAAGATACTTCAGTCTCTCTATCACATGACGAGTTTCATATGTCTCTGTCAGGGATAATGCAGTTTTTATATTCATTTTTGTGATTTTTTTCAGATATTTTTCAAAAAACATGAAGAAATTTGTTGTAAAGGATAAGTGTGTCATGGAATCAAAGATTATAAACTCTATATTTTTTAATTCTAATCCAGCCTGAAGAATATCAAGGGGTAAAAAGAAAAGCTCACCTCTCTCAGGAACCTCGATCAGGAATAAATTTGAGTATCTGCTAATATCCCTCTTAAGCAAAAGCTCTGTTTTTTTGATTTTGTATATATTCTTTGAGATGTAAACACATTTTTTCCCAGTTTCTATGGAATTAAGGATTAACTGTTTGGTAAACACAGATTTTCCAACTGTCTGTGGACCAAAAATCAGGATGTTCTGATTTTCAAGAATTTTTTCAGTGATATTTTCCTCCCGAAGTTCCATTTTTACTAATTTTCCAGTTCTATACTCGTTAACTATTTTATCTGCAGTCTTTTCTATTTCCTCCTGTGAGAGCTTTAATCTTTTCATGAGCTCCTCTCTTTTCAGAGCCATGTAAGAATTAGGTTTCAGATTATTTAAAATTTTCTAAAAACTGCTCACATCTGCAAAATATGAGAGTGTTTTTCCCATATTGCCTTTGGTATATCAACAAAATTTTTGATATACTTTATTATAATTGAATCATTTGTTGCAGTTAGGATCTGGAGCTTTTTAAGAGTGTAATCAACATTTTTAACAGCCGTGGCATCTCCTTTCAGACGATACTCATCAATATATTTCCTCACGAGGGAGCATAACTCCCCACTTCTGCTTATCTGTGCATCGAAAAAAAATAAAACCTTTTCTGGAGGATATTTACTCAATAGAGAGAATATCTCATTCAATGCCTCATTACTCCTATCAGTAAACTTATATTTCCTGAATATGCCTCTTGTATCCCTCACAACTCCATCAAAACATAAAAAAGCTTTATTCTCAAGTACAGATTCTGTGGTAATGAGAACATTATATCCATCTATAGCTAAGGATCTGTTCTTTATATCTTTTATTTCCAATTTTTTACTTTTTATCTCCTTAATCTCTTTTTCTGAGAAAACAATCCTCATAATCCTGTATCTTTCTTTTTTACTGAGTTTATAGTGATCACTAACAAACTTTACTGCCAGTTCTTTTTTATATCCTCTGTTTAAAAGGTAATAGAGATCTTTCATGGCTTTCATAAAAGGGATGCTATCAAGAAACCAAGAATACCGAGGGAAGCAAAGGGCATGGCAGGAACTCCCTCTCTGTTATAGAACTTTGTGACAAGTAAAAGTCCGATCAGAGAGAAAAATGATGTGAGAAGGGAGGAGATGAGATCATAGTTGTAATAAACAGATATGACCAACAAATTGGGAAATATGATATCTGCAGCTCCAATCACGATCGTTTCTTCTCCCAACTTTGCTCTGAAAACCTGGCTTCCTCCCTTTTCCATAACATCATCAGCCAAGGTGATCATATGTTTCGTTTTTTTAACAGAGATGATATCATAAAGAGAGAGCAGGATCATCAGGATTGATATTATGAGAGGTTTCAGCGATGTACCCAAAAAGGAGACGACACCCACAGAGAGGATGATGGTGCAGTAATTGAGAATGTACCATTTTCTGAGTTTATACCTGATAAATACAACTATCAGTGAGAGGATTATGGAAGGGTATATTCCTATGAAAAACGCAAAAACATAGTAATTCATAAAGAATAATCCAAAATAATCCACAAAATAATATAAAAACCTGCTCAGATTCAGTTTTACCAGCAACAGAACAAACCCGGAGGCTATCAGTATGGTGAAGAAAAGATAGAAGGAAGTGGAGGGATTTGATCCTCCTTCTATGATGATTATATTTTTTTTAAGAAATTTCTGTGTTACAAGAATCCCGAAAAACTGCACAGTAAGAAAATTAGATATTATAAAAACCTTATCCTTCATTCCTGCACCTTTACATTGAAATCTCTTTTCAGAGCCTCTATTATATCTTTCTCCGTCTCAAGAATCTCTTCCCTGAGCTGATCGTTTTTTGTCTCAAGGTTTCTGATCTTTTCATTCTCTTTTGTAATCTCAGATTCCAGATTATCTATCTCTCTTTTCAACAGATCGCTCTTAGTTTCTTTTTTTTCTATTACAAAAGAATCAACTTTTTCTTTATACTCCGTATATTCCATCTTTTTCTCCTCCAAGTTACCATTCAGAATATACTTTACAAGTTTCATTATTTTTTCTCTTTTATGCGGATTGCTTTCTATCTTTTCAATGTTGGATATGGATTCATGGAAAACAGTTAGTTCTGAATCGTTCAGAAATGTTTTTACAGGGAATTCAATATACTCCTGGATCTGCTTTTTTAATTTTTTATCAGTCACGATTTTTTCCAGTTTTCTCATTTCTCTCTTTAAAGGTGCAATTTTGTTGTAAATTTCATTTTCTATCTTTTTAAATTGCTTTTTTAGCTCTTCATACTCCTCTAACTTTTCTCTTTCATCTTTCATTCTTTTCTGCATTTCCAGAAGTTCTTTTTTCTTACTTTCTATCTCTTTTTTCTTCTTTTCTATATCTTTTTTTATTTTTTCAGTTTTTATTTTGTTCTCCTCTATTTCTTTTTTTCTTGATTCGTTCTCTAAAATAGTTCTTCTTAAATTTTCTATCTTCACAAAATCAGGATTTTTCAATAAATTTCCAAGTTTTTCAATGTTTTCTCCAAGATCTTTTAAAAATTTGGTGAACAGCCTCATTTCTTTTTCGTAGACTATCATAAGATATCTGCCATGCATTCCCACGTATTTCTGAATCGAAGCTAAGATCTCCATGAGATTCTCGTACTGTTCTTTTAAAGAATCTATATCCTCATACTCTGTATTTATCTTTTCCACTGTCAGGAGAATGCTATTAATAAACTTATCCTGACTGCTCAGTGCAATTTTGTATATTTTTTTGAATATTCTTTCATCGGGACTCAAAAATTTGAATTCATTAAGAAAATTTTTGATTCTTTGCTTACTTTCCTCTATTTTTCCCATGTATTTTTTTGAATCTCTCAGTATCTTCTCTATCTCAGAGTCATATCTCCTTTTAATCCAGTTTTCTATCTCTTCTTTTTTCACTTTTTCCTGTGACCTGAAAAGCATATAAACCCTCAATTAATTATGAGGAGTAACCTATTTAAATGTTGGTAACTTACTATAGATAGAACAAATCAGGAGGAAAGAAGTTGACTGTTGTAGAAATAGCGGTTCAGGAAGATCTGGATGAGTTAGTAGAGATGGATGCCAAGATATTCAAAGAAAAAAGAATATCTCCGTGGCTGTTAAGAATTTTGTTAAGATACGGGAAGGTATACGTTATGAAAAAGGAAGATGAAATAATAGGCTCTGCTTACTGTATTACAGAATGGGAAAATGAAAAAAAACCAGAAAAAAATGTTTATCTTTTAAGATTTTTCATAAAAGAGGAGGAAAGGCACAAAGGACATGGAACTTTTCTGATAGGGGAGATTCTCAAGTATCTTAAACAGGAAAAATTTCTAAGAGTAAAGACTGCAGTGGATCCCAGAAATATACCAGCTATACAGATTCTCTGCAATCATTACGGGTTTAATGGACTCAAGTTCCTTCCCAATGAAGAAGGGAAGGGAGAACACAGATTGTATCTGGATCTGAGTCTCGATAGAATGACATTTCGGCGTGGGAAGGAAAAAAGATTTTATATCAAGACAGGAAAGACAGATGTTATCTCAGCCGGAAGAATGATTGCAAATCCAGAGGCGCCTGCAGAGATAACAAAGCTGATCAAAGGGCATTACATTTGCAGAGGTGCGATAAGATTGAGAGGAAAGGATTATCTTTATTTCACAAGGGACGCCACCTACATATAAATAGTACCGTAACACTTTTAAAAGATATGGGAGAAGGAAAAATCATGAAAAAGTTAGCGATCATTCCTGTGCTCCTGATGCTCAGTATAGCGTATGCAGATAATGTAAAGATCTCGTTTAATTATGAAAAAATAGTCGAACCAAATGATACAGTGGAGATCGATCTGAAGATTCAGAATACAGCAGATACATATCTCTGGAAATGTAAAGCTCTTGTTGATGTGAGTCTCCTTGGAGACGAGATTCAGTATTTCACGATAGTATCTGAACCTGAGTGGAGTGATAAGATAAATCCCGGGGTATCTGTAAATGGAAAGCTGAAGATAAAGATAAGTTCAGATGCGACAGATGTGAACCTGAAGATACCGATTATAATATCCGGTGAGATCGGAGCATGCGAGGAGGGATGTAAACCCTTCATGGATGGACCTTTCTATATCGAAATATCTATCAAAAATAGGGGAATCGAGGCTTTTAACTATGCGGAGTCTCTGTACAATGAAAAAAAATATGAGGAGGCCATGAGGAAATATGAAGAAGCAAAGAACTACTTTTTAAAATATTCAGATGATAAAAATGCAAAAAAATGCATAATAAAGTCAAAATACTGTGAGGGCAATCTGAAACTGAGTTCAGGAATATCGTACTTCAATGATGGAGATTTAGAAAATGCAAAAAAAGAGTTCGAAGATGCAAAATCCATATTCGAAACGGTAAATGATGATGATATGATAGAACTCTGCAATGAATGGATCGATAAATGCACAGAAAAGGAAACTGTAACTCCCACTGAGCCACCTGTAACAGTAACATCCTCTCCAACGATAACATCCCCTTCAGCAACTACACCATCCCCCTCACCCTCTTCTACATTTCCAGGTCACGGAAAAACAGTTTTTGCAATCCCGATAATAGTTGCAATAATTCTCATCCTCATAGCCACAATAAAGATAAAAAAATAAATTATCTCTGTTTTGGCAGGAAAGGATAAAGCCATGAGGAAAAAGCTGTTGGGTTTCTCGTCTGAATCATCACCTTTCCATTTCCCCAGAGTCTGGCAACCAAACCTTCACCACTGAGAAATGTGGATTTCAGACCTCCAGCTCTCTTTATCGTGTAATCTATTCCGCTTTCAAATGCAACAAGATGTCCTGTGTCAACAACAAACTCATTTCCCCTTAACTCAAATACAGAGATAGCACCAAATGCAGATAAGAAAAGATCTCCATAGCCTTCAAGCTTGAGAAAAAAGAGCCCTTCTCTTGAAATAAATCCCTTAAGTCCCTGGAACTTAGTGTCGATTCCTATTGTTGGAGAAGAAGCAATATAAGCTCCTCCCTGAGCAAACCAGCTTTCATTGTTCAGATAAATATGTACAATATCCCCGGGGTATCCCGGTGCAAATGCAACCTCTCCCTTTCCCTCTGTACATCTGAATGTATTCATAAAGAGAGACTCTCCTCCCAGAACTTTCCTTTTCAATCCACTGAACAATCCACCCTTTATCTCTGTCTTCAGTTCAATGTTGGATGTCATATAAACCATGGCCCCGGCTTCTCCGATGATCTCCTCTCCAGCATTGAGATACGTTTTCAGGAGGGTATATGCAGGTCTGTGTTCCACTTCATAGGATATTCCTCTCTGCTCCACAAGTCTTTTTCCACATTTTCTACAGAATTTACTGGTATCTGGATTTTCAGCACCACAATATGGACATTTCATAATCCCACCTTTGCACCACAGTTTGGACAAAATTCTGCATCCTCAGGAAGTTTATATCCACAGTTCGGGCATATTCTTGAGGGTTTTTCTCCTTCCAGCTCAACTTCTATGCCTCCAACAAGACCAGCAGCTAAATTGTAAAGAAATACATAGATCATGGAAATTATAGCTGAAAGTATCGCCCAGAGGATCCCTCCCACCACACCTATTATCACTCCGAAAGCCACTCCTTTTCTAAAAGCGATGGTGAACCCGCTAATGCTATTACCATAAGGTACAAATCCTGCACCTGTGAGTGCTCCGAGAATTACTCCCAGAACTATACCTACTACAAGACCTATCGTCAGTACCAGCTTAAAAACTGAAAAATACCCTATTTTTTTCATCTCATACTCCATTTAATCTCCTCCTATTGTTTTTCTATATAAGTTTTAAGAACGAAGTTTTTATTCTTTTCGGTTGATAAAAGAAAAAGCTAAAATATATATTTTTTAAATAGAAAACAGTATAAAATAATGTATTTTATCAATATATCCATAAATTTAATTTCTGGAATCGTTTGGAATCATTTTATCTCTTTTTTCATAAGAATTCCTGCATTTAAATCTTTTTTAAATTTCGTTTTGAACAGTTAATCCCGTAAAGCTTAAAATATAGACCATTGTACCCCTTATTATATGAAGATCTGGATAGACATCTCAAATGCTCCGCATATTCATTTTTTCAGGAACGTAATAAAAGAATTAAAGATTAGAGGGCATAATGTAATAGTTACTGCCAGAAACTTTGATTCCATCAGGGAGATTCTTGATTTATACAGCATAGAGTATCAGATAGTCGGAAGGCATGGTGGTTTTTCTTTAAAGGATAAACTTATTGAAAGCTCAAAAAGAATTTTGGAACTGACAGAGATAATATCAAAAGAGTCCCCAGATTTAGCGCTGTATAAGCATTCTGTTGAGGCTTCAAGGGTGAGTTATGGTCTGAAGATCCCCTCCATTTGTGTAATGGACAATGAGATCGCTGATTCTCAGAATAAATTGATGCTCCCTCTCTCCACGAGAATAATAGCTCCCGAAGCGATACCTGTTAAGGAGATAACAAAATATGGTGTCCACAGGGAAAATATAAGAAGATTTTATGGTGTTTGTGAACTTGCCCATGTTAGAGATTTTATTCCAGATGAAAGAGTTATTGAATCTTTTAATTTTGACAGGCCTCTGATAGTAATGAGACCCGAGCCTATAATGGCCAATTACTATAGAGGAGATAGAAATAAGTCAGTAATAAGGGATATTATTGCTGATTGTCCTATAGATGCTACTTTTGTGGTTTTTCCAAGATCCGATCATCAGAGAAAGCTTTTTGATTTTGATAATGTTATAATGCCTGAAAGAGCTATGGATTCTCTGAGTCTGATCCATTACTCTGATCTTGTGATAAGTGCGGGTGGGTCGATGAACAGAGAGGCGATAGCCTTAGAAACACCTGCCATATCTGCATTCCCAGGACGTGTTCTATCTGTTACACAGTTCCTGATAGATCTGGGGATAAAGGATCATTCCTTAGACCCAAGGGAGATATGGAGAACTGCCGAGGATTTCATGACAGATGAATACAAAAAAGATGTGAGAAAAGCATTGAAAAAAATGGAAAATCCTGTAGACGTTGTCTTGGAAGAGATCGAAACTTTCTTATAATCTGTAGACCTTTTCTCCTTTTTTTACCTTTTCAGGAGTTTTTATTCCTACCGAGTCTCCAGGTTTTGCCTCTTCTACTTTTTTCCTGTCTATTTCCATGGAATCTATAACAAACTCCAGGTCACCTATCTTTATCTTATCGCCCACTTTGAAATTTCCTGTTACCTTTATTCCTGCAACGCCAACTCTTGAAAAATATGTGAATACTTCTCCTACTTCTTCCATTTTATCGCCTCATAACTTCCTTATACTGAGTATTTATATATCTTTCCTATACACTCTGAGAAACCTTTTACTTTTTTCTATGATCTTCACCAATTATCTGAAATCCTGCTGCATTCTCTTTACTTCATACAGACTTTTCAGACTCCCTATCTGTGCAAACTCAACACCCGGTGGGATATCCCCTCTTCTGTTCAGATAATTCCACCAGTGAACAACGAATCCTCCGACTGCAAGTTCTCTGAGTTTCTCCTTTCTGTACTTCGCAAGTTCCAGTTCTTTTTCTAAGGATCTTACATCAGAGACTGTATCTCCTCCATTGAGAAACAGCTCATCCACCCTTTTTAGAAGTGTTTTTATCAGAAGATATGTGATTGATTCTGATTTAGTTTCAAGTGTAGTTCTTGGCTCTACAGATCCATTCTGTAAAAATATTCTTTTTGTGGAGATATTTCCTATCATTTTGACTGTATTCGGTCCTATGGATATGAATCTTCCCTTATCTATATCCCTCAGATCAACTACCTTTTCTATTCCATCTTCGTCTTCGATCAGTATATCTATAGGCAGTATAACATCTATCACACCTTCTTCTATCTTTTCGGCTATCTTTAAAGCCTCTGTTTTTGTTGTTTCCCATCTTTTTCCAAAAAATTGCTCTATGAGCTCTTTATTAAGCTTTCCAATACTACGGGGAAGAGTTCTTCCAAGAGAGGAGGCTTTATTTATCAATGCCCAGAGAAGAAGCACAAAGATGGGTCCTCCATCTAAATTCACTAAAAGATCCTCTTTTCCCTCTGTAAGGAGAATTGCCCTCAATTTATCTGTTTTTGCTCCAGCTATACCCCATATTTTGATATCTCCGTTTTCACTGTTGTAAATCTTTGTTATATCTTCCAGTTCCCTGCAGAAGTAGGAGTTGCAGAAACACCCATCTGAGAATACTCTCAGAGAGAGATTGTCTCTGTGGCATGAAGAGAGAGCTCCATTGATCTTTGTTGTATTCTTTACCAGTTTCCAGAACTCTGTTTCTGAAGAGTTTGCAGGTGGGTTTTTCTCTTCCGGAACAGTTTTTCTTACATTGTCCAGAAATATCAGAGATTCTTTGTGGTTTTCATTGGCTCTTTTTACCTCTTCAAGGGAGTTTACAAATATAATATTTCTTATCTCCGGCTCTATGGGATCCATCTCCCTTTCCAGCATTTCCTTTAAAATCTGAAAATTATCTTTTAAGCTTCCATTGGGGATAGAAGAGTGCGAAGTACATAAAATATTTGCCTTTTTTTTCTGTAATTTCCTTATGGCAAGTATCGTCCTTACAGTCTGTTCCACTCTCAGCGAGGGTCTTGGGGGTTCGTTAATATCTGCTCTTAAATAAACGGTATCCAAATCATGACTTATATCTGAGATATCTGCAAGAACTATGTTCTCTGGAGTTTCTATGATCCTCACATGATCACCTACAGTATATAGGTAAGTCTTATTTAAATCCTTTGGTAAAGGAAGAGGCTGTGGGACAAAAATAGATGCTAGTCTCTCACTATAAATTTATGCAGAATTTTTCAAACTGTGTAACTACTCTCTCATATTACATAGTATTTTATTCAATAGAGTACTCTTTTCTTTAGAATTCTGTTTGATATTGTTTTTATATTAAGTTAATTTTTAACAAATTCTTATTTTATAATATCTCTGTATATCAAAACAAGAGTTTTCAATGCTATTGTCGTACTCACTGTAGTAGATGAATAGAAGAGAATATCAGGTCGATATTTTTTCAGGATATTGAGATTTATATTGAGCGTATTAGGTGGCATGTAGTAGTGAAAATATTCCTCTTTAAAGCTACCATCCGCTCTTTGGGAGTTTAGGATTCTATATACAAAACTTTTATCAGCATTTATTCCCAAGATTTTTTGTATAATAAGAGCATATGATAAATCCAATACACTGTTAATGTCAGGAACATTCAAAGAAATGATTTTTTCTTTTATATCATCCGAAAGAGAGTTATTATATATCTTCAAAAACCGAGTTATTCTATATATAGCATAAAGAGGAGATACATACCATACAGGCTGGATTTTTCCTGATATTAATTTTCTCTGAAGCCAGAAATTCGTTTTTTCTAAGATTTTTTTGTATTTTATAGGATCAACAAAATATATCGAATATGCTACTGTAGCTGTAACTGCGGGAGATATCCCACCGCCCCATCTTTTTTCAGCTTTTTCTCTTTCTTTAGGATTTACAAGCCAAGTAAAAATAGCTCCATCTTCTAAAATATTACCTACAAGCGATTTTGCTATGTTATTGCAGTATCTCTCGTCATATTTCATTCTTACAAGACTTTCTAATATCAACCCTGTATCATCAGCATCTTCAGGTAAGGCATTACTATCGGGATAGTATTTCCATCCTCTTTTATCCTTCTTAGAAATAAGATAGTTTAGGTCAGCAGTTACTATAGATTTCTCTACGAATCCTGTATTATATAAGTCTATAAGTGTATCTAGAACTATAGCTCTACAAAAAATATCTCCGATTACAGGGGAAAAGTGATGATTAAAAGAGAGATAATCTCTTAATCCCCAAAAAAATATAGACCATGCCTCCCTATAATCTCGCTCTCTCTCCTTTAGTATATATTGGAGAGCCATTCTGATACTATTTTCTATTTTCCTTTTCATTGTATATATCACCTAATATATCGGTGTATGCCTCTTCTAAGGTTAAAGGACGTATATCTATATCTCTGGCATTCTTCTTCATTTTTAGTATCTCTTCAAATATTTCCTCGTTCAATGCCCTGACATACACTATCATTTTTCTATTTTTTGGGTCAATGTGAATATCTCCAATCCTATCAAAACTATAATTATAATAATTACTGAGTAAGGTTATCGTTATTTTATACCTCCATTTGATTCTTTTCATTAAATTTTTTATATTCCCCTCTATCACTTTTTTTCCATTCTTCAATATTAATACTTTATGAGATATCTTTTCCAAAATATGGAGATAGTGGCCTGCTATGATTACAGTGTTCTTTTGTTTCGCATATTTTTTTATATAATCTACAAAAAAATTCTGTGTATCTATGTCCAGACCTAATAACGGTTCATCAAGCAATAACAATCGTGGCTTAGAGAGAAGCGCTACTGCAAGATGAAGTTTCTGTTTCATTCCTCTACTCAACTGATAAATCTTTTTGTTTCTAACTTCCCACAACCCAACTGTTTCTAAAAGCTCTTTAGTAACTTCCTTTACATCTGAGCGGGAGATTAGCTTTAAAGCGGCATAGTACTCCATCATATCCTTAGGTGTAAGACGCCACATTAGTTCTATACCCCCCTCAAACATCACACCTATCTCCCTCCTTATTTTCTGAGATTCTTCTGGAAGCGAGAACCCCATAATATTAATCTTACCTGATTGTGGATAAATGAGTGTTGATAAGCACCGGAGTACAGTTGTTTTCCCTGAGCCATTGGGTCCCAATAATGAAAATATTTCTCCTCCTTTAACTTTAAATGAGAGGTTTTTTATACAATGATATTTTGGGTAATATATATTGACTTTATCTGCAATTATTATATCTTCCATTATTTCATCACCTTAGCACAATAAGAGAGTTTTTACGGACGTTTTCTACTATAATATTTAGAAAAAACTTACCTGCAACAAAAAACATTAAACTTAGAGATATTATTAGCATTATTTCTATAGAAAATGGGAGTATAGTTGGATAATCTAATAACAGACCTCTAATAATATCAATACAATATGTATAGGGTATAATATATGAAATATATTTTACCCCGTGAGGAAGCATAGAAATTGGAGATAGTACTCCACATAAAAAGAGCAGAAGAATCTGAAGCAACGAAGGTATATATTTAAAACTCACATATCTTAAACCTATTCCAGACATAACGAAGCCAATCCCAAAGGAAAATATTATACTGAAAAGGATACTTATAAAAAGTAAGAAAGCAACATAAGGTGTTATCAAGAGTCGCTGTGATAGTAAGATAAAGAGAATTAATAAGCTACTGAATAATATACTTGTCGTGAGTTGTCCCATCATTTTTCCAAGAGCAAATATCCATGGAAGGATAGGTAATGTGAGTATTATCTCTTTATTTGCATGAAAAATATTAAACATGAAAAGAGAAAAACTTATCATGTTGTATATTGCAAAACTTAACAACACATAGCTTGTAAAAGAAAGACCCTCAAAATTCAATAGGGGATTCATAATTATAGCATAAAAGAATATGGATGAAAAGTAGATGGAAATACCTATAAGGTTCCCTCTGTATTGTATCCAATTTTTTATGTATTTGCTAGCTATAACAAATATACTTCTTAATATCATTTTCATATAGTTCACTCAGATGCACCTTTAATCAATTTAATGATTGGTAATTTATTAATATAAATTTTAAGTGTTAGGAAAAGAACTATAAGTTGGAGAAAGACCCCAAGAGGAAGTACCATCAAAGTACAAATTGCATACCGCCATATAGAGGGATTTAAAAGGGATAGTTTTGAAAAAGCGAACTCTCCATATATCCTGCTTAATGCTACACTGATAACTACCCCAAGTGTAGTTGGTAGAAAAACTTGGGGAAAGTAGAATTTAAATATATATGTGGATGGAATTCCAATAGATCTCAAGATTGCTATCCATCTTTTATTTTCCAGTAAGTCCGTATATAAGATTCCAGCAATGCTTACTACACTGAGAAGAACACTGAGGAAGAAGAAGAATGCAATAAAAGAGGAGAAAATCTTTAGATTCGCTTCAGTTGCTTCCTGAATTTCTCTTGAAGTTAATATTTTGGAATAATCATATTTTTCAAGAATTTTTCGTATATCTCTTACATTTCTATTTTTCATCTTAAATACCAGTGCATTTGGCTTTAATCCTATGTTTTCTAGTTTTTCGATAGGAATGTATAATATATTACCATTTTCGTAGTAATCTTTCGCTATACCACATATCCTTAATTTCAATTGTTTTCCCCATACATCAATTTTGATTATATCGCCTATCATAAGATCATTTTTTATACATATGTGTTCACCTACAACTACATCGTTTTCCTTAGTTAACCATTCTCCACTGATAATTTTACTTTTTATCGATGTTGTTACAGGTACTCCAAAGAGATGACATGTTGTGTTTTCATATATCAATGGAAGAGATATCCATTTCTCTGTATAAGTGTCTTCTAAATCCTCTACTCTATCTATTTCTCTACCGAAGAATGCTATAGCATCAAAGGGAGGTGCATATGTTGCCATTTCCTTAACTTCCATATTTGCTGTCATATTTACTGTAAGTGAAGATAAGAGCAAAGTAGAAAAAATTAAAAATCCAAAAATTTTCATTTTTCTTGGCTTAATAATAGTTATCATTTTTAACAGTTTATGTGTAGAAACATGATATGTTCTAAAAAGAGGCAAAATTAGAAGAAAAAATATTATAAAGAGAATTATAATATTCACCAAACTAAAGTTATTGTAATCGGGAGACTCTATATGCATACTTCCACCGAAAAACATAGATGCCATCGTATTAGAAAATGGATAGGCTAAGAGTATACCGCAAATATAACCTAAAAATATCCTCACAATGTCTGGCAAGATGTATAGAGTAATAATCCCAGAACTTGGAATACCTATAGCTTTTAACATACCGAGTTCTTTAAGTCTTTGGGATATACCTATAAGGAGGAGAAAAATGATTGTTACGATCGATACCGAGAGTATAGAAAGAGTTATCAAAAACATATACTCACTATATGAGTTAATGATATCTCTGTACGGGTAATTGTCAGGATTGTTAACTTGTATCCCATATACCCTATATTTCTTTGTTAACAAAAGCTCTCTTATTCTGTCTTCTATACTGACAATAGGAACTTCATTAGAAACTTTTATATAAATCTTCATGAAAGTTCTATCCATATCTTTTAGATCATTATAATTCATGTAGAATATTGGTAGAGATGAGAGAGAATAAAGATTACAAGAAGCAAATCCAGATATTTTGTATTTTTTATTATACAAACTTATATAATCACCAATAGATACCTCTTTTTTTAGATACATATTATTGCCGATCATGACTTCTCCCTGGCTGGGTGCTCTCCCCCTTGATACATAAACTTTACCCAACTCACTCCGTAACGTGCCTCCAAAAGCAACTGCAAGACCTTTGCCCTCTATCTCGTTAAAGGAATACTCACAATCTTTTATGATATGCGCAGTAAGATCTTCCACCCCGTGAATCTCAGAGATTTTCTTCACTGTATCGTTATCTATAACCTCTGTAGTAATACATAGGTCTTCACGGTAAAGATAATAGTTATAAAAGGTATTGTGCATTATACTTCTTCCAAAAATTACGCTATTTATTCCTGCTGAAATTATAAGAAATAAAAAGAAGAGAGATAATGTTCTTTTTCTCTCACATAGTATTCTACGAGATACTCTCATTTTTATCCCTCTTTATAATTTTTCCGTCTTTAAGAAATATTATTTTATCACCGTAGACAAAAAATTGTGTATTATGCGTAGCTACCACAACAGTAATACCATATTCGTTATTTACTTTTTTCAATATGCCCCAGATAAGTCTTTTGTTTCTTTCATCAAGATTTCCAGTGGGTTCATCCGCAAATAAATATTTGGGATTGTTAGCTAAAGCTCGAGCAACTGCGACTCTTTGCATTTCTCCTCCACTCATTTCATTTGGATATTTATTTTTAAGATGAGAAGCATTACAGAGCTTAAGTAACTCCAATGCTCTTTTTTTTATATTTGCTTTTTCAAATTTCTTACAATAATTCATAGGAAGCATAATATTTTCAAACCCTGTAAGAAAGGGAATGAGATGATAAAACTGAAATATAATACCCACATTTTCCAATCTCCATTTTGCCAACTGATTTTCCTTTTCTTTTGAAATATTTATGCCTTCTACTATTACTTCTCCCTTTGTGGGTTTATCTATAGAGGATAAAATATTGAGGAGGGTAGTTTTACCCGATCCTGACTCACCTGCCACTATATAAAACTTACTTGGCTGAAAATTAAAACTTAAGTCTTTCAAAGCCCAAATTTTTCCTGTTTCATAATATTTAGACACGTTCCTCAGTTGTATTATTCTTTTTCACCTCCATAATTATCTTTGCTTTTTTAAGTTCTTGAAAGAATTTTTCTGTTTTTTTTAATAGATCTGTATCTTCTTTTATTTTGGAAAAAAATACCTTATGGTCGCTCTCGCAACTCAAATAAATTTCAATAATTTTCTTCTCTTGATAAGTAAACTTATAGTATCTTCCTGTCTCGGGTACATAACACACAAGTTTTCCATTCATATCCTTAAAAATTACCGATGGATTAACAACAAATTCTATTTCCTCATCCAAAATGTCTTGATAGTCCATTAGATCCCCTCAAAAGTTCTTTTGGATTGTGACCTAGTTTTTTTATCGTTTCTGAAAGTAACCCCAATAAATCAACAATATACCATCCTCTAGTATATTCGCCTATATCTATTACTTCTGCTCTACAATTTCCCAATGCTCTTTTCAGAATGTTTTTTCCTATACCCCCGCATATAATAGGTCGCTTGCTCACTCCTTTATAACATCTGAAACGATATATCCATTCACCTAATAAAAAAATAAATTTATTGTACATGTATTCGGCTGTTAATTCTAAAGCATTTTTGTCAATATGTTCTATATCCATATTGATAAAAGTAGCAAAGTAGGATATCACCCTCTCTTCGTTCAAGACAGGCAAATTATACTCAGATAATAAATTATTTGTTTCTTCAGGATACAAAAAATAGAAAAGATGCATGCTTTGTAGTATATGAGGTGTGGTTGATACAATGTACTGGCTATATGGTACTTTTACAAATATCCTTTCTAAATTTGTAAAAAACATACCATACCATACTACTTCATAAAAAAAGGGACGTCTTGGATCTGTGTAATCAATCACTCCATTGGTCATATAGGAAAGGTTTGTAGATGTAGACCCCATTTCTACAAAAACACCAGTTTTACATATCTCCATGTTTCTACAAAACAGAGGAAATCCTGCATATGAGGCGCCGACAAAAAGAGGAGTATCTTTTATAATTTTAAGGCATTCTCTATCAGTATTGAAGGGGTATAATTTGCCATTACCTCCAAGTATCCATTTATTATCGGAATTAAATTTTTTTAATGCTAATAACATTATTTTCATATCGTCACTTAATTTTTTAGCACCAACAGGAAAGGTTGCAACAATTGATAGATATTTACAATTAGGATGCTGAAAGTAAACTCTACTAAGTGCATTGAAGAATTTTTCATTTTTATTTTTACCTAGTGTATATGGGATTACATTAAATTCTATATGTCCCTCTTTATAGTAAACACACTTTAAATCTCCTCCTCCTATCTCCATTGCCAAGATATCATCCATGGTATCCCTCTATATACAATATTCCCTTATCCACACAAGTGTCCACAAATTTTAAGATTTGTTGGATCAATACAGTAGTATCTGGACAGTTTTTAAATTCTTTAGCGATAATTGATGCAATATTCTGAATCGTTCTTTTTCCATTTGCCAGTTCTACAATCCTAGCACCAACCATATTTATCTCCATAAACTCTCCTGTTTTATTAGAAAATATATACATCCTATCTACATCTCTATTCCATTGAACCGAAGAACTGACTCTAATTTTCATTTGTGGGGTAATTTTATCCATAATGCTCACCACAGTATATAGGTGTTTGAGTATATTTTAAGATAATAGGACATGAATTACAAGCACTAGCAAATTCACATAATTTACATTCTTCTCTTATATCTTTTAATTTGAGTTCTATAAAATAATCACGAAGCAAATTGAGATATTCTGATTTTATTATATCTTTAATAGCTACTTTAGCAGCTGTAAGTGGCTCAATTTTCTTTTTTAATTCTCTCTCAATCTCTTTTATGAATGTATGGAAGGGATCGCAAGGATAGACATATCCTTCAGGAGTTAGGTATATCCTTTTATTTTCAATAACTGGGCATACAAAATTCAGTTTATTGATTACTAAAAAAGATAGAGGACCGTAATTTTTTAGTATGTACAATGATAATTTCGGAGTAATCGTTCCTAAAGATAATTTTATTTCATTTTTAGACGCAATTCTTCTTTTTTTATTTATATCTATTAGATTATTTATTAAATCTATGGTATAATTTATTAAATCTTTTGACTCAATCTTTAATTCCTCCCAATGAGTGTTAGCATTTCCCAACTTAGAGAGTGGAAGAAGATAAATTACATCTGTATCATAAAAATCCGCAAGGCTTGCTATATATCTAGCCTTTTCTTGAATTAAATATTTGGTAACTACTATATTCAAACTCAATTTTGTTTTTCTATTTAATTCTTTTCTTATATTAGAAAGAGCTTTATATACTCCTGATTCACTATTCTTACCAACGATCATACTATGCGTCTCTTTTAATCCTCCATAAACACTTATTGCAATATTACGTAATGTAGTGATCTGTGCAAGTTGACGAGCTACTTTTTTTGTTAATAGAGTACCGTTTGTAGAAAATGAGGTATCCAGTCCAATTTCTTCTGTATATTTTAAGATTTGAATAAAATCATTACGTAAAAGTGGCTCACCTCCTAAGAAATCTACTTCATCAAAATAATTATTTTTAATGTCTAAAAGAATCCTTTCAATTGTCTCTGTAGATAATTTTTCTTTGCCAGTTACTTTTTCCAAATATGGTATAGCTCCACAGTGTTTACATCTCAAATTACATCGCCATGTAATGTCCCATTTTACTGTCTTAACCATAATGGTCCTCCAAAAAAATAAAAATAAAAAAATATTTTTAGAGAACGTCAACACAACATCCAGCGTACCCATAGCAAGCCCATTCTGCTTCTGCATTTCCCGATCCCACTTCAGGTGCTTCATATTCAGGTGTAAATCCTTCCATTTCACTTCCCTCCTTTTATTTTATTTCTAAAGTGCCAGCACTTCATGTTTCGTTATAGCGATATATTTCTTTGTTTTCGGGATATAAAAGCTTTATCTTCAATTGAGTACTCAACTGAGTACTCAATTGAGTACTCATGTATCCAAAAACTTCCATGCTCTGCAATTCTTGAATGTAGCTGTATATAAAAACAAATTTTCTATTTTTCTTTTTCAATAAGTCCAAGTTCTACCAACTGACTTCTCTCCTATAACCACTGAGTGCTCCATTCAAGGTTCCCGAACTTTGTTTAATCCACGACCTGTTTTCCTTGCAATCTCCGATGGACTGCACTATATTTTTAAAACACGATGTATTTCTTTTACTACTTTTTCTAATTCTTCAAAAAATTTAGAATTTTTACAAAAAAATGTTATTTAAAGAAATATTATATATTATTTAAGTATGGCGATTCAATGAAAACAAAATCTGCAGTCTCATCATCCAATGGTAAATTTCTATCATCTGCCTGTATTAGTCTTAACCTTATATTGATTTGCCATTACGTCCATGCCTTATACACAGGCCTTGCCTATAAATACTTTTGTTCCACTTTTAGCCTAATCCAATATATCACAATTTCTTATACTTCAAATAATGAATTTCCGAAAACTTTATATACCCGTACTATGAAATTTCATAGGACGATACAAAGAAACAATACAAAGAAGGTGACAAAAATGGATGTGTTAATAGGTAAAAAGGGTGCTATGGCGTATGTACTGGCTGTAGTGACGGGGTTCAATTCTGACAATAAGGTTGTTATAAAGGCGAGAGGAAGAAATATATCAAAAGCTGTAGACGTTGCAGAGATAATAAGGAACAGATTTCTGCAGGAAGCCAAAATCGATAAAATAGAGATTGGTACGGAGACAATCGAAAACAGAGCTGTCAGTACAATGGAAATAACGATGTCAAAGTAAGGAGGAGTTTTGGTGGGAAAAAGGCCTAGGCGATGGAAAAAAAAGGGAAAAATGCGATGGAAACATAAAAAGAAGAGAATGAGAAGAATGAAGAGGAAACTGAAGAGGAGGAAGTAGTCAAGTACCTGAATAGAGCCTTTCCCACAAAAAGTCCGGTAATCTATTTTTTATTATTTTTTTCCTTACACCCTCTATATTATATTCTACTCTTTTTGCTTTGATCTCCATTTTTTCAGGGTCTAAAAAGAAGAGGCTTGCTCTCGGATCTCCATCTCTTGGCTGCCCAACAGATCCTGGATTCAAAACAATCTTTTTATCTATTTTTTTTATCATTGGGATGTGAGTGTGTCCCAGAACAAGGATATCTATATCTCTCAAAAACTGCTTGAAGTATGAATCTGGATAAATGGGGTAAAGATACCGGGTAATACTCGTTGGAGAACCATGGTAAAATGATATTTTTTTACCTTTTATTTCAATACCAAGATTGAACTTCAGATCCCTCAAAAATTCCATGTTTTCCTTAGTTAAAACAGATCTTGTCCATTCTATAGCTTTTCTGGCATATGTATTGAATCCATGAAGTTCATCTGTTACAGCATAATCATGATTTCCAAAGACTCCCTTCACATTTCTCTCAATACATAACTCTATGACTTCATTTGGATCTGGACCATATCCCACAAAATCACCACAGCAGTATATCTCCCCCTTTGCATGTTTCAGGACTTCTTCAAGTGCCTCCAAATTTGAATGAATATCAGAGATCAGTGTGATCATGATCCCTTATATTTTCTTGCTATCATAAAAGCTTTTTTTATCGATAAATTTTTTTCTCCTTTTTTCAGAATATAAGACTCCAGCTCATTTTCCCTTATTTTCTCTCTCACATTTTTCATTTCTTCTAAAAAGATACTGAGATTGTGAAGAGCCAGAAGAATCTCAGCTTCACTTGTACTTTGCAAAAAATCATTTAAGCCATAATCTCTGCATATGGGACACTCACACTCCGGGAGTTCTTTCACTCTTCTGAGTCTTAGTCTTTTCAGTGTCTCCGGATCTATGTACTCCTTAAAGGCTGCCGCCACAAGGTATGTCCATGAGTCAAATGTCTCAACACCCATATAGCTCAGTGCGAACAACGCAGGAAAGCCCGTGATCCCGAATACGTGGAGAGGTTTTTCATTTTTAGCTGCTGAGATTACATTTATTAGCATGTTATAATCTCTCTTTTTCGGAACTAAGGAACCAACAGCATATCCATCGAATCCATCATCAAGATTTTTGATGTATTTTTTAATATCCTCTGGATTATGGCCATGAACTGCCGAATATAACAGCATTTTTTTATTTTTTTTAAGTTTTAAAGCTAAATTTGAGTTATAAATACTTTTCTTCATTCTGTTTTCCTTTTCTTCCGGAGACAGATCTGGAAGAATTGGATAATCAAATGTCATCCCAATATCACATCCGGATCTCTCCTGATATCTCAATACAAATTCTTCTTCCAGCTCTGCATTTTTTTTCATGAACTGGAATCCACCTGAGTCTATAATTACAGGTTTTTTTGTTTTCAGAACTTTATGAATACCTTTTTCAAGTATCTCCTCTTTTTTTCTATACTGGAGTATATGGTATAAGCTCAAAACGGTGCCCTGAGCAAGATCCCATGGAGCTGGAAATTTTTTTTCGATCCAAAGATCCCAGACACCATAGGAAGCTGCAGAGACAGGCAGTAAAGCTGGAGTTTCTATGATTCCATGGGCTGTTTTTATTTTTTTACACTGCATACCTTATTTATGTTTTTGAAGATATAAAAGAGGTCTTATATCTTCCAATAAATTTTTAAAAAATATCTCCTATAGAATATGTGCCTCTCGGAAGAATAGGTTTCACAGGAATGAGAATGACATCTGTGATAATAGTTTTTGTTATTTCCCTGATAGTGTACTCTCTTCTTGTGTGGGTTGGAGTGAAGATAGCAGGTGTCAGTAAGAGAAAGAGAACATGGGAAAATGCTATTTTAGCAGTCATTCTGATGCTTATCCTGATTTACATTATGGGCTTTGTGGGCGGAACTCTCGGGGCATTGCTTGGAATACTAGGATCCATAGCAATAATAAAGTATATATACTTAACATCATGGGAAAAAGCTGTAATTGCGTGGGTGTTTGTGATCATAGGAGAATTAATTGTACAGATTGTTCTGGGGCACTGGATTGTTGGATTAAGGCTCATCTGATGAAATTCACTCCTTCTTTTCCTCCATTGCTTTAACTATGACAATGTCACCCACAGCGAGAACATCCTCATACGGGATGGCTATATTCTCCAGCCCTCTTTCCTGTCCCACAGCAAGACCAAAGATCCCTCCATCCTGAAAATCCAGAATTACATCATTAACTATACCCACGTACTTTCCCCTGCTGTTGTATATGTTCAGTCCATAGTATTTAGAAACACGCATAAAAAAAATTTGATCTCATCTTTTAAATACTTTCCCATACAATTCTTCCATTTTTTATAACTGTGCTTACAAGATTGACACCAAAATGGTATCCTATGTGCCTGTAATTTGGAATCTCCATGATAACAAGATCAGCATTTACTCCCCTCTCTATGCATCCTGCATTCCTGTCCAATGAATAAGCAGCATTTTTCATTGAAGATATACATTCCTCAGGGAACATTTTCATTTTAAAAACAGCCAGTGCAAAGATAAACTGAAGGGACTCTGTATAACAGTTGGGATTGAGATCAGTTGCTAAGGCTAAGGGAAGGCCCATCTCTATCATTTTTCTTGCATCTGGAAACTCTGTAAAGAGTGAAAAAGGAGTTCCTGGTAGAAGAGTGGCCACCACATTTTTCTCAGCCATTAACTTCAATCCTCTATCAGAAGCTTTCAGAAGATGATCAGCACTCTTTGCTCCGAGCTCTGCGGCTAACTCTGCACCTCCTGTGTTTTCAATTTCGTCTGCGTGTATCCTCAACTTAAATCCCTTCTTTACAGCAGCCTCAAAGAACCTTTTCGATTCCTCCACAGAGAAAACACCTTTTTCACAGAAGATATCAACAAATTCCGCAAGATTTTTTTCTTTTATCTCATCAAGCATCTCTACGCAGAGATCTATATAATCCTTCTCTGTACTCTCCTCAGGTACAGCATGCACCAGAAAAGTTGGGATTATATCTATATCATGTTTTATCTCATTCAGAACTTCTAAGGATTTTATCTCGTCTTTTCTGTTCAGTCCATATCCTGATTTAGCTTCTATCATTGTTGTACCATTTCTCAGCATTATATCAAGTCTCTTTTTGGCCTCTTTCTTCAGTTTTGACCTTGATGCTTCCCTTGTTTTTTTTACAGTATACTGTATCCCTCCCCCCTCCTTTAATATTTCAAGATAACTTTTTCCTTCAAGTTTCATTATCAACTCATTTTCACGAGTTCCTGAGAAAATCAGGTGTGTATGAGGATCAACAAATCCAGGGAGAATAGTTTTTTCTTCGAATTCTATTATTTCTCCAGAATATTTTGATCGGATATAACTTTCTTTTCCAAAATCTACAATCTTCCCATTATCCACTGCAACAGCCCCATTTTCTATCACAATTAAATTTTTCATCTCTTTCCCTTTCAGAACTCTATTTTCAGGCGTTGCCACTTCAGATGCAGTAAAGATAGTATCGATCTTCATAAAGGAACAGAGAAGTTTTATAATAAATACTTTATTGAAGATAATAGTATACCTCTCCTTCTTTTTTAACTGCTTTTATCTTATTCTTTTTCCTGAGTTTCAGAAGATAGTAATCAAGACTGCCATAACCTATTTTTAACTCTCTTTTTAATTCGTAATATGTCATTGGTTTATTCTTCAGCAGCTCAAGAATTTTTTCCTCCATCATAAGGTGTGATCGAAATGGATTTAAATACCTTTTTATACCTTCTCGATCTTAAACCTGCAGATATTATCTCCTTTTCCTCTGCATTTCGTCTCCGATATTTTATATCCTTTCCCTATATATCTTTCTATCCCCATGAGAAATCCTATCTCCATAAAGCAGCAGGTCTGGAGGTGCTGAGCTTTTTACAAAAACGCAGTCTGGATACTCCACTATAAACTTATTCCCTTCCTCATAAACAGAGGAATTTGTGTCCATTATTGCATCCATGGAGTCCATTCATCCTTTCCTCATGAAGAAAGATAGCTTTTGCCCCGTTCTCCCCAAATATCCCAAGAAGTATAAAAAGTTCTTCTATGGATATGGATGGAGAATCTTCTTCATGGATTTCTTTATACATTTCCTGAGAATTTTAAAAAGTTTTTCTCCATATTTCGGTATAAAAAATCTATTTTACACCTTTGTCATATATTCAGGGTCGCATCTGTTTATAACTTCAAAAAATTTATCCTGTATCTTTCTGGTGATTTTATTTTCTCTTATTTTATAGTGATCGATCTCTTTTATAGGAGTGATCTCAGCTGCTGTTCCTACAAAAAATAATTCATCTGCGATGTAGAGCATTTCTCTTGGTATTCTCTCTTCTCTGACGGTATAGCCCATCTTTCTTGCTATTTTAATTACAAAATCCCTCGTGATGCCTTTCAAAATAGCATTGTAGGTGGGAGGAGTGTAAATAACATCATCTTTGATCACAAATATGTTCTCTCCGCTTCCCTCTGCAACATACCCATCTGTATCCAGCATAACTGCTTCATCGTATCCATCTAAAACTGCCTCAATTTTCGCTAACTGAGAATTTAAATAATTCCCTCCAGCTTTGGCAAGAAAAGGATAGGTATTCGGAGCCATCCTGCTCCATGAAGAAGTTTTTACTTTTATACCCTTCTCCAATGCTTCTTCTCCAAGGTATCTTCCCCATTCCCATACCGCTATCATCACATGAAGAGGATTGTTCAGGGGATTGACGCCCATCTCTCCATATCCTCGAAATACTAAGGGCCTTATATAACAGCTTTTTAATCTGTTTTCTCTAATAGTATCTAAGATTGCCTCTTTTATCTCCTTTTCCGTATAATTCAGTTCCATTCTGTAAATTTTACAGGAATCAAAAAGCCTTTTCACATGTTCATCAAGCCTGAAAACAGCAGGACCCTTTATGGTATTATAACATCTTATTCCCTCAAACACACTCGATCCATAATGCAGTGCATGGGTCAAAACATGTACCTTTGCCTCGTTCCAGTTCACAAACTCTCCATCCATCCAGATTTTTTCTGATTTTTTCATGCTTTTTCTTCAGACTATATGAATAAAAAGATTGCTCTGTATATTGGGGATGAGTAAATTTTATATACCGTGGAGGCGTAGTAATGATGACTAGGCCGGGAGGCCAGGCGTCTCCTGTAACCTGAAATCGTCTATAGGCAGGGGCCGAAGCCTGAGGAGAGGCAGACAAATCCAGGATGGAGAGCTGCTCACGCCAGTGAAGCTCTGTCTCTCTTGATCGACATCGAAAGGGCTCTTTCTGGAGGGAAAGAGCTACTTTCCTGACTCCCAAACCCCGTGAGGCCCGGAAGGGAACAGCGGTAGGGAGAATGTTCGATGCTTGAGAGGTCACAGGGCAGAGAACGGAGCAGTTTTGAAGTTCTGGAGGAGTCTGTCCATCCTCAGGCGTGTCGTTGATAAAAAAATTTATATACCTCCATGAGATAAACTCACTTATGCCGGGATGGCCCAGTCTGGTACGGCGCGAGCCTGCTAAGCTCGTTCTCGAAAGAGATCCAGGGTTCAAATCCCTGTCCCGGCGTATAATTTAAATTATATCATGTTTTCAAATAATTGAGTTAATTTATCCTCGTTAACTTTGGTAATAACTTTCTATATCCATGGGCGTTTTAAATATCTTCAGAATCCTTATACAGCTTTTAAAAGATAGTACTGATTTTTTTGGGATATCTCTCTTTAAGTTTTAATACAATTCTTGTTCTAAACACAGGAACTCTGAAATCGTTTTCTATTTCTTTGAAATCACAGTAAATCCGGAAATATCTGTTGTGTATGAATATTGTATTTCTTTCTCTCAACTCTTTTTAAACCTTAACGACATCTCTGAACTTCTTTAAGAGTATACCTTCTTCCTGAGTTTTGAAATATTTTGTGTATGTTTTTTCTTGTCTTTTCTGGCAAACTGCTAAAATTTTAAATTTGTGCTCCTTTGTTCCATGAAAGAGATCTAACGCTGAATATTCTTTAAAAACGCCGATAGTTTTATCCACATTATAAAAAATAGTGTTAATGAAAAGAATTAAAGAAAAAAGATAAATCATGGCTTTTATAACTTAAAGCCTTTAACTGAAATACTTTGATTTTTATTATTAGCATATAAATATACTATTCTAACTTATTTTTTGTTCTTTTTCTTTATTTTTCATCAATAATTCTATATATGTCTCTTCCAGCGATAAAGGTTTTACATCGATTTCATAAATACTCGCGATATCCATAGATTCAATGAATTCTCTTAAATTTTTGACATAGAAATGATAGTATCCTTTCTTCTTTATACATTTGTAATTTTCAACAAGGTTTTCCAGATTATCTCCCAAGAGTCTAATTTCATATCTCCATTCCAGGCTGCTGAGCAATGTCTCCACATTCCCTTCTACAACATTCTTTCCCTTATCCAGTATCATGATCCTGTCACAGATTCTCTCGATCAAAGGCATTTCATGAGCTGTTAAAATTATTGTTTTTCTCATTTCTTTCATTTTCTTCAGTAATTCTATTGTTTCCCGTTGAGCAGCAACATCCAATCCAAGCCAAGGTTCGTCTAACACTATAATAGGAAAATCAGGGAGTAACACCCGTGCAAAATATAACCTCTGCCACATCCCTCTGCTATAGGTAAATATATATTTTGTAATACCATCCAGTCCCACTGTTTTGAGGATGTCTCCAATTCTCTTTTTATCTATATCCACGTCATACAGGACAGAATAAAACATCAAATCTTCTTCAGCAGTTATTCTCAGAAAATCCTTGGTCATGGAAGTTTCAAATAAGACTGCTATTCTGGGCTTATATTTAACAACATTTTTTCCGTCGATATAAATTTCGCCACTATCAGGAAGTATCACTCCAGAGAGTGCTCTTAATATCGTAGTTTTTCCGGCTCCATTTGGTCCAATTATACCATAGATTTCTCCTTTTTTCACGTTAAATGATAAGTCCTCGATAACTTTGTGAGTACCGTAGCTAATTGAGATATTCCGTACACTGATCATCGTATAATCACCTTCCTTTCTTTAATTCTTCGTATCATCCTATATAACGTCAGCCTGCCAACAACTATCAAGAAAATGGATAACACTAATAACAAGAAAATCTCTCGCTCTACAGGCATTAAAGGTCTTGAATTTAGTACCAATGCTCTGAATCCATCTATTGACCATGTATAAGGAATGGAATAAGAAATCCATCTCAATCCCTGGGGAATTGCCTGAATTGGAATCATTATTCCACAAAATATTGTGATAAGCATCATTATAGATGTAAATACAAATCCTATTGGTCTCATTCTCAATCCCATAGCACCAAAGAAATACGAAACACCTACAGAAGCCGAGAAAGACACTATTAATAGAGAAATTAGCATGAAAATTTCGTAGAGATTTAATGATGGTGGAGACATGATCAGAGAAAAAAATAAAAGAAATATGCCCGGCAGAGAATCGGTGAGCAGCTGCCCAAGATAATTTCCCAGTAAAAAAATGTCTGGACTTAACTGTTTTGACAAAATATCCATTCTCCATGCTGAAAATGCCATTAAAGCTGAATTTTGATTTCCAATAAGCAGAAAAACAAATAACCCAGATGCATAGTAAAGAACAGGGGAAATGCCGAAGACTTCTTCAGATGCGTCCCCAGTGAGCATCTGCAAATACCACCCGACAAACATTACCAATCCAATGTAAAGGAGTAGTCCACCGAAATTCTCTGGATATCTCACCCAATTTTTAAAATTGCACAGTGCCAGAACCTTGATTTTTTTTAATGCTTTCCTCATTTATGGTCACCTCTGCAATGTTGATATGCTTATTTTCTATTTTTTCTAAAAGTGCCAAAGCGCTTCCAAATGCTTCAACATAGACCCACAACGGAAAAGAGAGATAAGAACTTATATCATGTACATTGAAATTTCTCAATCCATTTTTCAAGATCAAGTCTTTTCCTATGCCACAAGTTATAATGGGAATTTCTTCGGGATCTAAGTTTAAAAATGAAAAAATTTGAAAAATCATTTCTCTAATAATATCCTGAAGTTTGTGATATATATATAATGAGAATATTTTTGCCTGATTTATTGAAGTTTTGTTAATATTTTTGGGATAGTAGGCAAGAGAATGAAAGATTTTATAGAGACTATCTTCTTGAGGATATAAAGTTTTATTTACACCATAGAGCCCTAAAATCTCTTCTAATCTTGACTTATCCAGAATATTAAATACGTCTACTGTATGAGCCCCGTAAGGAGCGAGTTTTGTTATATGACCGTTTATTACCCCTGAATCAGTAAAAGTTTCCACTGGTGTGTACAATGCACCAATCCATCTTGCTTCTCCGGAGGAAAATTTATAACCACTTATCGATTGATACCTATTTTTTAAGATAGGTATTACAACCGTAGAAGCTGAATTCATATTTATCAATACTCCATTATCAACAATATGCGTCCCTATATATGCAACACCCTGCACAGCTGAAGCTATTAAATCTGAGGCTCTTTTTTGTGCATTATATATGTCGATCACATTACAGTCCCTTGTTAATGTATAAAATATTGTATTATCGAATTCTGTTAGAAGAGTTTCATAAAACATTTCCAAAATGTGAATAGGTTTTTTTTCTACTATCTCAAAAGAACTAACTATATTTACATATTCAGGTTTTATGATTTCAATAATATG